>QWCE01010347.1_pt1 | contig 10127 bp, 10 predicted proteins | sample 1972531 | NCBI WGS metagenome assembly QWCE01 (sample SAMN09866716, study PRJNA288562) | Human gut metagenome isolate term4_stool, whole genome shotgun sequencing... | reverse complement strand
CTGATAACTGGGATGCAGGTCTTAACCACACTACTAGAACTTACAAAGTAGACAGAGAACTTGCAGATGCTCTAAAAGCATATGTAGGAAAAGAAGTTAAATTCAAAGCTGAAAACAGAGAATTTGACAAGGGTGTTAGAGCTTATGACTTCATGCTAAATGATGGTAAAGACGTTCTAATCGCTCCAAAAGCTAACAAGAACTTAACTGATCTTGAAAAAGCTATGAACAAATACTATGAAAGTGGATTACTTTCTGGTGACTTAGAAGCAGCAAAAAAAGCTATTGACGAAGTAGAAGATGCAACTTACAACGAAAGAAAAGCAGCAAAAGAAGAACTTCAAAAATATGCTGATGAAAAAGTAGCTCCAGCACAAAAAGCAACTAAAGATTTCGATAGCAAAACTGTAACTACTGAAGCTGAAGTAAAAGCAGCTAAAGAAGAAGCAGCTAAAGCTCAAAAATTAGTTGATGCTTTAAAAGACTCTAAAGGAAAAGACGCTCTTCAAGCTAGAATTGATCGTCTTAACAAGAAAATCAAAGCAGCTGAAGAAAATTTAGCAGCAGATGAAAAACAAAAAGCATATGATAATTATGCAGATGCTGTATTTGCAAAATTAGCAGGTCTTGAAGTAAAATCTTCTGATTCAAAAACTGAATTTGAAGCAAATGTTAAAGCTGCAGTTGAAGCTGCAATTAAAGATGTAGAAGGAAAACCAGCTGACGCTAAAGTTGTTATTGGTGACATTGATACAACAAATAAAACTGTTAAAGTTAAAGTAGTATCTGACAATCTTAAAATTGACCAAACTAAAGGCGCAGAACAAACAATTACTTTTACTGTAAAATAATTAGTCTAACTAATTAAGCTTTAAAGATAAAACCTGAGAGGAAACTCTCGGGTTTTTCTTTTTTTACATATTTTTTAATAAATTTTAAAAGTTTTTTGCATCTTCTTGTATTCCTAAACTTTATTTGCTTTCTTTTTCTTACAAATTATAGAAATATTTCTGGAAAAATGTTTGATTTAATATTTGTTAAGAGAAAATTTATCAAATTTCATAAGAAACTTACTTAAAAATAAAAAGTTCAGTGAAAATTTTGGATTTTAAATACTTCATAAAGTCTTTTAGCAAAGCAGAAGCTTTAAGAATCTTATTTGGAGGGTTTATATCCATTAGCTCACGCAGGGGTAAGTTTTCGTGTAAAGTTTTTATTCTTAAGATTTTAATTAAAAGCTGAAGCTTTTACAATTGCTCTTGGAGGAGGAACAAAAAATTTTTTAAAAGCTGACGCTTTTATTATTGCTCTTGGAGGGGCTTATACCCATAGGGCACGAGTGGGCATCGTGAGGCCCCTAGCCCCTCCAAACCACCCCCTTCACCCCACGTACGTTGAGTCCAAAAAAATCGGTCATGCTAAATTTTCAAAACTCACTTGCTTCGCAAGTTCAAATAGTTGAAAATTTTTAACGCATAACCAATTTTTTTGCTCATTATATACACTCGATCAGCTCACGGCTCAACCAAAAGTTAGATTTTGTAATAAAGTTATGGAAAGTTATAACTCTACAAAGAATTATGAAGTAATAAAAAGAAGAAGCTTAATCTTTTACTGATTAAGCTTTATTTTTTTACAATCTTTTATTAAGTTATAAACTATGGAGAGTGCACCAGCTTGCTGAAATCTTGTAAAGTTCTGAAATTAGCCAATAAACCGCAAGATAATAAGGCAGTAAGCAAAAAGTTCGAAGGCGTTAAAAAATTTTGCTGTTTGAGCGAATGAAATGAGCGAGTTCAAAATTTTAGCCGGAGAGCTTTTTTGCGTATTAATGGGTCAGGCCCCTGCCAGGGCGAGGGGATAGGAGGGAGGTCTAAGGAGGGGGAAAGGGGCCTCGCTCGCCCCTTGCACCCCCTCCTTATAAGACATATAAAAGCGTCAGCTTTTAATTAAACTTTTTAATTAACCTCTTTGCACCCTTTCTTAAAGAAAAAAAGCAACAGCTTTACAAAAAGATCTAAAATATAAAATCTTTTATAAATATTCTAAAAACTTCAATCCTCAATCTTATCTTCAATAAACTTCCTTAACTCTTCCTTACTCATCTCTCCACTTGCGACTTTTAAACCAATATCTATAATTTCTTTATCTGTCCAAGTGAGCTTATAACCATTTTCTTTTAAAAGTACATATAGGACTAAGGTTCCAATTCTTTTATTGCCATCAATGAAGGAATGATTTTTTATCAGTGAATAGGAAACACTTATTATTTTATCTAAGTCATCGGGATAAAGTTCTTGATTCCCAAAAGTTTGAAAAGGACCATTAAGTGATGATTCTAATAAATTTATATCTCTAATTCCCTTACTTCCTCCTGATTTTTTTATAAGCATTTCATGCAATCTAATAACTAGATTTTTTGATATTTTTCTCATTTCCCTAATTCCCTAAAAGCCTCAATATGCTTATCAACAAATTTTTCGGCATCTTCAAATACCATATCTTCATATGCTTTTTCTTGTTTGTCTAAAGACAAATCCAAAGGCAAAGCCTGATTTCTAATAGACTGCTTGATAAACATATTTATAGCAGCAGATATATTGAGACCAAGTTCCGAAACCAAAGCATTAAAAGATTCCTTGTCATGATTATCCACACTTACAGTTAAATTAATCTTACTCATATAACCAGCTCCTTTAAGGTAATTATAAGTATAATACACATAAATTACAATGGTTTAATGATTGTATTTTAAAATTTTTATAGCTTCCTAATTATTTGTAAATCTATATCTTTTTATGACTTCACAACAAATTCCAACCTTATACCTAAATAGTGAGCTGATTAAGTGTCCCAGCTAGTTGAAGCTTTATAATGTTATAAACTTTGCCAATAAATCGCAAGCTAATAAAGCAGTAAGCAAAAAGTTCGAAGGCGTTAAAAAATTTTGCTGTTTGAGCGAATGAAATGAGCGAGTTCAAAATTTTAGCCGTAGAGCTTTTTGCGTATTAAAGGGATTAGGCCCATGCCAGGTCGTTTGGGGTGTTAAGGGGAGGTTTGGAGGGGATAAGGGCGAATCGAAACGCCCTAAGTCCCCTCCAAAAGAAGAATTAAAACTTTAGGTTTTAGAGAAAGATTTAAAGAAGAATTCTTTACACTAACCTTTCTCTCGTCCCCTTGTGCCTGAATGGGTATAAGCCCCTCCAAAAGCAATTATAAAAGCGTCAGCTTTTAATTAAACTTTTTAATTAACCTCTTTACACTCTTTCTTAAAGAGAAATAAAAAAACTTCAACTTTTAAAAAATTTTATAGGAATTCTAAAAGCCTAGGCTTTTACAACAATTTTAAAAACCCTTCTTTTCCTAATTTTCTTAAAAAGAAAATTAGTTTAAACATATGATTGACAAAATAGAACAAAAGTTTTATAATTAATTCATGATAAATTATAAAAAAGGAGGCAAGCTAAATGGAAAATAATTACGAAGATTTTAATAGGGTTCTTAAATCTGCCCTTGTGGGTGAAGAGAGGGCAAAGGCAAAGATTATTTCTATGTTAGAACCTCTCATTAGATCTTCTATTAAAAGATACTGTCCAGTTTATTCTGAGTTTGATGATTTGTATTCTGATGGCAGGTATATTGTTTTATTTTGCTTGGAGCATTATGACAACAAGAGGTCCTTTTTGAAATTCGTCAAGGATTATCTCAAGTACACCTATCTTGATAACTATAAGTACCTGACAAATCTTGAGAAAGATGTTCATGATGATAATTTTGATGACGAAGATGATTTATCTATATTTGATTCTCTTGATGCTGGTGTTGATATTGAGGGTGATTTTGTGGAAAAGGAGAGTCTAGGGATCTTAAAGGATGCAATTAATTCTCTCACACCAAGACAAGAGAGTGTGGTTAGGCTCTTCTTTTATGAGAGGATGGGCCTTAGTGAAATTGCAGATTTTCTTGGTATATCCAAGTGGACTGTTGTCAGTTTAAAGAAGGCTGCTATTTCTAATATGAGAAAGTATATTTTATCTCATTACAAGTAGAAGGAGGTTTTTATATGTTAATTGAAAAGAAACTCATAAGATACAATTATATGAAAAGACAGGGGCTTGTGAAGCCAATTTTTATCGTGGTTCACGACACTGGAAACACAAATCCTGGCGCTGATGCTTTGGCACATTATAGGTATTTTAATGGTGGAAACAGAAAGGCATCTGCTCATTATTTTGTGGATGACACGAGAGTTGTGGAAACTGTGGAAACTACAAACGCATCTTGGCACTGTGGCGATGGACATGGCAGATTTGGGATCACTAATTCTAATTCTATTGGGGTGGAAATTTGTGTAAATAGTGATGGGGATTATGAGGCTGCTCTTGAGAATGCAAGACACATTATTAGATATCTCATGGATTTTTATAATATTCCTTTAAAGAGAGTGGTTAGACATTTTGATGCTTCTCACAAGATTTGTCCAAGGTCCATGTCAGATAATAATTGGGAAAAATGGTGGGCTTTTAAGGAAAGTTTATAATTTTAAAAATTTTTTAAATTTTTTTGATTTTACCCTAGCAACTTTTGTCAAATTTTTCTATATATATAGTAGGAGGTGAAAATTATGGCAGTTACAGTTAAAGAAACTAAGGCTATGTTAAAGACTGTTTTATCAAAAGAGTCTGATGGCATCAAGAAAAAAAGAGCCATCACTATTAGAAACATAAACCCTGAAGCTACTAAAGACAATCTCAGTGCTCTTTCAGATGCTGTGGCAGGTGTAGTGGAAGATGATAAAGTCTATGCATCTGTTATTACTGAAGAAATAATGGGAGAATGATTTAGGGTTATGGATTTTGTTTTTAATTTTTTGTAAGTGTGTTGTTCTACAAAAATTTATTATATTTTGAATTTTTGTAGGGGTGTTTTATGAGAAAGGAGAATTTATATGGAAAAAACTAAACAAACACTAAAGATTAATTTTACAGATCAAGGTGGAAAAGCTTGTAGTTTATCAATCTCAGATCCTGTGGAAAATGTATCTCCAGCTAATGTAAAAGCCATAAGTGACAGCATTATTAATAATGAACTTGTGTTTGGTGAAGTTGGTTTTCTTAAAACTTACAGTGGAGCTTCTGTTATAACTAGAAGTGAAAAAGCGGTGGAATAAGATGGAAGATTTGTTAGCTAATATTTCTAACATTGGATTTCCCATTGCTATATCTTGTTATCTCTTAGTCAGGTTGGAGAAGAAGATGGAGGAGCTAAAGGAAGTTATAGTGGAGCTTAGAAAAGCTGTAGAAGAAATAGGAAAGTAAGTTTGGAATTATTTTATAAATTCAGATTAGTATTAATCGTGAACTTATAAAATTATATTTTGTTAAATTAATAATATTTTTATTATCAAGCATTATGCTTGTTATTTTTTTGCGTAAAAATAGATCTTTCCGGAGGGGGTTATACCCATTTGGGCACAAGGGGGCGAGCGATGCCCCTTTCCCCCTCCTTAAACCTCCCTCCTATCCCCTCGCTCTGGCAGGGGCCCGTCCCATTAATACGCAAAAAGCTCTACGGCTAAAATTTTGAACTCGCTCATTTCATTCGCTCAAACAGCAAAATTTTTTAACACCTTCGAACTTTTTTGCTTACTGCCTTATAAATCTTCAGCTCATTTGCAAACTTTACGACCTTATAAGACTTCAACAAGTTGAGACACAATTGCCAACCAAACAATTAAGTACAAAGTTATAAAAATATAAAGCTTAATCGGCACTGATTAAGCTTTTTTGATGTGTAAGTTTTTAAATTTTGTCAGCTTGTGTTAAATACTATACATGACTTTGAAAAAGTGTAAAGATAAAACAGTGAATTTAAGATGAAAAACCTCGTAAGGCAAGACAGCCGTTAAAAAATTCAATGTGCTTGAGCAATTTATTGCTCAGCCTATGAACCTTACAAGGAAAAGGAGCGAAGCGAACTTTGAGTTGATTAGGTTCACGCGAAAGTCACGATAAAAAATAGAGCTAGAAAGTTAACAGCTCTATTGAATGAATATCCTATTGTTTAAATAGTTTTAGTGACTAAGTTTTGAATTTTTAGGATGTCTGCCGCTCGGGGTTGTTGGCAAAGGCCCCTGCCAGGTCGTTGAAGGTGTTGGGGGTGGTCCGGAGGGGGCAGGACCAATCGAAAGGTCCTACACCCCCTCCGGAAAGGGAATATTAAAGCTCTGCTTTACGAAAAGATTCATAAAGACAAAGTCTTTATTCAAAAACTTTAAAAAAACTTTTTTAGTTCATTGGAACTACCCTTAAATCTTTTGAAACGCTATTTAAAACTTCGCAACCATCTTCTGTTATTAGAACAAGGTCTTCTATGCGGACTCCAATTCCTTCGTCAAAACTTCGCAACCATCTTCTGTTATTAGAACAAGGTCTTCTATGCGGACTCCAATTCCTTCGTCTAACAAATAAATGCCAGGTTCAATGGAAAAAATTATTAAAATAATTAAGAAAATAAAGTTTTCTTAACATTATCTTTACATCCTAAATGCTATACTACATGTGAGGTGAAAACATGAAGGATTTTGCAGAAAAGAAATTATCTTATCTTATGCTATTTTTATCTGTTGCCTTTATTATTTATGGAGCTTACAGACAGGAAGTGGATACTGTCCTTTCCAAGGCTATAAGAATTTGCTTGGAGTGCGTTGGAATTGGTTAATTTAATAAATCTTCTAAAAAACATTGGTAAAAGACGAAACTTTTTTCAAGCTTCTTTTGCCTTTCTTACAAATTTACATATTCCAAATTTTTTAAAGGGAACTATTTACACAGGTAAGACAAAGAGCCTTTGTGTGCCAGGTTTAAATTGTTATTCATGTCCTGGTGCAGCCTTTTCTTGTCCCATAGGATCCTTTCAAGCAATAGTTGGCTCGTCAAAATTTAATTTTGCCTATTATGTGACGGGACTTATGCTTTTGTTTGGAACTTTATTTGGCAGACTTATTTGTGGCTTTATGTGCCCCTTTGGTTTTTTTCAGGATCTTTTATATAAGATCCCCACAAAAAAATTTTCAACAAGGAAATTTGCTTTTTTAAAGTATTTTAAGTACTTAGTTTTAATTTTCGTGGTATGGCTTTTTGGAATATTTTTAACTGACGAATTGGGAGGAGCATCTCCATATTTTTGCCAGTACATTTGCCCACAGGGGATACTAGAGGGAGGAATACCTCTGTCGCTTGCCAATAAAAGTATTAGGGCTGCTTTGGGAAATTTGTTTAAGTTAAAATTCATTATTCTTTTACTTGTAATTTTACTTTCAATATTTTTCTACAGACCTTTCTGCAAATACTTGTGCCCTCTAGGAGCCTTTTATGCAATAAGCAACAAATTTTCTTTTTATAAATACCATGTTGATGACAAATGTATTTCATGTGGAAAGTGCAAGAGAGTTTGTAAGATGGATGTCGATATGTCGAAAAATCAAAATGCTCTTGAATGCATAAGATGTGGTGACTGCATGAGAGCTTGTCCTACTTCTGCAATTTCTACCTCTATTAATAAAAATAGTATTGATGAAGGAGTTAGTTATGAAAAAAATATATAATAAATTAGCTAAATTATTTGTCCTTTTAGTCTTATTAGTATCTTTAACTGCCTGCACAAGCAAGGCTCCTCAAGAAACTGAACTTTCAAGTGGTGATGCTTTTCCAAAATTTGATGCTGTTGACTTTAAGGGAAATCCCGTAAATAATAATGTTTTTAAAGATCATCCTGTGACTCTACTTAATATTTGGTTTACAGGTTGTCAGGGTTGTATCGATGAAATGCCCGCTCTTCAACAAATTAGTGAAGAGTTAAAAGATAAAAATGTAAAGGTTATGTCAATTTGCCTTGACACTTACGAAGATAAAAAAATAAAAGAAGAGGCAGAAAAAATCCTCCAAGCTAAGGGTGTAAATTACACTAATTTAGCTGTTAAACCTTCTGAAGAAATTGATGCCTATCTAAAAAATCTAACAGCTTTTCCAACTAATCTTTTAATTGATAGAGAAGGAAAAGTTGTGGGAGATGTAAGTGTTGGTTCAGTTGATGATAAGGATAAAAAAGCTGAACTAATGAAAAAAATTGACGAAATAATTGCTAATGACGGAAAATAATCTAATTTATTTAGATTATTAATCACTTTTAGTGATTCCTCATTAATATACACCTATTTGAGACTCGTGCTAAGCATGGGTCTCATTTTTTTATAAAAATATAAGTGTTGCATATGCAACGGAAATTTTGAGAAACTTCCATTAAAATAGAATTAGATTTTGAGATGAAGGAATAATTTTTAGATATATAAAAATAGAAAGGATGAAAGATATGAATATGTTTTGTTATCAATGCCAAGAAACTTTTAAAAATAGTGGATGTACAAATAAGGGAGTTTGTGGAAAGACTCATCAAGTTGCAAATCTTCAAGATTTTTTAATTTGGATATCCAAAGGACTTTCTGAAATTGCAACAAAAAGTGAAAAGGAAAATAAAGAAGTCATATATAGAGTTATTTTAAATTTATTTACAACAATAACTAATGCAAATTTTGATGATGAACAAATTAGAGAAAGAATTGTAAAAACTGTTGAACTTATGAATCTTTTAAGAGAAGACAAAAACTACAGCCAAGCTGCTAGTTGGTCTTCAGTTGATTTTGATGAAATAATGGAAAAAATAAATTCAGGTCAAGTTTCTGTTTTAAGCGAAGAAAATGAAGACATAAGAAGTTTAAAAGAACTAATAACTTATGGATTAAAGGGAATGGCAGCTTATACTAGACACGCAAAAGTTTTGGGTTATGAAAGTAAAGAAGTAAATGATTTTATTTTAAAAACTATGGCAGAACTTTTAAAAGAAAAATCTCTTGATGAATTAATTGATCTAACTTTAAAAACTGGTGAAATGGGATATAAGGCAATGGCAACTCTTGATGAAGCCAACACAAGTTCTTATGGCAATCCAGAAATTTCTAATGTAAATATTGGAACTAGAAATAAGCCTGGTATTTTAGTATCTGGTCACGACTTAAAGGATTTTGAAATGCTACTTGAACAAGCAAAAGATTCTGGCGTAGATATCTACACTCACTCAGAAATGCTTCCTGCAAATTATTATCCAAAGTTTAAAAAGTATGAAAACTTTGTTGGAAATTATGGAAATGCATGGTGGAAACAAAGAGATGAATTTGAATCTTTTAATGGACCAATTTTAATGACTACAAATTGTATTGTTCCTCCAAAAGATTCTTATAAAGACAAATTATTTACAACTGGTGCTGCAGGATATCCTGGATGTACTTATATTTCTGAAGATGAAAATGGCAAGAAGGATTTTTCTAAAATAATTGAACTTGCAAAAACTTGTAAGGCTCCAGAAGAAATTGAAAAGGGAGAAATTGTTGGTGGTTTTGCTCACAGTCAAGTCATGGAACTTGCCGACCAAGTTATTGAAGCTGTAAAAAATGGAGATATAAGTAAATTTGTTGTCATGGCAGGTTGTGACGGCAGAATGGCTGATAGAAATTATTATGAAGAATTCGCAAAAGAACTTCCTGATTCAGCTGTGATTTTGACAGCAGGTTGTGCAAAATATAGGTACAATAAATTAAATCTTGGAGAAATTAATGGAATACCGAGAGTTCTAGATGCAGGTCAATGTAACGATTCTTATTCTCTAATTCAAATTGCACTTGCACTTGTTGATGCTTTTGGAGTTGATAGTGTAAATGATCTTCCAATTGCTTATAATATTGCTTGGTACGAACAAAAGGCAGTTATTGTTTTACTTGCACTTTTATCCTTGGGAGTAAAAAATATTCATCTTGGTCCAACTCTTCCAGCATTTTTATCAGAAAATGTGGTTAATGTATTAGTTGAAAACTTTGGAATTGCTGGAATAAGTAGTGTAGAAGAGGACATGAAAATTTTAAAAATAAAATAAATATTATGCTTGACTTTTAAAATATAAGCTAATATAATCATAAATAATTCAAAAATAAACTTTTGAGAAGAAGAGTAACTTAAAATTTTGATTAAAGAGAGCTTCGTTTTGGTGAAAGAAGTAGATAGATTTTTTGTGAACAT
>QWCE01008425.1_pt2 | contig 10127 bp, 5 predicted proteins | sample 1972531 | NCBI WGS metagenome assembly QWCE01 (sample SAMN09866716, study PRJNA288562) | Human gut metagenome isolate term4_stool, whole genome shotgun sequencing... | reverse complement strand
CTGTCTTGCAATGGCTTCGGTTGCCTTTGAGGTAGCAATCCCGATGCCCAAGCCTGCACCTAAACCTGTTAAAACGGCAATTCCTGCTGCAATCATGATGATTTCCTCCTTATTTCTCGTGGTGTTCCATGCCCTCCGCCATAAACAGCGAAGTTAAAAATACAAATACATACGCTTGAATCAGTCCGTCGAACACGTCAAAGTACATACTGAATACCATTGGAACAATCAGTCCACAGACGTGTTCAATCAGCTTCATGACAACGAATGCACCCAAAACATTACCGAACAGTCGCATACACAGCGAAAGCGGACGAATGCCGATTTCCATAATGTTGATTGGGGTCATAATTGCCATTGGTTTGGTGAAGGATGACAAAAAGCCTTTCAAGCCGCCCTGTGCCCGGAATGTGGACACTTCAATCAGGATAATGCTGAGCAATGCAAATGCAACCGTGACGTTGATGTCTTTGGTCGGCGGTTTAATACCGAAGCCGAACATCCCGATGAGGTTGGAAATGCCGAGCAGCAGCAGCACAGTACCCAGATATGCGAAATACGGTCTACCGGCTTTGCCCATGTTGCCTTCCAAGAAATTGTTCACCCACGTTACCGCAGATTCGAGCATCGCCTGCCCACGGCCGGGAACAATTTTCAGATTGCGTGTCAAAAGCAGAACCACAATCATGATGAACGCCATAATGCCCCACATGACCACAATGGATTCATGCACGGGGATTCCTCCGAACAGCGGAATGGTAAAGGCGACCTCGGTTTGCAGTTCTTCTGCCAATGCTTCTCCCATCTTCTCACCATCCTCTCTCACAAGCTCTCTTGCAGTTTCTGCAAAAGGCATCTGCCGTCTTGGTATCAACGGCAGCATTTAAAGTGTTGAATGTTAGAACAGTGTCGTTTACTGCTCTGCTTTCTATTATACACACGGCTGTGTAAAATTGCAAGCATTAAAATACGGCAAAATGACGGATATGGGACAATCTTCCGGAAACTGTTGCTTTTTGCAAGTTTCCAAAAGTACCGAAAATCTTTCGCATTTTCATTCTCCACTTTTAATCATTATAGAACTTTCGGAGAAAAAAGTCAACGGTTTCAGACTTAACTTTTTACACGATTTTCCGTGGAAAATAAGGCATTTTTCGTCAAAAAAGTACATTTTCAAAAGTCGCTGTCCACAATGTCAAAAGTTATTATTTTTTCATATCGTTTTTCGTACATCTCCACAAAAGGACAATTGTCTGCATGAGATAGACAGAGATTCCAAAAGTGTGCAAAAATCATCAAAAACAAACAGAAGCACCGTTACCCATCGGATAACGGTGCTTCTGGATTGATATAGAATAGAAGAGAGGATAGCATACCAATATTCTACAGAACCATTGCTCCTGAAAAAACAAGCGTTCTCGAAAATATCCTGTTCTGTAGAAGGTACTTTTATTTTACCACATTTTTTTAGAAATGTCAACTATTTTTTTCGATTTTTTCATATGCAGTTTTGTATAAGTTGCAACAGAGCAAAAAAGACCGCTTTCCAGCCGGAAATATCGGCGGAAAACGGTCTTTCTCTCACTTCCTGAAAAAGAAAATCTTAGTTCTTCATTTCGTAATGTTCGCCAATCAGGGATGCATTTGCTGCCAGAATCGGACGAATGCAGTTGTCTACAAATTCTTCAGTCTGCTGTTCACTTCTACCTGTGAAGTTTTCCGGCTGCAAAATCGCATCCAGTTCTTCCTTGGTAATCATGAACATCGGGTCAGCCAGAATCATATCGCACAGGTCATTTTCCAGACCATCTTCCTTGACGTGCTTTCCAGCAATCATGGAGTATTCCCGAATCTTTTCGTGCAGTGCCTGACGGTCGCCGCCCTTCTTAACGGCATCCATCATGATGTTTTCGGTTGCCATAAACGGCAGTTCCCGCATAATCCGCTGCCGAATCATCTTCGGGTAAACCACCAGACCATCGGTTACATTCAGCATGATGTTCAGGATTGCATCCACACCCAGACAAGCTTCCGGAACAGAAATCCGCTTGTTTGCAGAGTCGTCCAATGTCCGTTCAAACCACTGTGTTCCTGCGGTGAATGCCGGATTCAGGCTGTCAATCATGACATAACGGGACAGAGAGGTGATTCGTTCGCACCGCATCGGATTCCGCTTGTATGCCATTGCAGACGAACCAATCTGGGTCTTTTCAAATGGTTCTTCCATTTCCTTAAAGCTCTGCAACAACCGCATATCGTTGGAGAACTTCGAGCAAGACTGTGCAATGCCGCTCAGCGTTGCAAGAATCTGGGAGTCAATCTTTCTGGAATAAGTCTGACCAGAAACCGGAACAACACCTTTGTGGAATCGCCTTCAAACAGTTCCATGAAGGAAGCCTGTGTACCCGTTGTGCCCTTTGAGCCGAGCAGTTTCAGGTTGGCAAGCCGGAAATCCAGTTCTTCCAAATCCATCAGCAGTTCATTCATCCACAGCGTTGCACGCTTGCCGACGGTTGTCAGCTGTGCCGGCTGCAAGTGGGTGTATGCCAGTGCCGGCATGCCCTTGTACTGCATGGCAAACTTCGACAGATTTGCCAGAACATTGATCAGCTTCCGGCGGATGATTTTCAGAGCGTCCCGCATAATAATAATGTCTGTATTATCGCCAACATAGCAGGAGGTTGCTCCCAAGTGAATGATGCCCTTTGCGTGCGGACAAACCTGTCCATATGCATAAACGTGGGACATGACATCGTGACGAACGACCCGTTCCCGTGCTTCTGCAACATCATAATCAATGTTATAAACATTGTCTTCCAGTTCCTTTACCTGAGAAGGTGTAATCGGCAGACCGAGTTCCATTTCTGCCCGAGCCAGAGCGACCCAGAGCTTTCTCCAAGTAGAAAATTTCTTGTCAGCAGAAAAAACGTGCTGCATTTCTTCGCTGGCATACCGTGTACAAAACGGACTTTCATAACTGGTTGTATTCCGCATGATTTTTAATTCCTCTCCTTTTGATAATCCTTGAATGGATGAACGTGTACTTTCTATTATAGCGGAATTTCCTGTATTCGTCAACCTTTTTCTTTGACATAAACGCCGCCGGCTGCTGCATATGCTGATAACAAAATGTTATTTCAACAGACAGGAGGCGTTCCATGATGCAGGGATTAACCCAACAGGAGGCAAAAAACCGTCTGCGACAGGACGGGAAAAACGAACTCGCAGAAGCCCCCAAATCCAAACCCGTCCGGATGTTCCTCGGCCAATTTCGAGATGTCATGGTTATGATTTTGCTGGCAGCAACCATGGTTTCTGTTTTGCTGGGCGAATGGACGGATGCCATCACCATTATTTTAATTGTTCTGCTGAATGCAATTTTAGGGTTCATTCAGGAATTTCGGACAGAACGCACCCTCGAAACACTCCGGCAGATGACTGCCCCCACCGCTGCTGTCTGCCGAGATGGAACGTGGCAGACCATTTCCGCTGCGGAACTGGTACGGGGTGACCTCATCCGGCTGGAAGCCGGCGACCGTGTTCCGGCAGATGCTGCCCTCGTGACTGCCAGCGGCATTGCTGCCAATGAATCCATTTTAACAGGCGAATCGGCTGCCGTTTCCAAAACTGCTGGAGCAGAAACCGACACGGACAACGCCCTCCACAAGAAAAATGTCGTCTATGCGGGAACTGCCATTCTGCGAGGTTCTGCCACTGCCTGCGTCATTGCAACGGGCACAAAAACGCAAATGGGACAGATTTCCGACTTGCTGCACGATGTCACAGTTTCTCAAACGCCGCTGCAAAAACGTCTTGCCGGACTGGGAAAAGTCGTCGCATTGCTCTGCATTGTCGTGTGTATTCTGGTCTTTTTCGCAGGGGTTTTCCGAGGAGAACCGATTTTTGATATGCTGATGACGGGCATCACCATTGCCATTGCTGCCATTCCGGAAGGCTTACCGGCAACCGTTACCATTGCCCTTGCACTGGCAGTCAGCCGCATGATGAAACATCAGGCTCTCGTCAACCGTCTACACAGTGTCGAAACGCTGGGCTGTGCTGGAATTCTCTGTGCGGATAAAACAGGGACGATTACAGAGAATGACATGACCGTCACAGACTTGGTGATTAGTACTGCACATTTCTCCGTTGACCAGTGCATTCGCCAACAGGGGACGGCAGTTTCTCCTGAACAGCATCCGGCTTTACAAACTTTACTGGAATGCTGTATGCTCTGCACCACGGCAGAACATACCCCCGGACAAAATCCAATCGGCGACCCGACAGAAACCGCCCTGCTAATCGCAGCGGAAAAGGCTGGTTTCTCTCGGGAACGCTGCAAGCAACGCTATCCCCTCCACCATATAGAGCCTTTCGACAGCGAAACCAAAAAGATGGAAGTCACGGTTTCCTACAACGGCACAGAACGGCAATACCTCAAGGGTGCAGCAGACCGTGTATTGCCACTCTGCACGCAATTGCTGCATGGAACAACGGTCACCACGCTGACCGAATCGTTTCGGGAAGAAGTCCGCTCTGCCGTGCAGACCTTGTCAGAACGTGCTCTGCGAGTATTGGCGTTTGCCTATCGGGAATCAGATGGCGATTGGATTTTTCTGGGGTTGAGCGGTATGTTAGACCCTCCTCGAGAATCGGCAAAGCAAGCGATTCGCACCTGCGAACAGGCGAAAATTCAAACTGTAATGATTACTGGCGACCACAAAAAAACCGCCCTTGCCATTGCAGAGCAAGCAGGGCTACTGCACGGAAAAAAGGCGATGACAGGACAGGAACTGGATGCTTTGAGCGATGAACAGCTTGCCGCTTGTATTCAGGAATATGCAGTCTTTGCAAGAGTCAATCCTGCTCATAAGCTGCGGTTGGTGCGTGCCTATCAGAAAACGGGTGCGATTGTTGCAATGACGGGGGATGGTGTAAACGATGCCCCAGCCCTGAAAGAGGCAGATGTTGGCGTTGCCATGGGAAAATCCGGCACAGAAGTGGCAAAACAGGCGGCAGATGTAATTCTATTGGATGACAACCTATCGACTTTGGTTTATGCGGTGGAGCAGGGACGCTGTATTTATGCCAACATCCGAAAATTTGTCCGCTATTTGCTCTCCTGCAATATCGGGGAAGTGATTACAATGCTGCTGGGGATTCTCATGGGCATGCCTGTGATTCTGCTGCCCACGCAATTGCTGCTGGTGAATCTGGTCACGGATGGGCTGCCAGCGATTGCTCTTGGCATGGAACAGCCCGAACCGGATGCCATGCGGCAGCCACCACGAAAACCAGAAGAGCCGTTCTTCTCCGGCGGTCTGTTACAGCGAATTGTCTTTCGAGGGCTGTTAATTGGAGTCTGCACGCTGGGAGCGTTCTCCATGGCACTGCGACTCGGCGGAACGCTGGAGGCTGCCCGTACCACTGCTTTGTGTACGCTGATTCTCTCGCAGCTGATTCACGTTTTTGAGTGCAAATCAGAAACAAAATCCCTGTTTCATCTGCCACTCTGGAACAACTGGAAGCTGCTGGCTGCGGTTGCGGTTTCCGCCGGTATCTTATTTGCAGCGGTGGAAAGTTCGGCTCTACAGATGATTTTCACGACTGTTCCGCTGTCGCTGCCACTCTGGATTGTCGTTGCAATTTCTTCGTGTGCGATTCCGATTTGCTCGGCAATTCTGTTTCAAATCACCGCAAAGAAAAAGGGAGGACAATAAAAAAACAGCCCCTTTCTTTCAAAAAGGACTGTTTTTCCCTCAATTTATGATAAACTATATCATAAGCCTGTTATTCTGCTCCTTCAGTCGGCAGCAGTGCAAATTCTTCCGGTAACGGTGATTCCACTGGTTCTCCGGACTCTGTATTTGTCTGTTTCGATGAAGTGCCAATGACATCCGCCCAGCTTGGCTGCATACCAGAAGCAGTCTTTGCATAATACGTCAAAACTGCAACGGCATCTTCTACAGAAATCACTCTATCGCCGTTAATGTCAGCAGCGTTTGTTGCCAAATCATTGATGTGAGCAATCTCAGAGAAGAATGTGGTATATCCGGCAGCCCGTTTTGCATAATACGTCAAAATCTGCACAGCATCGTCTACACTAACGATAGAATCCCCGTCTACATCGCCCATTTCATAGGGGTCAGGCAAGGTGGTGGTTGTAGTGATAACCGTGGTTGTCATCGGTTCGGTAGTTGCTGTTGTCAAATCGGTGGTTTCTGTTTCGATTGGTATCGTCGTTTCTGCTGTGGTTTTTGGAACAGAAATGGTAATGGTCAACTTATAGAATTTCTGGTTGACCAACGCTCCAACAATGACATCTCCCTCGGAAACTGCTGTCAATACGCCATCTTGGTCAATTGTTGCAATGCTGTCATCCGTCGAAATCCACTGAGGCACTTCACCCTTTTCCCCTAAGTAATACAGTTGCAGTGTTGCACCGATTTGGTGAATCTCCTTGATGTTTTTCTGTGTAACGACTCTTCCCTCACCCTCTAGGGTTGTTCCAGTGACGGGCTGTTCCAGTGAGGTAGTTGTTGTGGTCTGCGTAGTTCTCGCAGAAGTTGTGGTGTTGGAAGGCTTCGCTGTGCCTGTCGTGGTCTTTTTTGTGGTAGTAGTAGTTGCAGTTGCTTTGGTCGTTTCTGTTGTCTGGGAGCGGTGTTGCTGCCAGGACAACAGCGGATAACTGCCTGTAATACCGGAATAAGCTGCTCCGAGTTTTTGTGCAAAGGTTGCTTTCTGCATCTCCGATTGCTTCATTGCCGTGCAAATTTCTCGGTCAATTGGCTGCGTATCCGTCACACCGGATTGATAATAGCACGCTGTACAATTAGCATTGCTGTCCCCAACAACACCACCTATTTTTTCATCTCCAGACACCGTTCCAATATTAAAGCAAGTTTCAATCGAACCACATTCAAATGCTCCAACCACGCCGCCAGCTATGGTATTTCCTTTAATCGCTCCGGTGTTGTAACAGCTCTGCACGATGCCGCCACTCTCTTGTCCAACGACACCGCCAGCAAATTGCAGCGAAGAAATTCTTCCTGTACTGCAACTTTCTGATACGGTTGCATGGACGCTCTGCCCTGTAATTCCGCCGGCAGCTTCCTGCCCGGAAATAAATGCTTCGTTGCTGCAGCGGGAAACCATTCCGTTAAAGTTCACGCCGCAGATACCGCCAGCCATGTAATACCAAGAAGAGATCACGGCTCGATTTTCGCAATTTTCAATTGTGCCCTTATAATTATAGCCGCAAATACCGCCAGCAAAGGTATCATAACTGCTCAAATAACTTTTTTCAATCGTCAGATTTTTTACCGTTGCTGTTCGGTAAAGTCCGGCAAACAAACCTGTTTCTCCGTAATTCTGAGCATACAAGCCCGAAATTGTATGTCCATTGCCGTCAAATATTCCATGAAACAAAGATTGATTGACAATCCCAATCGGAATCCAAGTATTAGACGGCTGTGCTTCGGCGGTTTCCCATTTCTCCCAATTGGTCAGCGGATTCATCTGTAAATCTGCCTCTAATGTAATGGTTACGCCCTCAAAGTTGGTTGTTCCATCGTTCACTAATTTTGCCAGTCCAGCCAATTCCTCCGGATTTGAGATAGAAAGCTGTGTTTCGCCTGCCTGATACCAACTGGTATCCACAGTTCCGTTCCAAGCTGCTGAAAAAACGGAAACATTTGCAGGCAGACAAGCGATTGTCAGCAATCCCGTGACAAAAAAAGAAATCGCTTTCCGACAAGTGTTCTTTCTTAATTTTTCCATAATTTCCACTCTTTTTCTATTTTTTAAGTACCATCGAATTTTTTACTTTCTCTCTGTTTATTATACGCATTTTTCTATGGAATGTCAATGTTTTGCGGACAGAACCGACATTTTCAACAAAAGCAAGATTCTTTCACAAACGTAAGTTGAAAAAGATTCCCAGAAAAACTTGTATTTCTTTCCATTTTATTTTCCTTTTTATGGTAAATATAAGCTGTATCTTTCCGATTTTACAGTGAAATCACCTGTTTTTTCCTATTTTTATGAATTTTTACCAAAAATAGAAAGTGTTTGTGGTGACAAATTCATGACAGTCGCTTACTTTTCAACAATTCACTGTTCTCTATTTACATCTGACTTTTCCACATTGGAAGCGTTCTCTTGTTCGTAATTTTTCTTTCAAAAATAGATAAAAAAGTGGAAAGCTGCTTAAAAAGCACTTTATGCTATCCGATATTTGTTCAAATTCTTTTTCAGAGATTATCCCAATCCGGAACATATCCGACGGACTTCTTTGCATAGTAGGTCAAAATCGAAACGGCATCTTGCACGGAAATGATGCCGTCTTTATCAATATCGCCTCTTTGAATCTGCTGAAATTGGACATCCGTTTCCGGCTCTAATCCTACGGATTTCTTTGCATAATAAGTCAACACCAATACAGCATCCTGCACCGAAACTGCACCATCTCCGTCCGGATCACCACGTTCCAGCTGTACCACTGGAGCATCTGCTTCCGTTGTGATTTGCTGTACAGTAATAGAAATTCCGGTATCTGCTGCAACATCCGTATCGGTATAAGCAGCAAGCGGAATGTTTGTTTCCAGCATCAAATAGGAAATCTCTGCAACTGTATGCGGCAGCAGCGTTTTCACCTGATATGTTCCGTCCCGTGTAACATGTACTACGCCGGGGGTTGCTGTGTCTTCATCCGTTCCAAAAAATGTAAGGTCTTCCGCAGCACCCAGCAGAGAAACCACATAGGGTTCTGACAATCTACCCAATCCGGAAATCGTAAATGTTACATTCAAATAATCAGAAGCTGGACTCGGCTGCAAGTCCGTACAGTTGGAATTGCCCTGCTCATTCCGCAAATTCAGCCGTAAATAAAGCCCATTTGTAGTAAAGCTGTCCGGTGACTGCGTATAGGGCAATGCGGTTGCGGTTGCAGATACAGGCAGGGACAAGCTGCAAATAGTCAGGCAAAACGTGAGCAGAACTGCAAAAATCCGAGAATGATGCATGGAATACAAATCCTTTCTATCATAAAGTACAATCTTCTGCTATTATACAAATTCTGCGGATTTTTGTCAATGTATCAGGGATGTTTTAAATAGATTTTTTGTTCTGGAGAAACCGTCTGCGTACGGTTCGGCAAGGCTGGGGCACATCCCCAGCTTGCCTGGGAAACCGCAATTGCCCCTGAAACCTTGTGTCTGATTACAACCTTTTTATTTCTAAAGGCAATTGCGGTTTCTGCGATTCTCTCTTAGATTTCAATGCTATCGAATCAATACGTCCGTTAAGGAGGGCAGCTTGCCCTCCTTAACAATCTACCTCGCCGAGCTGAGCCAGCTCGACCGCAGTTCGCCTGCGGCGAAAGATTTTTACAACGTCCTGCTCTAAAATGAAAAACTCCCCTGCCTGTTCCTTTTAACAAGCAGAGGAGTTTTAAAAATTCCAATAAATCGCTTATGCTTCCATCAATTCACAAATCAAATTTGAGAATGCAACTGGGTCTGCAATCGGCATGCCCTCAATCAACAATGCCTGATTATACAGCAGTTGGCTATATTTGCCCAGCGTTTCATCATCCAATGTTTTCAGCTTCTGATAAATCGGATGCTCCGGATTCAGTTCCAGAACGGTCTGTGCCTGTACCGGCTGGTCAACGCCCGGCATTGCATTCAGAGTCTTTGCCATTTCCATGGACAAATCCCCTTCGTTGCTCAGGCAAACCGGATGCGATTTCAGTCTACCGGACAGCTTTACCTTTGCAACCTTGCCATCCAATGCTTTCTGCATGGTTTCCAGCATATCTTTGCTTTCGGTTTCTTTCTGTTCGAGTTCCTTCTTTTCTTCTTCACTCTCCAGATTCAAATCATTTGCAGAAACGGACTTGAATTCCTTGTCCTTATACTTCATCAGCATTCTAATTGCAAATTCATCTACACTGTCGGTAAAGTACAGGATTTCATAGCCCTTATCTTTCACCAGTTCGGTCTGCGGCAGAGCCTCAATTCTGGCAATGCTTTCGCCGCATGCATAATAAATGCAAGTCTGGTCTTCCGGCATCCGGTCAACATATTCTGCCAGACTGGTCAGCTTCTGATCCTTAGAGGAGGTAA
>QWCE01006352.1_pt1 | contig 10129 bp, 7 predicted proteins | sample 1972531 | NCBI WGS metagenome assembly QWCE01 (sample SAMN09866716, study PRJNA288562) | Human gut metagenome isolate term4_stool, whole genome shotgun sequencing... | reverse complement strand
CTTCTACCAAAACTTGCCACTTTCTTTAATATAAGTGTGGATGAACTAATAGGATATGACCCAGATTTATCTTCAGCTCAAATACAAAAATTCTATATAGACTTAGAGAATCGTGTCCCTGATGCAGGTATGGATAGTATCATAGAAGAAATAAAAATTAAAATAAAACAATACTATTCTTGTTTTGATCTCCTATACTATATGGCTTTGTTTATTTTGAACCATTGTGATTTAGCAACTGACACTACAAAGAAAGAGGAATATCTCGAATACGCAAATAATATATTAAAGAGAGTGTGTGAGGATTCGAAAGATTCTATACTTAAAGATAAATCACTGAGCTTGAGGGCAGCCTGTTTAATTAGTTTAGGAAAATCAGAAGAAGCATTAAATATTTTGCCATCTTCGGACATGCTATCTATATCAAAAGATTGTTTAGTGGCTTCAGCTTATTTAAAAACGAAGAAGGAAAATGAAGCAGATCAAAAACTACAAATAATGATTTATAAGAATGTAATTGATTTAATCACCCTTCTTATGATGAAGAGTAGTTTGCATGATGACGATTGGGTCGAAACATTGGAAAAAGTAGAGGATTTGATAGAAACTTTTAATCTCATTGAAATAAATATTTCTATCGTTTTAAATTTCTATTTATCCTTGGCGACTCATTATATTGAAGTTAATAACCCAAAACTCGCTAGTCAATATGTAGAAAAATTACTCAATCTATTAATAGAGAGTAAGGAAAAATCTTTTAAGCTAAGAGGCGATGAGTATTTTAATCAAATAGATGAATGGCTTGATGAAAATTTATTATTATCAACAAATCCAAACAGAAGTGACGATATGATTGTTAGCTTTTATTTAGATGCAATAGCGAATAATGAAAGCTTTAGAGGAATTATTTCTGAAGGAAGGGTAAAGTTCTTAGATGATAGGGTTAAAGAAATATACTCTCTATAATTAAATGCCACTATTAGAAAAAGGTTGTAATTTTTGAAAATTATAACCCTTTGCTATGTTTAAGCAATAAATCATATGCAGGGTATGTAAATAATTTTGTGTATCAACCTAAATACTGATAAAAGGGTAAGGGTTGATACATTTTCTTGTATAAATGTTTGACCATTCCTAAGGAATAGATTTTTACATAATTTTACACAACTCTAATAAACCATCAATTTTTCATGAAAATTTGCAGTTGATTTTATAAGATGTATTTTTGTAATTGCCATACTAATTACTTTAACTTTCTTTTGATTTATTAAGAAGTAGAGAATGGATCTGCCATATTTCTCTTGACAATTTTTCTATTTTTTCTCTCATATAATCAATATCTTTCTTATAAATGACACCAGTTGTATTGGTAGCTTTTGCAATCTGATTTATGTTATTTGTAGCATTTGAAAGTAGCCATTGAAGATCTCTAAATGGTTCTAGGTCTACTATATAAATTTCTTTTTCTAATACGCATTTCCTAAGAAAGTGAGACATAGTTTTACAAATTGCAAGTTTCATCTTCTTTTCAAAAACTTCTTTTTCTTCATCTGTTAAATATATTTTAAATTGATTTTTTCTTTATTAATAATAACGAGATGTTTTTATAATATAAAAGACCGCAGCTTAAAACTACGGTCTAATTTTTTGTCCAAATGTAAACCACTTGGAACTATTATTCAATTTATTCTTTTTTACTTCCAGTACCATTTGAGTACCGATAGCTATTTTTCATTCTCTTTATAGCTTGTAATCAAGCCATTTTAGAAAATTTTGCGATTATTCCCATTCAATAGTTGCTGGTGGTTTTGATGTTATGTCGTAAACTATTCTATTTATATGGTCTACTTCGTTTACTATTCTATTTGATACTTTATCCAAGATTTCCCAAGGGATTCTTGCAAAGTCTGCTGTCATAAAGTCTGTTGTTGATACTGCACGAAGGGCAAGGGTATAGTCATAAGTTCTGAAGTCTCCCATTACTCCTACGGATCTGTTATTTGTTAGGACTGCAAAGTATTGGTTGATGTCTTCAAGTTTTGCAGCTTCTAATTCGTCTCTAAAGATTTTATCTGCATCACGAAGTATGTCTAATTTTTCTTTTGTTATTTCGCCCATTACTCTTATGGCAAGTCCTGGTCCAGGGAAGGGTTGTCTATCTACTAGATAGTCTGCTAGTCCTAGTTCTCGTCCAAGGTCACGTACTTCGTCTTTAAATAGCATTCTTAATGGTTCTATTATTTCTTTGAAGTCAACGAAGTCAGGTAGTCCTCCTACATTGTGGTGAGATTTTATTACTGCTGAGTCGCCTAGTCCTGATTCTATTACGTCTGGATATATTGTTCCTTGTGCTAGGAAGTCTACGGATTTTATTTTTTGTCCTTCTTCTTCAAAAACTCTTATAAATTCTTCGCCAATAATTTTTCTTTTCTTTTCTGGATCTGTTACTCCAGCTAGTTTATCTAAAAATCTCTTTTCTGCGTCCACTCTTATGAAGTGCATGCCAGAGTCTTTAAAGGCTTCTTCTACTTCGTCACCTTCGTTTTTTCTCATTAGACCGTGGTCTACGAAGATGCAAGTTAGATTTTCGCCAACTGCTTTTGATAGTAAGGCTGCTGTTACTGATGAGTCAACTCCACCTGATAGGGCAAGGAGTACTTTTCCGTCGCCGACTTTTTCTTTTATTTCTTGGATGGATTTTTTTGCGTAGTTTTCCATTGTCCAGTCTTTTTTTGCTCCACATATATTTACTGCAAAGTTTTCTAACATTTCTTTTCCGTGGACTGAATGGTTAACTTCTGGATGGAATTGTAGGGCGTAGAGTTTTTTGTCTACATTTGCCATTGCTGCTATTGGACAGTTAGCACTGTTTGCTATTATTTCGAATCCTTCTGGAGCTTTTTCAACTCTGTCTACATGACTCATCCAAACTGTTTCTTCTTGGGATAAGTTTTCGAAGATTTCTGATTTTTTTGTTTCTATTTTTGTTTTTCCAAATTCTCTTTCTTTAGGTGATTTTATTACTTTTCCGCCTAATGTGTGGGCCATGATTTGCATTCCATAGCAAAGACCAAGGATTGGAATATTTTTGTCGAAGATTTCTTTTTCAATTTGTGGTGCTCCTTCTTCGTAAACTGAGTTTGGTCCACCTGTAAATATTATTCCTTCTACATTTTTTCTATTTTCTAATTCTTTTAAGGCCTTGTTGTATGGGACAACTTCACAGTAAATATTTAAGTCTCTTATTCTTCTTGCTATTAACTGATTGTATTGGCCGCCAAAGTCAACTACTAGTATCATATTAACCTCCTCTTCATTTAATACATTTTATAATAAAACTTTTAATTTGTATAGTTTGTTATGTTTAGATATGATTTAAATTAAGTAATTATCTTATTTATATTGACATTAAATATTAGTAACAATATAATTTATAGAGATATATGAAAAGTGAATTTTATTGTAAAATATGCCATTTAATGATAAAATAATACGTCGGGTAAAAGGAGTGGTAAAATGGGTTTAATGGAAAAGATTTTTGGTACCTACAGTGAAAGGGAACTAAAAAAAATCGAGCCCCTTGTGAATAAAGTTATGAGTCTCGAAGGCGAGATGGAAAAACTTTCTGATAATGAGCTTAAAGACAAAACTGAAGAATTTAAAAATAGAATTAAAAATGGTGAAACTACTGATGATTTACTTCCAGAAGCTTTTGCTGTTGTAAGGGAAGCTGCTTGGAGAGTGCTTGGCATGAAGCACTTTAGAGTTCAAGTTATTGGTGGTATTATTCTTCATCAAGGTAGAATTGCTGAAATGAAAACTGGTGAAGGTAAGACACTTGTTGCTACATTACCAGCTTACTTAAATGCTCTTGAAGGTAAGGGTACTCATGTTGTAACTGTAAATGATTATTTGGCTAGTCGTGATAGGGACTGGATGGCTAAGGTTTATGAATTCTTGGGTCTAACTGTTGGATGTATTATCCACGATATGGATCAAGAGGATAGAAAAGCTGCTTACAATGCAGATATCACTTATGGTACTAACAACGAATTTGGTTTCGACTACCTAAGAGATAACATGGTTATTTATAAGGAAGAAATGGTTCAAAGAGGACTACACTTCTGTATCGTCGACGAAGTTGACTCAATTTTAATTGACGAAGCAAGAACTCCTCTTATTATTTCAGGTCAAGGTGATGAATCTGTTGACTTATATGTAAGAGCAAGAGATTTTGTAAATACACTTAGCCACAGAATCAAGAGCCAAGATGAAATTGATCTTGAAAGATTTAACAGAGAATTCGAAGAAGAAACTGTTGATTATGTAATAGATGAAAAAGATAAGACTGCAACTCTTACTGATAAGGGTATTGCTAAGGCTGAAAAATATTTTGGAATAGAAAACTTAGCAGATGCAGAACACATGGAACTTTCTCACCATATTAACCAAGCTTTAAAGGCAGCAGGTACAATGAAAAAAGACATTGACTATGTTGTTAAAGATGGCGAAGTTATTATAGTAGATGAATTTACTGGTCGTCTAATGTATGGTAGAAGGTACTCTGAAGGATTACACCAAGCTATAGAAGCAAAAGAAGGTCTTGAAGTAAGAGCTGAATCTAAAACTCTTGCAACTATTACTTTCCAAAACTACTTTAGAATGTATGATAAACTTTCTGGTATGACAGGTACTGCTATGACAGAAGAAGGCGAATTCAGAGATATTTATAACATTGACGTTGTTGAAATTCCTACAAATAAACCTGTACAAAGGGAAGATGACAACGACCACATTTATCTAAATGAAGATGCAAAATTCAAGGCTGTTACAAGAGAAATTGCTGAAGCACATGAAAAGGGACAACCAGTTCTAGTTGGTACAGTTTCAATTGACAAGTCAGAAGCTTTGTCAAAATATTTAAAACGTGCTGGTATTAAGCACAATGTTTTGAATGCTAAAAAGCACGAACAAGAATCTGAAATAGTTGCACAAGCTGGTCGTTTTGGACAAGTTACTATTGCTACTAACATGGCTGGTCGTGGTACCGACATTGTACTTGGTGGTAACCCAGAATATCTTGCAAAGAAAGAACTTAAAAAACAAGGCATGGAAGATGAAATGCTTGAATATGCAGATTCATACTTTAAGACAGAAGATCCAGAAATTTTAAAGGCAAGAGAAGATTATCAAGCTCTTGTAAAAAAATTCAAAGTTGATACTGATAAAGAAGCTGAAGAAGTTAAAGCAGTTGGCGGACTTAGAATTATTGGTACTGAAAGACACGAATCAAGACGTATTGATAACCAACTTCGTGGACGTTCTGGTCGTCAAGGAGACCCAGGTTCTTCAAGATTTTACATTTCAGCTGATGATGATTTAATTAGACTATTTGCTGGAGATAGATTTAAGGAAACAATGCTTAAGCTTGACCCAGAAGAAGATGAACCAATTGAACACAAAATATTGACAAGACTAATTGAATCAGCTCAAAGAAAAGTAGAAGGTAATAACTTTAGTATTCGTAAGAATGTCTTAAAATATGACGACGTTATGAATAAACAAAGAGAAGTTATTTATGCAGAAAGAAGAAGAGTACTTGAAGGTGAAAACCTAAAAGATGACATCATAGCAATGAGAAATGATGTTATCGACAAGACTGTTGATTTCTATAACAAGCTTGATGACAACAACAAAAACTATCTTGATTTTGAATCAATTAGAAATTTTGGTGTAAGTACTTTTGATTTTGAAGAAGACTTCTTAAAGAAACTTGAAAATCCAACTGTAGACTCTATAAAAGATTATATGAAAAAACTTGCTGATGAAAAATATCTTGAAAAAGAAGAAGATTTCGGCGAAGAAAAATTCAGAGAAATCGAAAGAGTTGCCCTACTTCAAAATGTTGACCAAAAATGGATGGACCACATCGATGCAATGGATCAACTAAGAAAGGGAATTGGACTTCGTGCAGTAGGACAAACTGACCCAGTAAGAGCATACGCAGAAGAAGGTTTTGACATGTTCGAAGCAATGAATGAGTCAATAAAAGAAGATACAGTTAAGATGCTTTATCATGTTGTTAACCCTGAAAGAGTAAAAAGAGTTAGAGTTGCAAAAGAAGTTGAAACTGTAAATCCAGATGACGGAAAGAAAAAACCATACGTTAGAAAAAAAGAAAAAGTAGGAAGAAATGATCCATGTCCATGTGGAAGTGGAAAAAAATATAAAAACTGTCACGGAAAATTTGAATAAGATTTATAAATAGAAATTAACTCTGGTAGCAATGCCAGAGTTTTTTTGTGTCATACACTTTAGCTTGATAACATATTGACAAATGAGCTAAAAAATAGTAAAATGTTTTCACAAGTAAATATTAACTGCTTCATTTTGCATGAGCTATTACAGTAGATCAAAAAACATTATGAGACCCAGTAAATAAACATCTTTTATTTTGCTGGGTTTTTTTATATGGTTTTATAAATAATAGCTTGAAGTTAAATTATATATTTATTTAAAGGAGGTAAATATGAAAATTACAGAAGTAAAATTAGGAATCTTATCAGTTCCATTGAGAGTTCCTTTTAAGACAGCCCTAAGATCAGTTAATAGTGTTGAAGACATAATAGTTGAAATACACACAGACACAGGACAAATAGGTTATGGAGAAGCACCACCAACAGGAGCAGTGACAGGAGAGACACAATATTCAATTATAGGAGCCTTCAAAGACCACATAATAAAAACAATAGTGGGAAGAGATGTTGACGATTTTGAAAATTTAATGAAAGATTTGAACTCCTGCATAGTGAAAAACACAAGTGCAAAGGCAGCTTGTGACATGGCTCTTTGGGATCTTTATGGTCAACTACATAAAATTCCAGTTCACAAATTAATGGGTGGATCAAGAAAAAAAATAATTACAGACATAACAATTTCTGTAAATGATCCAGAAGAAATGGCAAGAGATGCCATAGACGCAGTAAAAAGAAATTATGACACCCTAAAAGTTAAAGCGGGAATTGATCCTAGCCTAGACGTAAAAAGACTTGAAGCAATAAGAAAAGCAGTTGGTCCAGATGTGAGAATAAGAATAGATGCAAATCAAGCATGGAAACCTAAAGAAGCAGTTAGGATTTTAGACTCAATGCAAGAAAAACTTTTGGACATAGAACTAGTAGAACAACCAGTAAAAGCTCATGACTATGAAGGATTAAAATACGTAACAGACCATTCCATAGTGCCAGTTCTTGCAGACGAAAGTGTATTTTCACCAGAAGATGCCATGACAATATTAAACATGAAAGCAGCAGACTTGATTAACATAAAACTTATGAAGTGTGGAGGACTATATAATGCACTTAAAATAACAAGCATGGCAGAACTTTGTGGAGTTGAATGTATGATTGGTTGCATGTTAGAAGCAAAAATATCAGTAAACGCAGCAGTTCACCTAGCTTGTGCAAAACAAATAATAACAAAAATTGATTTAGATGGACCAGTACTTTGTTCAGAAGATCCAATAGAAGGCGGAGCAGTATTCAATGAAAAAGAAGTCACAGTGACAGATGACATTGGTTTGGGAATAAAATCAGTTAAGGGAATAAGATATCTAGACATTTAAAAATTGAAATCATAAAATTCAAAAAAAAATAAAAAAAAGAAAGTTAAACTAACTTAAATCAAAATAAAAAATGAAAGGAGATAATTATGGTTATTACTAATGGATTTACTTACATCGCATTTTTAATGTTCGTGGCAGGAGCCCTCTTAGCACTTGAAAAATACACAAAATGGAAAGTTTTTAATGTAGTTCCACCACTTGTATTTATCTATGTATTAAACATGATATTTTGCACAATGGGTCTATATGCATCAGACGCTTGTTCAGATACATATTCAGCCCTAAAGAACAACCTCCTATATGCAATGATTTTTGTAATGTTACTACGTTGTGACTTTAAAAAACTTGCAAAACTAGGTGGCAGAATGGTAGCAATATTCTTAGGATGTTCAGCAACATTATTTGTAGGATTTTTAATTGGATATCCAATTTTTAAACACACTTTGGGAACAGACACTTGGGCAGCAGTAGCAGCACTATTTGCATCATGGGTTGGAGGATCAGCAAACATGGCAGCAATGCAAGCAGCATTACCAGTAGATGCAGGAGCTTACTCTTGTGCACTTGCACTTGACACAGTATGTTATTCACTTTGGATTGCCCTATTATTATTAGCAGTTAGATATGCACCAAAATGGAATAAATCAACAAAAGCTGACACAACAAAACTACAAGCAGTAGCAGATGCAGCAGCAGAAGAAGTAGCAAAAGGAAAGAAAAATGCAGATTCAGCAGATTGGATTTTCCTAATTGGATTATCACTAATAGTTTCAGCACTTTCACAACTAGTGGGAGCAAAACTATCTGATGGACTTACAAACGCAGGTCTTGCAATGTTTGATAAAGGAACAATAACAACTTTATTCGTAACAATATTGGGACTTATTTGTGCCCTATCACCAATAGGAAAACTTCCAGCAGTAGAAGAATTATCAAATGTTTACCTATACGCAGTTGTATCATTACTTGCATCAACAGCATCAGTAGTAGACCTAATCTCTGCACCAATGTGGGTAGTTTATGGAATATTTATCCTAGCAATTCACGTAGTACTTATGTATCTACTTTCAAAAATATTCCACTGGGATCTTTGCATGGTTTCAACAGCATCTCTTGCTAACATTGGTGGATCAGCATCAGCTCCAATAGTTGCCTCTGCCTATGACGCATCTTATGCAGGTATAGGAGTTCTAATGGGAGTACTTGGTGCCGCAGTTGGTAACTTCTTTGGAATCGGCATGGGACAAATTTTAAAATTACTTAGCTAGTTTGATAGAAAAGAAAGTGTTCCTATGATAAACTATAATAAATTGAAAAAAGAAATAGAAGATATGGTGAAAGACAGTTCTGCAAATATTTCTATTAGCTTTTATGATTTAGATGAAGATGAAAACTTTGCTATAAATGGAGATAAAAAAGTTCCTTCAGCAAGCATGATAAAACTCTTAATCATGCTAAAACTTTTAGAAAAAGTTGAAAGAAAAGAATTAAATCTTGAAGAAAAAATAAAAATTCAAGATTATGAAAAAGTTGATGGATCTGGAATATTAAAAGAACTTTCAAGTAATCACTCATTTTCTATTAGAGAGCTTTTGACTCTTATGATAATTGTAAGTGACAACTTTGCCACAAATATCTTAATAGAAATCCTTGGCATGGATGAGGCAAATGCACTTGGAGAGGAACTTGGACTATTAAATACAAGTCTTCAAAGAAAAATGATGGATCTAGATGCCAAAGAAAAGGGATTTGACAATTATACATCGTCTCAAGACATATTAAAAATTTTAAAAATGATTTATGATAAAACTTTTTTGAGTGAAGACTTATCTGATCTTGCCCTTAATATATTGTTGAGGCAACAGGAAAGAAGTAGACTTCAAAGATTTTTATCAGAAGATATAAAAATTGCAAGCAAAAGTGGCGATTTGGATAATTTAGAAAATGATGGCGGAATATTTTTTACTAATAAGAAAAACTATATACTAGTGATTTTAGTAAATGAAGCCCAGTCAAATGTACTTGCAAAAGAAATCATAGGCAAAATCTCTCTCAAAATTTATGAGGAAATTGGAGAATAGGATGAAAAATACTTTATATCTCACGGGAGAAGCTAGGACTAGTTCTGATAATGCAATAACAAAGATTTACGGAGTTTTCTATTTGGCATTTGAAGTTGAAGAAGATGGCAAAATTATCGATGCAGATACCAATGCAACTCTTGAACTTACTAGAAAATTTATAAAGGGAATTTTTATTGGAAAAAATATAAATGACCACGATCTTATTGTTGAAGAAGTCCAAAGAAGATACAATGCTTCATCTACTAAGGCAATAATTTCTGCCTATAAAGACGCCTTGCAGAGATATAAAAATTTAAAATAAAAAAAGAGCTTTTATCTCTTGTGAACTGACCCCCAAAAGTTAGACCTAAAAACTAACTTAAGGAGGTCAGTTTTTTAATGGTAAAATATAGCACGGAATTCAAAATAAAAATAGTAAAAG
>QWCE01014639.1_pt1 | contig 10130 bp, 10 predicted proteins | sample 1972531 | NCBI WGS metagenome assembly QWCE01 (sample SAMN09866716, study PRJNA288562) | Human gut metagenome isolate term4_stool, whole genome shotgun sequencing... | reverse complement strand
CAGCCTGTAATACCTCACAGCATACCTCCTGCCAATAACCTATCCGCAGGAAATGTCGGAACAAGCTTAAAAATTTTCTGAGCAAAATATATACACACATGCAACCACACAGCCTGCATGCGCACCTGCCATAATTAAATCCTGCATATCGGGGACTGCCAAAGCCTACAGCCGGGTGCGCATCAACAACCTGCAACGCATGGGTGCATATATATTGCGAAGACAAATTTTTAACAGTTCCGACGCTCACAGCCTGCAATACTTCACAGCCTACATCCTGCCAACAATCTATCCACAGGAAATGTCGGAACAAGCTTAAAAATTTTCTGAGCAAAATATATACACACATGCAACCTCAAAACCTGCATGCGCACCCCCCACAGAAGCGAGGGGTTCTATGGCTCCAATCTGCTGAGATCACGAGGAAACAGCGTAGCCTCACGCACATTATCCTCTCCGATAAGCTGCATTGTAAGTCTCTCAAGTCCTATTCCAAGACCTCCATGTGGCGGCATGCCGTGCTTAAAGGCTGAAAGATAGCTCTCCATACCCTCTGTCTCCATGCCACGCTTTGCGATTTTTTCCATAAGCTTGTTGTAGTCGTGGATTCGCTGACCGCCTGTTGTGATTTCAAGGCCTCTGAAGAGCAGGTCAAAGCTTAAGGTGTATGTCTCGTCTGCCGGATCATCCATGGCATAGAATGGTCTCTTCTTTGAAGGATAATGTGTGACAAATACAAAATCACTACCATACTCTTCCTTGAAGTACTGTCCGATAAGTACCTCCTCCTCCGGCTCTAAGTCGAATGGATTTCTAAACTGTCTGTTATATTTTTCTGCGACACGCTGCTTTGCCTCGTCAAATCTGACTCTTGGTATGCTTGTCACATCAGGCAGCTTAATCTTTAAAAGCTCAAGCTCCTTGGCGTATGAGGTCTTTAAAAGCTCCATGGTGTACTGCAAAAAGCCGGTCTCCATCTCCATGATATCCTCGAATCCGTCAATGTAGCCCATCTCAAAATCGAGTGATGTATACTCATTCAGATGTCTCTTTGTATTGTGCTTTTCTGCTCTGAAAACAGGTGCAGTCTCAAAGACCCTGTCAAAGACACCTACCATCATCTGCTTGTAAAACTGCGGGCTCTGCTGTAATATAGCCGGTCTGTGGAAATATTCAAGCTTGAAGAGGTTGGCTCCTCCCTCGGCTGACTTTGCACCAAGCTTTGGCGTATGAATTTCTGTAAATCCATTATTATAAAGGAAATCCCTAAAGCCCCTTGTGATGCCCTCCTGTATACGGAACGTAGCACGCTCTCTTGGATTTCTGAGTGCCACTGCCCTGTTATTGAGCTTTGCCTCAAGCGAAGTATTCAGTTTCCATTTGTTGATCTGAAGCGGCATAGGCTCCGCCGGCTCAGATAAAATTGTGATAGTGTCAAGACGAAGCTCGAAGCCGTTTGGAGAACGGTCATCACTCTTGTATGTGCCGCATACCTCCACTGTATCTGCTTCCTTTAGATCATCGACGCTAAACTGGGATTTGCCCGGCTCGTATACACACTGTATGAGTCCGTCCCTGCGTCTTAAGACGATGAATGCAACCTCACCCATATCTCTTATGGTGTGAATCGCACCCTTTACTTTGATGTTTTTGCCCTCGTAGTCGCCTGCAAGAATTTCTGCGATACCGAGGTCTTCCTTTTGAACTGCTCCTGTTAAGAATTCCATATTTTTGTGCTCCTTTGATTTTTTAAGCGGGACGGAAAAAAGGCCCCGGAGCATATCAGATTAATGAAATGCTCCGGGGCGAAAATTCTAAAAATATTCCGCGGTACCACCCGCTTTGAGAAAAAGGACTGTTCCTGTTTCTCCACTCTTATCCGTAACGTGGATGAATCGTATCTGCCTACTTTTGATATATAAAAAAGCTTAATTCACATACGATAAACCTATCTATGCAATAAACCATATCAATCGTTCAACAGATCTGCTCCGGTAGTGTTCCTGCAATCAGCTCTTCCAAACAGCGCTCTCAGTCGGTGACGCTGTATTCCTGTCGGTGTCTGGTGATCCAAGTCTCCTTCAACGCATTTATTGTTTTTTGTTGTTTAACGTTATAACACAATAAACTTATTATTTCAACCCATCATAGTCAAAACTTAAAAAAATAAAGTATAGGAATATATTATAGTTTTTCTTAATTGTGGTTATAACAGAGCCTTCTTTTGCAACAATTATTAAATAAATTTAGGCTATTCCCTATTGCCTTTATTGAATTCGTATTGTAGAGTATATCTGGTATATGTAATTAATAATAATGAGGCAGGTAACACTTAATGAAAAAACTATTATTTTTTGATATAGACGGCACTCTCGTTGATTTCGGCAATAGCACCATGAGCCCATCAACCGCTGATGCTCTAATAAACGCAAAACAAAACGGTCACATGATTTTTCTTTGCACAGGACGTAGTTACAATCAGATTTATCCATCATTAAAAGCCTTTGATTTTGACGGCGTTGTGGCTGCTGCCGGCGGCTATGTCACTGTGGGTGATAAGGTAATTGCACATCATGTCTATGGGCAGAATCTGTTACAGAAGGTTCTTGACACTGTTGGTGACAACAACACAGGACTTATCTTCCAGACAAAGGATAAAAGCATCACCAACCACAAGTGGGCCGACAAATTCATATCAGCATTCTCAAAGCAGTTTGATATGCATGTGATACAGGACAACCCGACATTTAAGGATATCGTGATTGATGATGAATTATCAAGCTTTTCTAATCGATACGCCGATGTTGAAAGCACCATCTACTGCAATTGCCACTACCACATTGATGATTTAAGAAAGCTCCTCGGCGATGAATTTGTAGTAACCCTGAGCAGCTTTAAAGATCCTGAACCTTACAGCGGTGAGATTACATTGCGCGGTGTCAACAAGGCAACCGGCATACGTGATGTGGTAGAGTTTCTTCACATGAGTCAGGCTGATACAATAGGCTTTGGCGATGGCCAGAATGATTTTGATATGCTGCGCTACTGTGATGTCGGTGTTGCCATGGGCAATTCCAGCGATGAAGTCAAGGCTGTAGCCGATATAGTGACAGACGATATCAAAGAGGATGGGCTTAAAAATGCCATGGTGCATCTTGGACTTGTCTAAAAATGCACCATGGCATACTCTATGCCTCAATATTCATAAATCTGTCCCACTCGCACTCGTCTTTTGATGCCGATACAATCAAGGTGTACGAGCGCTCATCTGTTCCATCGAATACGAAGGTATAATTTTCATTCTCCTTCTCGATTAAATATGCATATCCGTCAAGAAAATTGTTGAAGGTGTCGAGATAATCTGTCTCCTCAATCTCCTCGTCAGCCGTGGTGCTCTTTAGGTTGCCATCGGCATCATATGTCTTAAAGCCCTCGCGTATGAATGAAATAATATTTGCATCTGAAAGCTTTAATATAAGGCCGTTTGTCCTCATATCACGGATATCTCTGTTTTTAGAATTATCTGCCTTTATGATTACGTTGTCAAGGCATATTTTGAAGGTGCCAAAGCTCATCATGATATCGCTCACATGCACATCCGAAAATTTGAAATGTGTAAACTCGTTTTCTGTCCTGAATTTCATCTGTTATCCTCCGTATATACTCATGCCGATATTTTATCAGATAATTTTGCTTTGGGCAACTTGCATTTTATAACGTGCCGTACAGCTCAAGTGTATACCCCACACTGCCTCCGCATATAAAGTAATAGTCGCTTTGGGTGTCACCGTCTGCATAGATATACTGTCCGTACATCTTTATATTGCAAAAGAGTGCTGTGCTACTTGATGCTGGTGCGATTCCATAGCCCTTGTTTGACACGACAAGCGGCAGTCTCTGCTGTCTGCCTCCGAACGAAATATATCTGGCTTTGTTTGTCAAATCAGTAAGGTCTGTCGCAAGTATTCCCTTGGATTTGAGCTTTTCCGATTTATCCCAGTCAAAAAATGTGTAGCACTCGCCATTATTTAAAAGCCTTGGCTCTGTGGCATTTTCACTTACAAGGAGATTTCTGTCGGCATCAAAATACTGTATGGCTCCGTTTTTCTTTTCTATCCTAAGTATCAGCTTCTCCGTTTGAATTTCAATAAGCGATTTGGATTCCTTTGCCACCCATTTGAAGGCTGTATCGGCCTTTTGCTTCCAATAGGTTTTATGCGGCTTCACTCCAATTCCTTTTACAAAGATTACGCGTACTATCTCCGGTGTTATTGGTATCACATAAAGTGTGCCGTCCGCTGTGGCGATTTCAACATGCGACTTACCTTTTTTGAGCCATTTTACCGCAAACTTGCCCTTTGAATGTCCCTTTACATGAAGTATATCGTTGTCTGGAATTGAGCCGTATGCGTATGGGGAGGGATTGAGAGGGAGGCTGCTCTTTTTTGCGATTTTCCCTGTCTTTTTTTACAAATGCAGATAAATCAAGCTTCTCATTTTCAGCCTTATTTGTCAACTGCTCAGGCTTTAATGCAATGCGCGACGGACCAAAATACGGCTTTTTCCGCGCCTTTTCACATCTTACGATATTTCTCTCGTTCTCATGAAGCTGCGCTGTCGCATTGTTCCACAGGGCAAGTCCCTCCTTGTCCTGCGCCTCGTAGACATCTCTTAAATCCTCTAAATCATCTGTCAGCTTTTTTACCGATTCCTTTGCACGGTCCAGATTATCCTGTGCAATCCCTATGATATTTTGAAGCTGTCTCTGCTCGTCTTTTAATGAAATTCCCGGTAAATCATTTTCTGTGCCCATCATGCCTCCACGACTTATATATGCTGTGATTATACTATACTTTTAATCTCATCTATCCTGTCAACACAGGCAAAAAGCATCTTTTTCAGCTCCTCATCAGGCTGTGTCAAATCCGGCACCATGACAACCTTACAGCCTGCAGAATATGCACTTTTGACACCATTTGGCGAATCCTCTACCGCCATGCACTCCTCAGGTGCCAGCTTAAGCTCGCTGCATGCAAACTCATACACATCAGGTGCCGGCTTTCCATGCTCAACCATAGGTGCACAGATGATCTTGTCAAAATATCCGTAGAGCCCTATCTTTTTAAGATATTTCTCAGCTCTTTCTATATCATTCGCTGTGGAAATCGCTCTGTGAATGCCTTTTTCCTTCAGAAATGTAAGTATCTCGATTGCACCGGGCTTAAGCTCAATACCCACCTTTTCCAGATGCTCCTCCATGATTTTTCTCCGATATGCCCTGATTTTATTATAATCCATATCCGGATCATGAAACATATCCTTAAGATGCTGCGGTGCATACGGCTGCCCGAGGCTTCGCATTGAAAGCGCCTGCTCATCTGTCATCTCGTAGCCGAATTGCTTAAGTGCCATCGGCCAGAAAATACGATAATATTTCTCCGTATCTATGAGTGTTCCATCCATGTCAAATATTACTGCTTTTATCATTGGTTCTCCTTACGTTCTGCCAGGCTTTACTATGCTTCACCTGTTAATTTTACCACTGTCATATCATGATGCATGGCCTTTATCACCGGGCCAAACATGTCCTTTGTCTTTATCCTGAGGCTGGAGGTATTTATGCATGGATGACATCCAACCCACTCACCTTTTAGCACATCCTCATCCACCAGAAGTCTGACCGCATTGTCATGGTCGTTCATCAGTCCCATCACACTGACTGAGCCCGGTGTGATATCCAGATATTTTTCCATATCCTGCGGACTTGCAAACGAAAGTCTCGCACTGCCTATCTGATGCGAGAGCTCTTTTGTCTTAAAGGTCTTGTCTCCCGGTATCATGAGCAGGTAAAAATCGGTTTTCTGGCGGTTGCACAGAAAAAGATTCTTGCAGATTGTTGCGCCGAGTGTCTTGTCAATCTCCTCACAAACCTCCATCGTAAATGCCGCCTCGTGGTCTATTCTCTGATATTCGATTCCCAGTTTGTCCAAAAAATCGTATGTACGAATTTCTTTATCCAGTCTGCCTGTGGTATCTGTCGGTCTTCCATTCTGTAATTGCATTTGTGCCTCCTGAAATTAATTATCGCAGCTGTGTTCAGCACCGTAACCGCTGCTATTATTCTCTTTTAATTGCTATAGCTATAGATTATACACCTCTTTTATGTATTCTAACAAGCCCCGGCATCCACTGATTACATCATCAAAGGTCGCATCAAAATCACCTGTATACCATGGATCTGCAACATCGCGCGCTGCTGTAAGCTTATGATTTGTCCCGTAATCAGCAAATGACAGCATCTTAAATATCTTCTGCTGACTGTCACTGCCACCTGCAATCCTTGTCATATTCCTGATATTTGCAGTGTCCATTCCAATCAGAAGGTCATAGTACAAATAATCATCGCGTGTCATCTGTCTCGCGCGGTGTGGAATAAGAGGAATATGCTCCTCGTATAGTTTGTTTTTGGTGCCGTAGTGCGGCGGATTGCCTATTTCCTCACGGCTGGTCGCAGCTGAATCTATCTCGAAAACAGCATCGAGGTGCTGTCTGTGGACCAGATGGGTGAAGATGCTTTGGGCCATGGTGCTGCGGCAGATGTTGCCGTGGCAAACCATGAGCACTTTAATTTTATCTTGCATATCTTCGTTTTTCCTTGTATATCCTTATTTTTCCTAGGTTTTATCACACTTTCACGACATCTAACCTAGTGTACCTATCCTAGCATAAAATCGCATATTTTACCATATCTCAGTAAGTAAAATGAGTACAAATCTAGGTATAAACCCGATTCGTACTCATCAGTACTTTTTCCCTATGCTATTTATTTCCTTACTTGGCACACTTTTTCATTTCTTTTTCTATCCTTTCAAGCCTCTCCATCTTCCTCAATGAATACACACTGAGCATACGTTTTCTTTCCAGAGCCAGCTGGGAATTCATTAGTCATGCTTCATAATTTTCTGATATGTATCAGCAGGAACATGATGTGCCTCGTCAGCGTATGTCAAGATAGGTCTAAGAATTTTTTCTGCCATTTTTTAGATGGCAGAGCATTATCTTGTCCCAATATCTGATTACATATATTCATCTCTTGGTATTTCATCCGGAATAAAGTTTTCCATTCCTCTCTCCTTCCAAACCATATGATAAAAGTACTCCTCATCATGTCCTCCATACATCCTAGAGCCTGGCATTCCTACAGCATGAATAATCACAAAACCAAATCTATTATACCTAACCGTTGACCAATACATAGCTATCTCAAAATCCATTTTCGCTTTTATTTCTTCTAAGAATCTTTCATCGTTGTATTGGTTGAAATATTCTATGTCATTTTCATATTTTTCAATAATGCCAATATAATTACTATATACTGAGATGTCATAGTACTCTGGATCACACCAGTGGTATCTACAACCACACAATTCCATTATTTGTACCTTAGTCTGATAATTTCCATCCTGTTCAATAATAAGAATATTCATTTTAGGATTCCCACAAAGATTACATTTAGCGGGATTTCTTAATAATTTAAGATCTGTTTTTGAAAGTTCTCTTAATGCAATAAATTCTTGTAAATAATTATAAACAAGTTGAGGTTCATCACAAATATTCAAGTCTTCTATATTTCTCAATTCTGCATTTATTGTCCAATTGTAAGAACCAAATAAACACCTCACCTCATCTATAACACAAAATTTATGGTGCATCGTTCCGCTTGCATTAATCATAATAACTCTTGCGCCTAAGCAAATTAGACTATCAATCTGACATTTATACCGAGCATTATTACTATCATCATTTACAATAATCTGAACACTAACTCCACGTGAGAGCAGTTCAGAGAATATAGGGTAATATACTTCGAAATTGATCCAAGCAACTGCTATGCACACATTTTTTTGTGCCATTCTCAACTCTGAAATAGTAATTGCTTGAAGATTAGAAAAATAGCATTTTGTCAAAAGCACGCCTCCTTTACACTAAATTCTTGTTCTACTCAGTTCTTACACATACTTTCTTCCCCGAAAAAGCAATTCCAAACTTCAAGATTTCCGTAATTCCATCCTCTTTCATTTCAGAATCGTATCGCAACTCACCAATTTGCTTTAATGCTTCATTAGACCATTTTTCAAGCTCAACATCGCTTAATTTTTCTTTCCACTTTAATTCCAAAATAATACCAGGATACCTTTTTTCTCTTGGAATTAAAGAAACATCAAATCTGCCATCTCCAGATTCTCGGTTCGATTTAATCTTATACTGATTATCCATTAATGCTATTAATCCTAGCATCAAACCATGATAAAATCCTTCAGCTCCACCATCGAAGAAGCTAATTGCTTTATCCATATATTCCCCAATAGCGCTCTGCAACTTCTTGTAATCATTGGCATAAAGACTTTCTGCAATCTTATTTGCTGTAGTCCTTGTAATTGCTCCAGTTTGCAAGAAATATGACAAGATTTCACTCTTATATACAGCTGCAATCTCTCTATTTGGAATTGATACTTCACATAAATATGAACCATCTGCTTGCAGTTCCTTTTTAGGAGTTTTCAAATAGCCAGCAACCAACAATAAGCTATAAATATTTGCTGGATCCTCCGCAAGCGATCTATACACCACATTTTGATCAATTCTTGCAACTACTCTTTCTCCTTGCAAAAGGTCATATAATCTTTCTGTAATATCATCTGTAGCCACTCTTAGTACATCATCAAGGATTTCATTTTTTCCTGTATTTACCCAATATGCTTGAGGAAGGCATCCCTTGGAAATATAGTTGATTACAGACCATGGATTATATATTTCTTCGCTACCAAACAAATATCCATCGTACCAGTCTTTAAGTTCCTCCTCTTTATCTGATACTCCATAGTAACTGAGCATTGCTTTCACTTCAGATTCTGTAAATCCAAAAAAGCTATCGTATTCTTCATCCATTACGGAGTTCACTGTTAAATTATTTAGACCACTAAAGATACTTTCCTGAGCAATACGCAAAATTCCTGTTAGGAAACCATAGGATAAATTCTTATTATCCTTAAATGCTCCTGAAAAGAAATTTCTCATGAATCCAATAATTTCATTGTAGAAATCCTTAGAGTATCCCTCTTGAATCGGAGTATCATATTCATCAATAATGATTACTGGAGCCTTATCATAATGTGAAGCAAGCATTTTAGATAGTCTTTCTAGCGAAGAAGTAAGCTCCACTTCATTAGCTGTAGCGCTAATAATCTTTGTAAAATACTCCTTCTCATATTGTGAGAGCTTATCACTATTTAGTAGCTCTTGATGTCTTCCATACTCTTCTTGAAGTAGTCCCCTTATTTTATCTATTGTTGCGTCCCAAGTATCAAATTTAACATCCTTAAAAGTTAAGAATATGACTGGATATTTTCCTTGATGTGAACGATACTCTTCTCCACATTGCCAAATATTTTTATCGGCAAAATACTTACTAGTATTCTTATCTGATATTTCAAAGAACACTCTGAGCATATCCATATTCAAGGTCTTTCCGAATCTCCTTGGTCTCGTAAACAAAGATACCAATGGCTTTTGATCCAAGAATTCTTTGATTAATAACGTCTTGTCGACATAGTAATATTCTTCCTGCGCACGAACATAGTCAGAGATGCCGATTGGTAATGATTTAACTTCTGCTTTCGCAACCATATTTTTCTTGATGTATTTTCCATTAGACACTCTTCCATCCATTGGCTTTGGAGAGTCGTCTGGAATTAACCAAGATCCTTTTTCTTTTATTGCACCCTGTATTCTTCCTTTTTTGCACATATCATTTACGGAACGTGGAGAAACATTCCACTCTAAAGCCTTTTCTTTACAAGTTTTCATATATATATCAGCTCCTGTCATTCGCAATATTATTCCTCATCTTACGCAAATTATACCTCAGTAAAACGTAAAAAGTCAAATCAATTCGATATTTTGCGTTTAATTATTGCGTTTGCTTAATGTTTTGCGTCTTGTATTTTTCGGCACTTTTATTTTGGTTTTTTCAGTCCACAAACTTGTTTGTAGCATATTACTCAGACAAGTTTAACTCCACTGAAAAAGGACCAGCCCAGCTGATCCTCTCCCTCTATCACATCCCCATT
>QWCE01006348.1_pt1 | contig 10140 bp, 9 predicted proteins | sample 1972531 | NCBI WGS metagenome assembly QWCE01 (sample SAMN09866716, study PRJNA288562) | Human gut metagenome isolate term4_stool, whole genome shotgun sequencing... | reverse complement strand
CCACCCCCAGCCGCAGGCCGGCTACATACTCTTTCTCCGACTCGGAGGCAAACTCCACCGCCCGGGTGGCCCGGCCCACGAACACGGGGAGCACACCTGTCGCCATGGGGTCCAGTGTACCGGCGTGGCCGATGCGCCTTTCGTGGAAGATCCCTCTCAGCTTGGCGCACACATCCATACTGGTCCAATCTTGGGGCTTGTCGATGATGATGATGCCGTCAGCCATGACGCACCTGCTCTATCGCCCACAGGATGGCCCGCTTGGCCTCCTCCACGCTACCCTCCACCGTGGCGCCGGAGGCGGCGGCGTGGCCCCCGCCTCCCAGCAGGGCGCATACCCTGCTGGCGTTAAGGACCTCCGGATCAGTGCGCAGGGACAGCTTGCACGTCCCGGGCCTCAGCTCCCGGATGGTGATCGCATTCTTCACGCCCTCCACCTGTCCCACAAAGGAGGCGATATCCTCCAGGTCCCGCTCGTCGGCCCCCAGCTGGGCCACCATCGCCAGGTCCACCGCCGCCACGGCGGTCTCCCCGCCGTCAAACAGCTCCATACCCTCCACGATCCGGCTCTCGATCCGGAGGCGCTTCAGGGTCTTGGTCCGGAAGTGGCGCTTGTTCAGCTCCGCCGCAGGGATGCCGGTCTCCATCAGGGCGGCCGCCGTCCGGTGGGTGTCCGCCGTGGTGTTTCCGTAGACGAAGCAGCCGGTGTCGGTAGACACCGCCACGTAGAGGGGCACCGCCATCTCCCGGGTGACCGGGCCCAGCAGGCCCTTCCCGGAGGAACGCCCCGCTTCCTCTCCGTATCCGCTACGGTAGTCCCTCTCTTTATGAAAGCTGCTTTCACCTATATCATCGGAAAACGGGAGAGGATCGTTGCGCGGATCAGAAAATTTTTCGAGAAAAAGGGCCGGCGGTCTCCCGCCGGCCCCTTGCCGCTTATTCCACAGTGATGCCTTTTTCTGCAAAGGCCACCAGCAGGCGGTCCATGTCGGAAGGGATGGAGATGGGTTCTCCCGCGGCCTTAATGGCGTTGGCCACGTCCTTGAGGCCGTTGCCGGTGACCACACTGACCACCGTGTCATCCTTGCCGATGACGCCCTGCTCGCAGAGCTTCTTCACGCCGGCGGCGCCAGTGACGCCGGCGGGCTCTCCGAACACGCCGCAGGTCCGGCCCAGCAGCTGCTGGGCGGCCATGATCTCCTGGTCGGAGACATTCACCACGATGCCGTCCGACTCCCGGATCGCCGTCAGGGCCTTGTCCGCATTCCGGGGCACGCCCACGGCGATGGAGTCCGCCAGGGTGTTCTCCTCCATGGGCTCCCAGGGCTTGTTCTCCGCAATGGCCCGGTTGATGGGGCAGCAGCCCTCCGCCTGGGCGGAGATCAGCCGGGGCAGGCGGTCAATGAAGCCAATGGCATACAGGTCTTTCAGGCCCTTCCAGAGGCCGGCGATGGTGCAGCCGTCGCCGACGCTGATGGCGATATAGTCCGGCACCTGCCAGGAGAGCTGCTCCATGATCTCCAGGGCCACGGTCTTCTTGCCCTCGGAGAGGTAGGGGTTGATGGCGGCGTTGCGGTTGTACCAGCCCCAGCGGTCAATGGCTTGCTTGGACAGTTCAAAGGTCTCCTCATAGCTGCCCTGGACGGAGATGACCGTGGCGCCAAAGGTCATCAGCTGGGCCACCTTGCCCTTGGGAGCCCGGGAGGGGACGAAGATGTAGGTCTTGAGGCCTGCCGCTGCGGCGTTGCCCGCGAGAGAGCTGGCGGCATTGCCGGTGGAGGAGCAGGCGATCACCTTCGCCCCCGCCTCCCGGGCCTTGGCCACCGCCATGGCGCTGGCCCGGTCCTTCAGACTGGCGGTGGGGTTCTGGCCGTCGTCCTTTACCCACAGGCGCTTCAGGCCCAGCTGCTCCGCCAGACAGGGCTCCTCGTACAGGGGACTCCAGCCCACCCGCAGGGGGGTGTTGGGCGTGTCCTCCTCCACAGGCAGCAGCTCCCGGTAGCGCCACATGGTATGGTCCTGTCGGGCCGCCAGCTTTTCCTTCGTCAGCCGGGTCCTGATGTAGTCATAATCGTAGACGATGTCCAGAATGCCGCCGCATTCGCAGTTGGTCAGATCCGGCACAGCGTCGTAGGTCTTGCCGCACTTGACGCATTTGCCGTACAAAACGTGTTTCATAGCGTTACTCCTCTTTTGACGTTTCCTCCTCCAGAAGATTCTCAAGAGCCACCCGGGTAGCTTCGATCACAAAGGCGGAAAACGTACATTCTGTTCCACGAATCGCCTCCTCTACCGCGTCAATAACGCTGTTGGGGAAACGAATCGTTTTGTTCGTTGTTGATTCTGGTTTAGGAATTTTGAATTTCCGCATAGCACACCTCGCCATATTTTTATATGACGAATCGTATTGCGTTATGCGCACGTTTATAATATTGCATATTGCATTACAATTTATAGTGCAATATAATACATATTATGGAGGTGGCGGATATGGAACGCGAAAATTTCCCCCAATATTATACGATTTTGTTCAACGGCATCGCCGACGCTCTGAAGGCCCTGGACCAGCAGGAGACCAGCCGGGCCTGGGATATTCTGGTCCGCATTCAGCAGGAGGCTGAGGATGCCTATATCCGCGCGGAGGAGACATAAATAAGCAGGGCGGGGCGGTTGCCCCGCCCTGCGGCGTTTTACAGGTCTTTCAGCAGCCCGGTGGCCTCGTTGAAAGCGTTGATCAGGTCGTCCAGGTCCTTGGCCTGCGCGTGGACGGTGTCCCAGGTGCCCTCCGTGTCGTACCACAGAGCGTTCAGCTCCTCCACGGTCTTGCCCTGCTGCTCCACCCAGGTGTAATACTTCAGGTTGTGGACCCGATTGCGGTCCGCATAGGTCAGCTCCTGCATGTTGTCCAGCTTCAGCCCCAGCATGTGGAGTGCATGGTCCATGGCCGCCTCATGGGGATTGTAGGCGCCATACCGGTCGTTCAGCTCCTGGATGCGGCTGCCGTACATGACGGCGGAGTCGGTGAGGACGGTGCCCACCACATCCCGCTCGGTGAACTCATAGTATTTCGCCATCTTGATGCAGCACAGCACGTTGGCGATGCCGGAGATGCCCAGCCAGGTGAGCTTCTCGATCAGCTCGTCGTCCAGGTGCAGCTCGTTCTTCAAATACGCCTGGCCCTCAGGGGTGTTGAACAGGCGCAGCAGCCGCTGGCTGTCCTCATCGTCGATGTCGATGACCATGTCGGTGTTCTTCACGTTGTGGATCCAGGGGATGTGCTTATCGCCGATGCCCTCGATCCGGTGGCCGCCGAAGCCGTTTTCCAGAATGGTAGGGCACTGGAGGGCCTCGCCCACCGCCAGCTTCAGATGGGGATACTTTTCCTTCAGCAGATCACCGGCGCTCATGGTACCGGCGGAGCCAGAGGTGAAAGCCGCGCCGGCGAACCGGTCACCGGGGCGCTTGATGGCCTCGTACACATCCGCCAGGGCGTTGCCGGTGACATTGTAGTGCCACAGGGGGTTGCCCATCTCCTCGAACTGGTTGAAGATCATGTACTGGGGATCCTGCTTCAGCTCGTTGGTCTTGTCGAAGATCTCCTTCACATTGGACTCGCAGCCGGGGGTGGCGATGACCTCGGCGCCGATCTCATGGAGCCAGTCAAACCGCTCCTGGCTCATCTCCGCCGGCAGGATGGCCACGCCCTGGGCGCCCAGCAGCCGGGAGTTGAAGGCGCCGCCGCGGCAGTAGTTGCCGGTGGAGGGCCACACGGCCTTGTGCCTGTTCACGTCGAACTGGCCGGTCACCAGACGGGGGGCCAGGCAGCCGAAGGAGGCGCCCACCTTGTGGCAGCCGGTGGGGAACCACTTGCCCACCATGGCCACGATCCGGCAGGGGACGCCGGTGAGCGCCGGGGGCAGCTCGATGTAGTTGGGCACCGCCTGGAACAGTCCGCCGCTCTCCTTGGCCTCATTCTTCCAGGTGATGCGGAACAGGTTCAGGGGATCCACATCCCAGAGGCCCACGGTCTTCAGCCGCTCCCGGATCTTCTCCGGGATGGTCTCCGGGTGCTGCATCTGGGCGATGGTGGGGATGATGATGCGATTTTCCTTCGCCTTGCGGAGATTGTGCTCCAGGCCCGTCTTGTTGATGGTCAGATCAATCATACTTACTTGCCCTCCTGTTGTTTTGTGTCGATATAGGAATACAAAGTGTACTTGGAGATGCCGAAATACTTGGCGATCTTGTCGCCGGACTTGGTCACCAAAAACGCGCCGTTCTGATTCAGGAAGCGGATGGCCCGCACCTTGTCCTCCTTGTTCATCAGGGCCACGGGCTTGCCCACCAGGGACACCGACTGCTGGATCAGCTCCTCCAGCAGATCATTGACGTTGACGATTTTCTCCGGTTCCTCCTGCTGGGGTTCGCCGGTGGAGATCAGATCGTGGACCGCGCTCTCCACCATCAGCAGCTTGGAGATGTCGTAGTTGATGGCCAGAATGGCGGAGACCTTGCCCTTGCTGTTACGGATATAGACTGTGGAGGATTTGAGGATCTTGCCGTCCGGCGTCCGGGTCAGGTAGGCCAAATGGTCCCGAGGCGCCGGGTCATTGGTGGTCAGCTGCTCCACCACGACATAGGAGGCCCCGTCCCCCACCTTGCGGCCTGTGACATGGCCGTTGACAATATAGACAATGGGGTGTTCCGCATTCTGCGCGGACAAATCGTGAATCACAACCTCACAGTTTGGCCCGAACTGGGCCGCCAAGGCATCTGCAATCTGCTTGAGCATCTCCAGCCGGTTGCTCTCCAAGGGGATCACCTTCTCACTTTCCAGAGCGATATTCATATCTGCATCATACCAGCATCCAGCCGAGATTGCAATGTTTTAGCAAATATTTTTTTAGGTCTGCGAAAAAAGTGTTTGATCTCCGCCGGTCCCAAAAATCAGGCGGCATCCACGTCGTTTGCGGATGCCGCCTGATGCTCTGTCCACAGCTTTCTGCGCTTGGAAGCGGCCTGTCAACGCCCAAGCGCCGCCTGACAGTCAATCCTTCCCGACATACTCAAGGGGCTGGGAGACCGGCTTGGTCTTGCTGATGTATTTGCTCTCATAATCCCGGTAAATCCTCATGAACACACCGGACAGGGCCAGCAGTGCGATGGCGTTGGGGATGCACCAGAAGCCCGAGACTATATCCACAATGGTCCAAATCACCTGGGGCGTCTTCCCCAGAGCCAGGAAACCGGGAACCAGCCACAGGATGCGGATGGCGTACTTGAACACCTTGGACTGCTTTCCCTTGGGAAACAAATAGAAGAACGCGGATTCATAATTGATCTCCCACCCCACCATAGTGGAGAATGCGAACAACGCCAGAGGAATGGTGACCAGGAGCTTGCCGACCGTGCTGCCGTACGCTGTGGAAAAGGCGGCCATGGTCAGCGCCTCCGCCTCCAGGCCGGACTGCCAGATTTCAGGGCCCGCGCAGAGAATTCCGAGGGCTGTCATCGTGCATACCGCCAGCGTATCCACAAATACCTCAAAGCAGCCGTACATCCCCTCCTTAAAGGGGTGATCGGTGATGGCGGTCGCATGGGTGATGGGCGATGAGCCGCAGCCCGCTTCGTTGGAGAAGGTCCCGCGGGCGGCGCCCTGCCGCAGCGCCAGCGCAACTGTGGAGCCCGCCAAACCGCCCACAGCGGGCATGGGTGCAAACGCATAGCGGAAAATCGCCGCAAAGGCGGCGGGCACATGTTCCAGATTTATGATGATCACGCCCAGCACTCCCACCACATAGATGAGGCACATGGCGGGGGTCAGCTTCTCGCAGAAGCCGCCGATGGACTTGACGCCGCCCAGCAGAACCACGCCGCAGATGACGGCCGCCGCCACGGTGGTAATCCATGCGGGAATTCCCAGGCTGTTCTGCACAGCGGTGGACATGGTATAGGGCTGGGCGAACGCAGCGGTTCCCAGGCCGCCCAAAATGATAGTGACAGAGAAAATGACGGCCAGGGGTTTCCACTTTCTGCCCATTCCCCGCTCAATGTAGTACATGGGGCCGCCATAATAAACGCCGTCCTCTCCCTTGACACGGTAGTACTGGCCCAGCGTAACCTCAACGCATTTCGTCAGCATTCCCAGCAGGGCGACGACCCACATCCAGAACACGGCGCCGGGGCCGCCCACCACCATGGCGGTGGCCACGCCTGCGATGTTCGCCGTTCCTACGCAGCCGGCCAGCGCGGAGCTCACCGCCTGCAGCGGCGTCAGCGTTCCTTCCTTCCCTTTTGCGCCACCGCCTTTTTTAAACATCTCGCCGGCAGTATTCTTTAAAATATAGCCGAACTTGCGAAACTGGAAAAATTTTGTCTTACATCCAAACAGCAGCCCAACGGCGGCCAGGAGGATCAGGACTGGAGCACCCCACAGAAAGCTGGAGATTGATTTCAAGATCTGTTCCATACGGTCCATTCTCCTTATCAATAAGAATCAGATTTGCTCCAACGCTATAACCATTCCTTCTAGATTCGTGATTATTTGTGATTTCTCGTCCGCGCTCTACCGCGTCAACTCCCGAAGGATGCTGGCAAAGCCTCTGCACGCCTTCGTCAGCTGCTCAATTTCAATGTATTCATCCCGCACATGGGCCAGGCTCTCCAAAGAGGGGCCGTAGCCGATGCAGGGAATCCCGGCCTCGCCACAGAAGTGGCTGCCGTTTGTGCAGAAAGAGAAGTGAGAGATCGGCGCCTCGATTCCCGCTTTCTTCAGACCGGCCAGCGCCTTCTGCACATATTCATTGTCCTCATCAATGAGCCACGCCGGGAAATACCGCTTCGCGGCGATGGCCTCCCCGGTCCAGCAGACCTCCTTCCCCTCTGCCAGATAGGTCCGCGCCTTCAAGCCGGGGATCTTTTCCCTGGCGCGGGCGATTGCCTCCTCCACCTGGCCGAGAATCACGGCCTCGTTCTCCCCTGTCAGGGTCCGCCGGTCGAAGGTGGCCCGGCAGAGGGCCGGGACCACCGAGGCGCCCGGATATGGGGACGAGATGATGTCTGTCAGCTCCAGAATTCCTTTTCCCAGAATGGGGTGCTCGTTGGGGATGATCCGGCGGATCTCCTCGATCACAGCCATCATGTGGTAGACCGCATTAACGCCCTTGTCCGGATTCGAGGAATGGCAGCTCACCCCCTCTGTTTCCACAACCACCTCCGCGCGCCCTCTCTGGCCGATCTTGACAGTGGTGGACGTCGCTTCGCCAATGATGACAAAGTCCGGCTTCGCCAGCCGGGTAATCTCCCGGGAGGAGACCCCCTCAAAACACTCCTCATGAACGGTGCAGGACACGCAAATCTCTCCGGCAAAGTCGCGGCCGCTGTCCTCGGCAAAGTGGGCAACCGCAGAGATCATGGCCGTCACGCTGCCCTTCATATCCGATGTGCCCCGGCCGTAAATCCGCCCCTGGTCGATTTCGCCGCCAAAGGGGTCGTGGGTCCACTCGTCGGCGTCGATCACATCCACATTGTCAATGTGGCCATCCAGAAGGATGGTCTTTCCCGGCCGGCAGCCCCGCATCCGGCCCAGTACGCTGCCGTGCCTGTCGATGAGCACCTCGTCGAAACCATACTCTTCCATCTTGCGCTTCATCAGCTGGGCCACTTCCCGTTCCTGCCCGGAGGGACTGGGGATTCGAACAGCCTGTTGGCAAAACGCAATCAGCCGCTGGTCTCTGTCCATGTCTCTGCTCCTTTCTCAACCTCTGTCATACTTTATATGCAATATGTAATATATCGCATATTCATTATGAACCGCACTCTTGTGGAAGTCAACGAAAGCCCGGCCTCTCCAAAGGATTTCTACGGAACGTACCAGAGGCCGGATACAATTTTATGGAATTCGCCTAGAAAACGTTGAGAGGACCCGGATTCTCTCCGCGTCCTCTCTCTGGCTTTTTCTTCCCATCTTTACTTTGTCAGAACATCCTGTCCGGATTCTGCGCCGGCTCCATGGATCATGCCCGCAACATCCCGCAGGCTATTTTCCATGGAGCAGAGCCAGTGGCTTCGCATCAGCTCCTTCGCGCGGGCGCTGTCCCGGGCCTGGATGGTCTGAAGGATTTCCCCATGCTGGGAAACGGAAATCTTTCGCAGCCGGTCACAGTGGAAATAATGGTATTTGATCCGCTGGATATGGAGGATCATCGTGTGGGAAAATTCCTCCACATACTCGTTGTGTGCCCCGCGGACAATCGCGTCATGGAAGAGGTTGTCCTGCGTGATCGCATCGGTGCCGTCATTACGGCCGCAGGCATCCACAAAGGCGGCGTGAATCCGCTCCAGCTGCTCCAGTTCCCGGTCCGTGAGGCTGCCGCAGGCCAGCTCCGCCGCCAGTCCCTGCAGCTCCGCCAGCGTCCGGTAGCATTTTTCAATATCCGCAGGGTCAATATCCGCCACCACCGTAGCCCGGCCCGGCACCACATAGACGAGCTTCTGTCCCTCCAGGATCTGAATGGCCTCCCGCACCGGGGTCCGGCTGACATTGAATCGCTTCGCAAGCTCGGAATCAACGATCTTTTCTCCCGGCTTCAGCACACCCGTGATGATCCAGCTGCATACCACTTGATAAATGCTGCTCTTTGCGGAAACTCTCCGCAGGTTTTCCACGTTTTCCGGTATCGGCATAAGCTCTCCCCATCCCAAATCTGCTGTTCTTTTTACTCTACCATTATATATCACAAGCCCTTTGGTTTTGCAATCATTTCGGCCGGACGGCGCATTCCGCGCCGGAGATTCAAAAAAATTTTTAGGTTTTCTCATTTTTTGTTTGACATCCTGTTTTCTTATGCTATGATAGGGATAGGTAAGCCAATCCGTGATGTGGAAATGACGGGATTCCAAACATTGATATGGAGGTCAGCGATATGGATTTTGAAGCGATCAAAGCGGCGGCCCAAGGCTATCAGGCCGACATGACCCGGTTCCTGCGAGAGATGATCTCTCACCCCAGCGAGAGCTGTGAGGAGAAGGAGGTTGTCCACTGCATCAAGGCGGAGATGGAGAAGCTGGGCTATGACAAGGTGGAGATCGACGGCCTGGGCAACGTCATCGGCTGGATGGGCGACGGCGACAAGATCATCGCCTTCGACTCCCACATCGACACCGTGGGCATCGGCAACATCAACAACTGGGAGGCCGACCCCTATCAGGGCTATGAGGACGACGCCGTCATCTTCGGCCGGGGCGGCAGCGATCAGGAGGGCGGCATGGCCTCCGCCGTGTACGGCGCCAAGATCATGAAGGATCTGGGCCTGATCCCCGCCGGCTACAAGATCATGGTGGTGGGTTCCGTCCAGGAAGAGGACTGCGACGGCATGTGCTGGCAGTACATCGTCAACAAGGACTTCCAGGGCCAGGAGGACGCCCGCAGCAAGATCGAGTTCGTGGTGTCTACCGAACCCACCGACGGCGGCATCTACCGGGGCCACCGGGGCCGCATGGAGATCCGGGTGGACGTCAAGGGTGTCAGCTGCCACGGCAGCGCGCCGGAGCGGGGCGACAACGCCATCTACAAGATGGCCGACATCCTCCAGGATGTCCGGGCCCTGAACGAGAGCGGCGACGGCCCCTCCAACCGGGTGAAGGGCCTGGTGAAGATGCTGAATCCGGAATTCAATCCGGAGCACTACGAGGACGCCCAGTTCCTGGGCCGGGGCACCTGCACCGTCAGCCAGATCTTCTACACCTCTCCCTCCCGCTGCGCTGTGGCGGACAGCTGCGCCATCTCCATCGACCGGCGCATGACCGCCGGCGAGACCTGGGACTCCTGCCTGGAGGAGATCCGGCAGCTGCCCGCCGTCCAGAAGTACGGAGACGATGTGAAGGTCAGCATGTACATGTATGACCGGCCCGCCTGGACCGGCGAGGTCTATGAGACGGAGTGCTTCTTCCCCACCTGGATCAACAAGGAGAGCGCCGCCCATGTCCAGGCGCTGGTGGACGCCCACCATGCCCTGTGGGGCGACAAGCGCATCGGCCATGCCGACGCGGACCAGAAGCGGGACGCCATGCACCTGCGGGAGGGCCGTCCCCTCACCGACAAGTGGACCTTCTCCACCAACTGCGTGGCCATTCAGGGCC
>QWCE01006346.1_pt1 | contig 10144 bp, 4 predicted proteins | sample 1972531 | NCBI WGS metagenome assembly QWCE01 (sample SAMN09866716, study PRJNA288562) | Human gut metagenome isolate term4_stool, whole genome shotgun sequencing... | reverse complement strand
TACTAATTCCCTTCTCTTCCATTGTAACACCATACATAGTCTTTGCAATCTCCATTGTAAGTTTTCTGTGAGTAATTATTATAAACTGAATTCCCTCTAGAGTTAGAAGATAATCAGCATATCTCTTAATGTTAGCATCATCAAGTGCAGCATCAATTTCATCTAAAATACAAAAAGACGCAGGTCTATATTTTAATAAAGCAAATAAAAGTGCCACAGCTGTAAGAGATCTCTCACCACCTGATAAAAGTGAAAGAGATTGCAGCCTTTTTCCTGGAGGAGAAGCCTTAATTTCTATTCCCGATTCTAAAACATCTCCATCAATGCTAATTTCAGCGCGACCACCGTTAAATAAAATTTTAAAGATTTCAGTAAAGTTTGCTGAAATTTCTTCCATAGCTTCATTAAATAAATTTTTCATTTCATGATCAAGTTTAGTTAAGATAGACTTTATTTCCTCTTTAGAATTAATTAAGTCATCCCTTTGTAACGTGTAAAAATCGCACCTTTCTTTGACAACTTTATGTTCTTCAATAGATGAAATATTTACCTCTCCATAATCTCTAACTTTTTTCTTTAAGCGTCTTAGAGTGCTTTCCTTCAAATCGTGAAGTTTTTCGTCTATAAAGTCATGATAGTCAATAATATCATAATCTTCCTTTAGTCTCTCAACTTCACTTGATATTTTATTTTTATTAACATCAATTTTGATTTTTAACTTTTCCATTTCAGAGCTTAATATTAAAGACTCTTCTTTTAAATTAGATAGATTATCTTTAGTTTCGAAATAGTTTTTATTTTTCTTATCTAATTTTTCTTTAAAGTCTTTAAGTGAATTATCTAAGTTTGAAATAGAAATTTTTAAATCTTCTAAAGAATTTTTATTTTCTTCATTTGAAGAAGTCTTTAAACCAATATCAGACCCAGCTTCTGCTAAAATGTTTTTATTATTCTGAAGCTTTTCTTTAGTAGAATTCATTTCAGAAATAATTCTATCCTTTTCCTTGGATAGGTAAAGAATTTTTTCTCGGTTTTCTCTTTCAAGTAATTGTATTTCAATTTTTTCAGATTTTAAATTTTCGATTTCTCTTGAAAGGTCTTGAAGTTTATAAGAACCGTCAAATTCTGTTGTCAATTCTTCTAAAATTTTATTTTTGCTCTCAACTTCCAGTTTATTTTCTTCCAAACTTTTTGTATCGGATTTTATATTCTCTTCAAGTTCTTCCTTTTCTCTTAGATATTTTTCTAAATACTCCTTATTTAAATTGTTGTCATTTTTATTTTTATAAAGATTAGCTTCAATATCATTTATCTTTAAAATATAAGAATTTCTCTTTTCTAAATATTCATCTGAGAAATTATTTAGCTTACTAATTTCCTCTTCAATTTTTTGTTTTTCTTTATCTAGTCCTGAAATTTCTTTATTTAACTTATTTAATTTGTCTTTAAAATCATTAATTTCATTTTTTCTCAAGATAAAACTGCTGTTGTAGTTATTTAGTGAACCACCAGTTATTGCCCCAGAAGGATTGAAAACCTCACCTTTTAAAGTAACAACTTTTAATCTATGTTTTTTTGAAATTCTTGAGGCACTTTTAAAATTATCTGCCACTATTACTCTACCAAGTAAATTGTAAAAAATCCCCCTGAAAACTTCATCGAACTTTATTAAATCGCAGGCAAGTCCAATAAATCCATCTTCCTTAGAATTTATGCTAACTTTATTTCCAGAAACTCTATCTAGTGGTAGAAAAGTCGCCCTTCCCATTTTATTTTTTTCGAGAATTTTAAGCATTTCTGAAGTGTCTTTAGTAGAAGAAACAATAATATTTTGAGACATTGACCCAAGAGCAACGGAAATTGCTTTTTCAAAATCTTTTTCTACATAAAACTTTTCTGCAACAGGTCCATAAAGAGAATCTTTAAAAATATTATTTCTAGAAGAAAAATTCATAAAAGATTTGACTGTTCTATTATATCCTTCATAATTTGATTCCATATTCTCAAGAATTTTTAACCTAGCTTTAATTTCATTTGCATCATTTTTTCTTGAAATCAATTTATTTTCTTGATTTTTGTTTTCTTCCTCTAGTTTCAAAAGATTAGATTTAGTCTTTTCAAAATCTTCATCTTCTTTTTTTAGTTTTTCTTTTAAAATGTCAAGTTCTTTTGTTTCTTTTTCTATAATTTCTAAGAATTGAAGTTGATTTTCCTTTAAACTTTCTATGCTCTTATCTAGACTATCTTTCCTATTATTTTTTTCCTTGATAATGTCTTTTAAAGTTTCATTTTTGAAATTCAAATTTTCAATTTCATTTCTTATCTTATTCTTATTTTCAAAATTTAAATTTCCGATTTCTTCTAGGTTTTTAAAATCTTCTTCTAATTTTTTTATTAACTCTTCCTTAGTCCTTAATTTTTCAAGAATTTCTTCTTTTTTTGAGTTTAAAAGGTCTTCATCTTCTTTGATTTTTCCCAAAGAGTTTTCACTATTAATTAGATTTTTATTTAATTCTTCATTTTCAAGAGTAATTCTCTCAGAATCTTTTTTTAGTGAATTTATTTTTTCTTCGTCTAAATTTATTTCTAAATTTAATTTATCATAATTCTCTTTTTTAATATTTAAATTTTCAGATGATGATTTTTCTTCTTCTTTTAAACAAGAAATCTCACTTTCTAGTTCTTCCAATAAATTTGATAAATTATTTCTTCTATTTAAAATACTTTCAGAATTTATATTTAACTCTTTTAATTTTTCTTCTTGACTTAAAACTTCTTCTTCGCGATTTTTCATATCTTTCAAAGAAAAATTTATGTCATATATCTTTAATTTTTGATAATCTTCTAAGTACGCCTCAGCCTTTTCTGCTTGACTTCTCAGATTCTTTTCTTGTACTTCTATTTCAGATAAAATATCTTCAATTCTTATTAAATTTTCTTCTGTCTTTAAAAGTTTATTGTTGGATTGTATTTTTTTATATTTGTATTTTGAAATCCCTGCAGCTTCCTCAAAAATATTTCTTCTATCTTCAGGTTTTGAACTTAGAACTGATTCAATTTTTCCTTGTCCAATTACAGAATATCCATCTTTTCCTATTCCAGTGTCCATGAAAAGCTCTTTTATATCCTTGAGCCTGCATTTTTTATTATTTATTAAAAATTCACTTTCAAGAGACCTGTACATTCTCCTAGTAACTGAAACTTCATTGTATGGAAGCTTTAAAGCCTTATCTGAATTATCAAAGACAATAGTTACTTCAGCCATGCCAAGTGGTTTTTTGGAATCGGTTCCAGAAAAAATAACATCTTCCATTTTATTTCCACGAAGATTTTTCACAGATGTTTCTCCCAATACCCAGGTGATTGCATCAGTTATATTACTCTTACCACTGCCATTTGGTCCTACTATTGCCGTTGTGGTTTTATCTAATTCAATTTTTGTTCTATTTGCAAAGGACTTAAATCCTTGCATAGTAACATTTTTTAAAAACATTGACTCACCTGTAATACTTCCTAACATCTACAATTTCGTTTCTTTTAGCTTCAATTTCCACTTCAAAATCCGACAAATCTTTTTGTCTAAGATTTAATTTTTTTATATTAAGTTCTTTAATTAATTCTTCCTTATTTTTTGATGCTTGACCACTAATATTTGAAATATTCTTTCCCTTGGCATAAATCAAAATTTCATCAGCCAAATTATTTGATTCTTTAAAATAATTTATAAGTGCATTTTTAAAATAAAAAGATTCAACTAATTGTCTATAAGCTGGATGAAAAGCACCTGCCACTACATCTCCATTAAAATTAATATTTTCAGTTGGCTGAAGACCAACTCTAATTACATTTATATTGTTTTTATAATAAACATTTAAAATATCTGCAACATACTTAAGGGACTCTTCTAATTCAAGAGCCTTATAATTCCCATTTTTTAAATATTTATATAAAGAAGTTTCTTTTATTACTAAAGTTGGATATATTCTCACACAATATGGCTTGAGTTTTACAAATTCTCTAGCAGTATAAAGTGATTTTTCTAAACTATCTCCAGGAAGTCCAACCATTTGTTGTAGCCCTAGATTAAAACCATATTCTTTTATTAATTTAGCAGATTCATAAACACATAAAGCATCGTGACCTCTATTTGATAATCTCAAAACATGGGGATCAAGACTTTGTACGCCCAATTCGATTATGTCGACAGCAAATTTTTTTAAATTGTCCAAAATATCCTTATCTATTGCATCTGGTCTTGTTGATAGACGAATAAATTGAACAAGTCCTTTTTTCTTAAAACTGTAAGCAACTTTTAAAAATTCAGTTTGCTCTTCTATTGGTATAGCAGTAAAACTACCGCCATAAAAGGCAACTTCAATATTATCTTTCCTCTTAAAATAAGAAAGATATTCCAAAATAGTTTTTTCAACATCACTATTTGAAATATCTGTAGACATTCCCGTTATTTTTCTTTGATTGCAGAAAACACAATCATTAGGACAGCCATAGTGAGGAATGAAAATAGGTATAATATTTCTTTTAGACATTCCCTCTCCTTTCAAAGGCATCCCTTGCAGCTTCCTGTTGAGACTCTTTTTTAGTCCTACCTTTTCCTTTTCCAACTAATACTTCATCTAAATACAACTCTGTGAAAAAAATCTTGTCATTATCTGGTCCTTCTTCTCTCACTAAAATATACTCAGATTTTTTGCCAGACTTTTGAACTTCTTCTTGAAACTTCGTCTTAAAATCTATATTAAAAAGTTTGTATGCATCTTCTTTTAAAAAATCATCAAACAAATTTAAAACAATTCTTTTAGCAGTATCAAAATCTGAATCCAAATAAATAGACCCAATCAAGGCTTCTAGAGCATCAGCAGAAGTAGACTCTCTCTTACTGCCACCATTTTTCTTTTCACCCTTACCAAATCTTATATAATCCCCAAGACCTAAAGTTTTTGAAATAAAAAACAAAACTTTTTCATTAACAGATTCTGCCCTCATTTTAGTAAGAGAGCCTTCATTGTCTTTTGGAAAGCTTTTATAAAAATATTCTCCTATGACAAGTCCAAGTACAGCATCACCAAGAAATTCAAGTCTTTCATTACAATCATACTGTTTCATCTTGTTTTCATTTACATAAGAACTGTGAGTCAGAGCCTTTTCTAAAAGCTCTTTATTTTTAAAATTATAATTTAATTTTTTTTCAAGATTTTTTAAATTGGAAAAGGTCATGAGATTATTGATCCAAGTCTTCTACATAATCTATTACATCACCAATAGTCTTTAATTTTTCCAAATCTTCTTCAGAAACTTCTGTCTCAAATTCTTCTTCTATTGTCATGACAAGTTCAACTAATTCAATAGAATCAGCATTTAAATCATCTTGAAAATTCATATCTTCTTTAAGTTCATCTTTATCAATATTAAACTGTTCAGCAATAATTTGTAAAATTCTATCTTTCATTATTTTTCCACCTTATCTTTTATTTTATCTACAATATTAGATTCTACTATATCTATAGCATATTTTGCAGCATTTTTTATAGCTCTTGCATCAGAATTTCCATGAGCTTTAATTATATTTCCATCTATTCCAAGAAGAAGTGTGCCGCCAACTTCCTTTGCATCTAAATTTTTAAATTTTTTCATTAAAAATTCTGTAAAAGCAGCTTTTGTTTTATCATCTAGTTCTGAATTAGCTATTCCATAAAATACATTTTTTGTCGCAAAATCAACGACACCTTCGATGGATTTTAATAATATATTTCCATCAAAGCCATCACAAACAACAAGATCCATATCATTATCCATTATATCCCTTGCTTCAATATTTCCAACAAAATTTAAGTCAGATTCTTTTAATTTTTGATAAGCTTCTTTATATAGAGCATTTCCTTTTCCTTCTTCAGAACCAACATTTAAAAGTCCTATTTTTGGATTATCTATTTTATAATATTCTCTCAAAAATACATGACCAAGAGTAGCAAATTCTAGCAAAAGATCTGGACTAGTATCCATATTTGCACCAGAATCTATAATCAAAGTGTTTGATTTCATTCCCGGTATCAATGTAGGAAGAACTCCTCTTTTTATTCCTTCTATTCTTCCAACAATAAAGATTCCTCCACCTAAAAGAGCTCCTGTGCTTCCTGCAGAAATAAGAGCATCTGCTTTTTTTTCTTTTAATAAACCCATACCCTTTACAATAGAAGAATCCTTCTTTCTTCTCAAAGCAAGAACAGGTTCCTCATTGTTTTCTATATTTTCTTTTGCATTTATTATTTCAATTTTTTCTTCATTATAATCTAGGTCACTGAGATTTTCTTTTATAAAATCTTCTTTTCCCACTAATATAATTTCTGTATCAAATTCATTAGATGCATCAATAGCTCCTTTAATGATTTCTTCTCTATTGTCGCCACCATTTATATCAAATATTAATTTCATCTCGACCTCCATTAATAAATTTAATATTATATTAAAAATTTAAAAAAATCAACGTTTTGACTAGATAAAATAACAATTCTTAAACTAGAAAAAGTATCTTATTTAATAAAATACTTTTTTAAAAAATCTAAAATAAAATATATGTAAAAAACTCGCCCAAGTTTCCTCAAGCGAGTTTAATTTAATTAGAAATTAATTTATTTAAAATTATTTTTCGTCTTCTGCAAGAGTTAAATAACTTTCATATCTTTCTTTTGCATTTTCTTCAGCAACTTCGTAAAGTTTTTCCGCTCTTTCAGGGAATAACTTCTTAAGAGATGTATATCTTACTTCTCCGTCAAGGAAGTCTCTAAATGGTTTTGTAGGTTCTTTTGAATCTAAGATGAATGGATTCTTTCCTTCTTCTTTAAGTTCAGGGTTGAATCTGTATAGGTGCCAATAACCTGTTTCTACAGCTTTCTTTTCTTCTTCAATTGAGAAGCCCATACCTACTCTAATACCGTGGTTAATACATGGTGCATAAGCAATAATTAGAGATGGTCCCTTGTAAGCTTCAGCTTCTTTAATTGCCTTGTAAGCTTGGTTCTTGTCAGCACCAAGAGCAATTTGTGCAACATATACATATCCGTAAGTTGTAGCCATTAAACCTAGGTCTTTCTTCTTAGTTAACTTACCTGCTGCTGCGAATTGTGCAATTGCTGCAGTTGGAGTTGCCTTAGATGATTGACCACCTGTGTTTGAATAAACTTCAGTGTCAAGAACTAAAACATTGATATCTTCTCCAGATGCAAGAACGTGGTCAAGTCCACCGTATCCAATATCATATGCCCAGCCGTCTCCACCAATTATCCATTGACTCTTCTTGATTAAGAATCTTTCAAGACTTTGAAGATCATCTATAATTGTATCAGCTTCTTCGTTTCCGAATTTTTTATCAAGAACTTTTAATACATTTGCACTTGCAGCCTTAGAAGTTTTGTAATCATCCATTCCTTCTATCCAAGCTTTAAATGCTTCATTTGCTTCAGAATCAACATTAAGTTCAATGAAATCATTCATTAGGTTCTTAATTCTATTTCTTGTTTGTTCTTGAGATACAGCCATACCATAACCATATTCAGCATTATCTTCGAATAGTGAGTTAGCCCATGATGGTCCATTTCCACAATCGTCTGTGCAATATGGCATAGATGGAGCTGATCCACCCCAGATTGATGTACAACCTGTAGCATTGGCAATACTCATTCTATCTCCAAATAATTGTGTAACAAGTTTTACATATGGAGTTTCTCCACAACCAGCACATGCTCCTGAGAATTCAAGATATGGTGTTTGGAATTGAGTATTCTTGAAGTTGTTAGGTTCAATATTTTCTTCTTTAGACTTAATGTGTTGAGATGCGTATTCCCAGTTAGCAGCTTGAACGTCAATTTCATTTTCGAATGGTGACATTACAAGAGCTTTTTCTTTAGCTGGACAAACTTGAGCACAGTTTCCACATCCAGTACAATCTAGAGGAGAAATTTGCATTCTGTATTCGTAATCTTCAAGTCCTTTGCCTCTTGCTTTAATTGTTTCAAAGCCTTCAGGTGCATTAGCCTTTTCTTCTTCATCAGGTAAGAAAGGTCTAATAACTGCGTGAGGACAAACTAATGAACATTGATTACATTGGATACAGTTTTCGCTCTTCCAGTGAGGAACATTAACTGCAATACCTCTCTTTTCGTAACGGCTTGTTCCTGATGGGAATGTACCATCAACCATATTTACGAAAGTTGAAACAGGAAGATCATTACCTTCTTGTCTATTCATAGGAATTAGGATGTTGTTGATAAAGTCAGGAGCTCCTTCGATTTTGAAGTCCTTAGTTGTATCAGCGTTTTTCCAAGAATCTTTAACTTCTACTTTGTGAAGAGCATCAATACCTTGATCTACTGCAGCGTAGTTCATGTTGACAATGTCGTCACCCTTAGCACCGTAATCTTTTACAATTGCTTCTTTAAGAAGTTTTACAGCTTCATCAATTGGAAGTACTTGAGATAGATTAAAGAATGCAGCTTGCATAACCATGTTTGTTCTTCCACCAAGTCCAACTTCTGCAGCTATTTTAGTTGCGTTAATTGTGTAGAATTCAATTTCATTGTCAGCTATATATTTTTTCATATATCCTGGTAGATGTTCGTCAAGTTGTTCGTCATTCCAAATAGTATTTAGAAGGAACTTTCCACCCTTCTTAAGTCCTCTTAAAAGGTCATAAGAATATACATAAGATTGTTTAGAACATGAAATAAAGTCTGTTTCTGTCAATAGGTAAGTTGAAGTGATCTTGTTGTTACCAAATCTCAAGTGAGACATTGTAACTCCACCAGATTTTTTGGAGTCGTAGTCAAAGTAACCTTGTGCATACATATCAGTGTTATCACCAATAATCTTTATTGCAGATTTGTTTGCACCAACAGTACCGTCTGATCCGAATCCCCAGAACTTACATCTAATAGTTCCTTCAGGTTCTGTTGTGATTTCTTCTTTGATTTCAAGAGATTTATGTGTTACATCATCAACAATACCAATTGTGAAGTCATTCTTTGGTTGATCTTCTTTAAGGTTGTTAAATACAGCAAGAATATCTGTTGGGTTAGTGTCTTTTGAACCTAAACCATAGATTCCACCAACGATAAGTGGTTTCTTATCTGATTCATAGAATGCATCTCTAATATCTAAGTAAAGTGGTTGTCCTACTGCTCCCTTTTCTTTAGTTCTATCAAGAACTGCAATTCTTTCAACACTTTCTGGAATAGCTTGCATTAAGTGTTTAATTGAGAAAGGTCTGTAAAGGTGAACTTTAACAAGTCCAGTTTTTTGTCCTTTTGCATTTAAGTAATCAACAACTTCTTCTACAGTTTCTGTTACTGAACCCATTGCAATAATAATGTCAGTAGCATCTTCTGCACCGTAGTAGTTAAATAAGTGATATTCTCTTCCTGTTAATTCAGAAATGTCCTTCATATATCCTTCAGTGACATCAATGATATCAGTGTAGTAATTATTTGATGCTTCAATTTCTTGGAAGTAGATATCAGGGTTTTGAGCTGTACCTCTAATTTCTGGTCCATTAGGGTTAAGAGCTCTTTGTTTGAAAGCTTTAACTGCTTCTTTATCTACTAATTTTTCAAGGTCTTCGTAGTTAAGTACTTCAATTTTTTGAATTTCGTGTGATGTTCTGAATCCATCAAAGAAGTGGATAAAAGGTACTCTTCCCTTAATTGCTGATAAGTGAGCAACTCCAGCTAAATCCATAGATTCTTGAACTGAACCTGATGCTAACATAGCAAGTCCTGCAGCTCTTGCTGCCATTACGTCTTGGTGGTCTCCGAAAATTGAAAGTGCGTGTGAAGCTAATGCTCTAGCTGCAACGTGGAACACACCAGGAAGTAATTCCCCTGCTATCTTATACATGTTAGGTAACATAAGTAATAAACCTTGAGATGCTGTATATGTTGAAGTTAATGATCCAGCTTGAAGTGAACCGTGAACAGCTCCAGCAGCTCCTCCTTCTGATTGTAACTCCTTAACCAAAACTTCTTGACCGAAGATATTTTTTCTTCCGTGAGAAGCCCAAGCATCAATGTGCTCAGCCATTGGTGAAGAAGGTGTTATTGGGTAAATACAAGCAACGTCTGAAAAGGCATAAGCC
>QWCE01006345.1_pt1 | contig 10144 bp, 7 predicted proteins | sample 1972531 | NCBI WGS metagenome assembly QWCE01 (sample SAMN09866716, study PRJNA288562) | Human gut metagenome isolate term4_stool, whole genome shotgun sequencing... | reverse complement strand
TAATATTCATATGGAAGTGCATAGATGTAGCTTTCTTCTGGCATAGTTTGGTGGAAAGCTGTATCAAATACTGCAACTTGTCTAACATCAGGAAGAAGTCTTTGACAAGCCTTGATTCCCATAATGTTAGGTGGGTTGTGAAGAGGAGCTATTTCAACATTATCTTCAATTCCCTTTAATACTTTTTCGTCGATAACAACAGATTTAGCGAAGTCTTCGCCACCGTGTACAACTCTGTGACCTACAGCATCAATTTCATCAAGTGATTTGATTGCACCGTATTCTTCATTTGTTAGGGATTCCATTACAAGTTCAAGAGCTCTCTTGTGGTCTTGCATTGGAGTTTCTATAGTTTTCTTTTCCTTACCAATTGTTTCGTGTTTAATTCTTGAACCTTCGATTCCGATTCTTTCAACTAAACCCTTTGCCATCACATCTTCAGTTTCCATGTTAATAAGTTGATATTTAAGGGAAGATGATCCGCAATTAATAACTAATATCTTCATATTTCCTCCTCAGTTTTTTAAATTTATTAAATATAGTATAATAACTAATAATTAGTTTATAACAGTTGTAGCCATTAGTCAATAATTGGAGATTTAAAATATGAAAATTGCTTCTATAATAGCCGAGTACAATCCCTTCCACAGGGGTCACGCTTATCAAATAAATAAAATAAAAGAAGACTACACAGACTTCATTGTGGTTATAATGTCAGGAAGCTTTGTCCAAAGGGGCGAGCCTGCAATTATTAATAAATATGAAAGAGCAAGAGTAGCTATTGATAATGGAGCAAGCCTTGTCTTAGAGCTTCCCCTTCCCTACGCAACATCTAATGCAGAGATTTTCTCCCTTGGAGCAGTAAATATTTTAAACTCCATGGGAATCATAGATAGACTTTACTTTGGCAGCGAAGATGATGTGGAAGTCTTAAGAAGTCTCCAAGAAAAAATTGACAAAAACTTTGATGAAGAGAAATTGAAAAAATACTTGTCAGAAGGCAAGTCCTTTATAAGATCTCGTGAGCTTGCCATGGACTTCTTGAGTGATAAAGAAAAAGAAATTTTAAAAAGACCCAACAACATCTTAGGCCTTGAATACCTAAAGAGTCTTGAGAAATTAAATTCAAGTATAGAGGCACGCTCAATAAAGAGAAAAAATGTAAATCATGACGATGATTTTTCCCTTGATGGCTTTGCATCGGCATCACACATAAGAAGGCTGGCCTATGAAGGAAAAGATGTCTCAGGCTTCTTGCCATCCTATGACTTAGTAGTAGAAAATAAATTAGAAAATTATTTTGACATCTTCAAGTATAAAATGATAACAGAAGAAATAAACTTTAAGGACTACTTTGACTATGAAGAAGGACTTGAAAATAGGATCCTAGAAAATCTTGACGCAGAAAATTTTTATGACTTCATAGAAAAAGTCCACTCAAAAAGACACAGCAGGTCTAGGATAAAAAGACTAATCATAGAAATCCTATTAGACATAAAAAAAGATCTGGTAAAGAATTCTTTAAAAGAACCTTACACAAGAGTCCTTGCTTGCGACGAAAGAGGCATTGAAATTTTAAAAAAATCAAAAAATAAAAATAAAATTTATTCCTTTAAATCCTTTTACGACAGGTCATCTGGCATAACAAAGGACATGCTTGATAAGGAAATACTTGCAAGTGACCTTTACAACATAAAATCTGGAAAAATAAAAACAGACTTCACAAGAGAAGTTTATAAAAAAATATAAAATTATTTTCTTATAAAGGCAAAAAAGAAACTCTCATCCTAGAAAATCCTAAAATGGAAGTCCTAGAATGAGAGTTTTTCTTAATCCTTAGTTTCACTTATTGACTTTTCATAAATATTTTTAAATTCTTTTATATCCTTATTTCTCACGACTTCTTGAGGAACATCACTTACGCTAATAGAGCCTGCCCAGGACTCAGCTTCTCCATCAGTTTTTTTATTTTCTTCTGGAATTAAAATAATAGAATATTTTGTAACCTTCAAAGAAGTCTTGTCCATAATTTTTTGCAAATCACAAAGAATATCCATTCCCTCTTCAAGGCCTGGATTTTTAACATATCCAAAAACCTGAGCATTTACATCCTCTTTAAAATTATCAAAATCAAATTCTTGGTCTAGAATGAGTTTTTCTTCAATATTATCATTAACTGTAGTCAAAGAAATTTCATAAGGGAAATTATATTTTTTCTCAAGGCTTTTACCATAAGCATTTAATTCATCAGAAAGCCTTATAGCTGTGTTGAATAAAATAGAGTCGTAAGTATCTGCCTTTATCTTTCCAAAAGAATCAAAACCCAAATAAAACTTAGTGTCTTCACTATTTTTGTCACGGAGTCTCACAATATAGTAGCCGTCCTTAAAATTATAATAAGCCATGTCACGAATTAAATCCAAATCCTTATAGTGGGTTTCAATATATTTATCAGCAGCCCTATCTGCAAGAAGCCTAGAAATAGGATTTCCAAAAAAAGCAATAAAGAAAAACAATAAAAATATAGCACAAACAATTCCAAGACCTATAAAAAATTTTTTAAAATTAAATTGCCTTTTCATGTAAGCCACCTCCAGCTTTTATTTTAGTAGATTATAACACAAAAAAACTCGAGCCATGCCCGAGTTTATTGTGCTATATATTATTTTTCAGTAATTATTACATCACTTACTGGAATACTCTTCAAAATCGGCACAAATTCATTATAAAATTTATGACTCATTTCAGCATGAAATTTTGCAATTTTTGCCCAGTTAGTCTTATCCTTTAAGTTTATGTTTTCTATTTTGCAGTCTATACTTGACATATTCTTCTCATCTAACCTATTCCAAGAAAGTCTTAGTCCTAAATTACTTTCAATGCTTTCTTTAAATTCAGACAGATAATCAAAACTTTCTTTGTTTTCTCTCTTTTTTCTATTATTTAAAGTTATCGAAACTTTAGCGGAATTCATATAAAAATAACAAGTTATATAAAATCCACCAATTCCAAAAGTTCCATTAATCCATGAACTTTTGGATTTATTAACATTCTTAAAAGTTTCATTATTTATATTCGCTTCTTTAATTATAGGAATAGCATAATTCCAATATTCTTCCCTTATATTTTCTGGGGTCCTATCAAAATTATCTGAGTCTTCAAAATAAAAAATTAAATTATCAGGATCTTCTTCATATAATTCGAATAGTTTACTTAATATTCTAATTTTAGTATTTGTATTATTATTTGTTGAAACAAAAATATCCTCATCTATTTTTTCAAAACTTCGCAAGTCATTAGAACTTGTAAAGAAATTAAGCCCTAATACATCCTTTGGTTCTTCTCTAACTAAATTAATTAATTGAGACTTATCTTCCTCATGTAGAGTTTTTATTATAAAAGTAAAGGCTTCCGCCCAATTCTTAAAAGATAACTCTTCTCCCCTAAAATTAATCTTCAGGATTTTCTTTCCCTTCAGGTCATAATTATCATCAGCTAAGGAGATGTATTCAAGGTCTTCTCTTTCTAATTCAAAATTCGTAGTAGGATACTTCCAAATCTCATTAACCGAAAGATCAAGTAGGCCTCTGTGCCTCTTTTCTATTTCATCTTCACCCCAGGAGTCTAATAGGGCCAAGTCTTGATTCATCCTAATTCCGCTCTTCTTAAAGCCATGCTTTCCATCTCTCTTTTTCTCAAAAGAAGAATTCCCCATGTCAGAATTGTAACCTGTAATAGTTAGGTTACCCAACTTGTGGATCCATTTTTCGTGAATTTCTTCAGCGTTGTCACCCAATTCTTCAAACCAATCATCATTTAATTTTTGTGGCATAATGTGTTCAATGCTATAAGTCCCATCATCTAAGTGATTGTATATGTCCTTAGTCTCAACAGTATTATAGTTTTCAATCTTATTAAATAAATAATTTTTAAACCTTCCACGCATTAAGTAGACTTCTTTGTTATAAAAATTCTCATAAAATTCTTCATCCTTAGGAAATCTGCCAGAGTCTCTCTTATTAATTAAATTATATTTTAATTTATCTACATAATTATCAGTAGAACCATTATACCTTATAATGTCCTTATTTAAATTTAAGAAAATTTTATTTAAAGCATTTGTTCCAACGCCACAAATATTTCTCCTAAATAAATAAGCTTCAATAACGCTATAGATTCCAATTAAATCATCAAGACTTAATTCTTCTTTGTCATATAAGCTAAAAACTTCCATAAAAAAGGGTTCTGTTACACTTATTTCCATTTTTTTCAAGTTAAACATAGAAGAATCTAAGTCTTTATTTTTCAATCTACTTTCACCATCAAGTAGCTTTTTATAAAACTTAGAGTACCTAAGCATATCTTCCAGCAGTTCTTCTAAGGAATCAATATGTTTATTAACATATTCCTTAAATTCAAAATAAACCTTAGCCATAGTTGGTGTTGAGGAAGTCTTAATACTTAAGTAATTACGAACAAAGTTATCTACTTTCTTATTAGTCAAATCCTCAATCTTTATCCAATATTTTTCAAAGTATTTATTTTGCTCATCTAGAGGTAAATTCATCAGAATAAAGTTTCTTATCTTGTCACCTTCACTAAGAGCGAGACCAGTAGAGTTTAAACTTTCAAAAATAAGTTGAGCGTCATCACCCTTTTCCAAAGTAATAGAGATAACTTGAAGTCTTAAAATTGCAGAATAAATTTCATCTATGTGATGAGCGTCCTTCTTTAACCTTTCATAAAAATACTTAAAATTAATAGTTAAGTTAGAGTTTTCTACATACTCATCCTCTTCACCGAAAATTAAAAAATGAAGTGCTTTTCTGTCTCTCTTTACAGGAATAAGTTTTATCCTGTCATCTTCCTTGGCCCACTTGGAAATAATAAACCTTTCCATTATTTGATCATTTAAGTCAACCTCTTGTGATTCAACTTCGCCCTTCTCCACTAGTTTGGCAATAGCCAAGAGGAGAAGAGTAACAGTTGTAAGTCTCTGCTGACCATCAATAATATGATATTCAGTAGTAGAACCAGCGCCTACAACATCAGATACAATACTTCCAAAAAAGTGGTTGCCTTCCTTCGTCCTACTTAGTCTTAATAAATCATTATAAAGTTGTTTGCAGTTTTCAATCTTCCAATCGTATCTTCTTTGATAAACAGGAATAATATACCTATGACTAGGTCCTTCCAGATAAGAAAACAATTGGATGCCATCGCCCTTCATTAGCTCCTCCAGTTTTTATATTTGTTAATAATTATAGTTTAACACATGAATGTTAATAAAATTATAATTTCTATCCCTAATAGAAATAAATTTTTATTTGTTTCCTATCATAAATCTATTTGAGTTGTATTTTTTTATTATTAGCTTTTACAAGTTCATAATTTTTTTTGACTTTGTAATTTCTTATAACTTCATTAATTTTTGTAACTTACTTATTATTTATAGCTTCATAAATTTCTAGGACTTTATAATTTTTATGAACTTGTGTTTTTAGGTCAAATGTTCTAAAATATACTTAATCGAACTACTGTTTAAATGTGTATTTATTTTAAATTCATTTTAAATTCATTTTTTATTTACTTTGATTTTTCTCGAGGTGGCTTATGACTTTTATTGATTATTCTTTGGAACCTAAATCTGATATTGCTTTTGTGGATATTAAGTCTTTCTACGCCAGTGTTGAGTGCGTCAAGAGAAACTTGGACCCTCTCACTACTTGCCTTTGTGTTATGAGTAGGTCTAGCAATTCTAAGGGCCTTATTCTTGCTAGCTCTCCTACTTTTAAACGTGTTTATGGTAAGAGTAATGTTGGAAGGTCAAGTGAGCTTCCCTTTGACGTGGAAACTAGGAATTTTAGCTTTGAAAAGGCCAGGAGACAAAATATTGAGATCACTAAGTCTTATGTTGATTTCATTGAGAAGTGGGCGAAAAATACTCTTATTGTCCCTCCAAGGATGGCTCTTTATATCGAAGAGAACTTAAAAATCCAAAAGATTTTTCAAAATTATGCTCCTAGAGAGGACATCCTTCCCTATTCTATTGATGAGGTTTTTATTGATCTTACTAATTCTTTAAATTATTTTGTGCCTGACAAAAGTATTTCAAGACATGACAAGTTGGACCTTGTCTCTTCTATGATTCAGAGGGACATTTGGGAAACTGCTGGTCTTTATTCTACTGTGGGTATGAGCAATTCCAACCCCCTTCTTGCCAAACTTGCTCTTGACAATGAGGCCAAGAAGACTAGGACCATGCGCGCCAACTGGTCTTATGAGGATGTGGAGTCCAAGGTCTGGGCCATTGATGATCTAAGTGACTTTTGGGGGATTGGGTCTAGACTCAAGAGAAGGCTAAATGCTATGTCAATCTACACTGTCCGTGACCTTGCCAACTATGATCCTGATGTCCTCAAAAAGGTCTTTGGTGTAATTGGTCTTCAGCTTTGGTTTCACGCCAATGGGGTTGATGAGTCCAAGGTCACAAGGCCCTACGAGTCTAAATCCAAGGGTCTTGGCAACTCTCAGGTCCTACCCCGTGATTACAAGTCACAAGATGAAATCGAGATTGTCTTGTCAGAGATTGCTGAGCAAGTGGCTGTTAGGATAAGACGTATTAGGAAGAAGGCTTCTGTAGTTGCCATTTATGTTGGCTTCTCTCACTCAGAGAATAAAAAGTCCATCCATGCAAGAAGAACTATTAGACCCAGCCAATCCACCAGGATCTTACAAGAGGAAGTCCTTAAACTTTTTAGGGAAAAGTATGATGGGGGTGACGTGAGAAATCTCGGTGTCTCTTATGACAATTTGGTGGACCAATCTTCTACTATTTTTGATTTTTTTGATGATGTGGATGCCATTGAGAGGGAAGAAAGTCTTGACCGTACCATTGATGAAATCAGGGACAGGTTTGGGTTTACTTCTCTTCAAAGGGCCACTTCTCTAATGAAAGGTTCTAGGGTTATTGAAAGGAGTAAGTTAATTGGTGGTCACTGTGGTGGCATGGATGGTTTGGAATAATTTTGGAGGTGTTTGTATGGTTGATAGGTCTTATTTGCCCTTTAAGTCTGCTAGAGAATACATGGACAGGGGGATGGCAAAGTGGATGGGATTTTTTATATCTGAGCACACTTCTGCCCTATCTCACATGGGAGATGTCATAGATTTTTCTTCTCAAATGTCTAATAAGGAAATCATACTTTTGATCAGTCAGGTTTATGTAAATAATCTTGAGGTTTTAGTTTTTACTAGCTGCAGGCAAGAGCCTTATCTTGGCAGGATTAAGGAAATTTTTGATGGAAGTATTTATTTAAGTGGAGATAATCCTCTTATTATTAACTTTGAGGATATTATTAAAATTGTTCTTGCAGAGGAATTATGAAAGATTTAGAAAAGAATTCTCTTCAATTTGATTATTTTTCTATTAACTACAAAAATTTTGAAGAGACTTTTTATAATTTTTCAAATATTAGTGTCCCCTTAATTTTTTTGACTGATGACCTTCTTCTCCATATGATTTCCACAGGTCATCCTTATTTTCTCCTCAATTCTAAAAATTCTGCCGATGATAGGGACCATTATTTTGTTTTTAAAAAAGTTACAAGTTTAGAAAATAATTTTATCAGCCAGTTTGAATACTTGGGTCAAGTTTCTCCTCTTTATTTTGAGGATAAATTTTATGAGAGAAAGTGAGTATTCAGCCTAGGCTGATTTTTTATTCTTTAATCTTTTATTTTGATTTTTATTCTATTTTTTCTTAATTTTTTATTTCTAAAATTTTTCTGTTTATCTTTCTATCTTTTATCTTTTTAGACATTTTCATTTCACAACTTTTTAATTTCCACAAAAAAGAAGCTATATCAAGTGATATAGCTTCTTCATATATTTTTAAAACAAATCTTTTCGCAAGCTTATTCTTGGCTAGCTGATTTTGCCTTAACTTCTCTGATCTTAGCCATTGATTCGATAATAGAATCTGCAAGAGCTTCCATGTCGTTTTCGTTAGCCTTGTTAAGAGCTGAGTTAAGTGTAACTCTTTCTGGAAGTACGTCGAACATCTTAAGATTTTCGTCAATGTATTCTTCAATCTTATCGCCAACTGTACAAGCCCAAGTACCATTTTCGATGATACCAACAGTTCTGTTTTGAACGTTAAGAGCTTCTAGGTCCATTAAGAAGTTTTTCATTACAGGATAAATACCTAGGTTGTAAGTTACAGATGCAATTACAATGTGAGAGTATTTAAATGTGTCTGCAATTAGGTAAGACATGTGAGTGTTACTTACGTCGTGAACTACTACATTTGTCATTCCCTTGTCACAAAGTCTTGATGCAAGAGCTTGGGCAGCACGTTCTGTGTTGCCATACATTGATGCGTAAACGATCATTACGCCTTCTTCTTCTGGTTCGTATCTTGACCATTTGTCGTATTTGTCGATGAACCATCCAAGGTCTTCTCTCCAAACTGGTCCGTGAAGTGGACAGATATATTTAATATCTACAGTTGCTGCTTTTTTAAGAACGTCTTGCACAAATGGACCGTATTTACCTACGATATTTGTTAAATATCTTCTTGCTGGGTCAAGGTAATCTCTTTCGAAGTTAACTTCATCAGCAAATAGTTTTCCGTCTAGTGTACCGAAAGTACCAAAAGCGTCAGCTGCAAATAGTACTCCGTCAGTTGTATCAAAACTTACAAGTACTTCTGGCCAGTGAACCATTGGTGCTTCTAAGAATACGAATTCGTGTTTACCAAAGGAAATTGTGTCTCCTTCAGCAACTATAATTGATTGTTCGTCAGGTACGTGGAATCCGTATTGACGCATGAATTCAAATCCTTGTTCACTTGCTATAACTTTTACATCTGGATATCTTAAGATGATTTCGTCAATAGCTGCAGCGTGGTCTGGTTCTAAGTGGTGAATTACTAGGTAATCTAGGTCTTCTCCATCAAGAACTTCAGTTATATTTTCTAAATAATCTTTTACAATTGACCAGTCAACTGTATCAAATAGTACGTTTTTTTCGTCTTTTAGTAAATATGAATTATATGTTACTCCTTCTGGTATAGGGAATATATTTTCAAATAATTCTAGTCTATGATCATTTCCACCAACATAGTAAAGATCATCTGTGACTTTTCTAACTGTATACATTATATCCTCCTTTATTTTCTATCTGCTGGGAAATCAGCTTCAATAAAGTTTTGCTTTTCTTCTTGACATTCTGGACATGTCCAATCGTCTGGTAGCTTGTCAAAATCTGTACCTGGATCGATTTCGCCTTCTGGATCTCCGTAGTTTGGATCGTATTCGTATCCACAGCCTGGACATACCATAACTTTGTAGTTAGGCGCTAATTTTCTAGGTTTAGATCTTCTAACTTTTTTCATTGGAGGTGCTGGTTCTTTTTCGCCAGTTCCTAATGCTTCAGCAAGAAGTGGCATGATTTCGAACATATCTCCAACTATACCGTAGTCACAGTTCTTAAAGATTGGAGCACCTGCGTTTTTGTTGATTGCAACAATTGTTGATGCGTTCTTAATACCCTTTAAGTGTTGGCTGGCTCCTGAAATACCACATGCGATGTATAGGTTACCATTGAATTTTTGTCCTGACATACCAACGTATCTTTCAAGTGGAACAAGTTTTAGAGTTTCTGCAACTGGTCTTGAAGAACCAAGTGCTGCACCTGCTGCGTGAGCAAGTTCTCTAGCCATATCCATGTTTTCTGCTCCACCGATTCCCTTACCTACTGATACAACTCTTTCAGCGTCGTAAACAGGAGTATCGATATCAATACCTACAGAGAAGTCATATCCATCTTTCTTAAGGTTTTTAACTAGTATATCAACAGCTTCCTCAGCTGTGTCTGCTTTTATAATTTCTCTTTTTCTATCTCCAGTGATAGGGCCAGCTTTTTTATCTAATGCAGCAGCTCTACCTTTTTTCTTTGGAGCTTTACCAATAAGGTGACTTGCAACTACAACTCTTTGGATTTCAGAAGTACCTTCATAGATTGTTGTGATCTTAGCATCTCTGAAGAATCTTTCTACGTCCATGCCCTTTAGGTATCCATTACCACCGTGGATTTGAAGAGCTTCGTTAACAACCCACATAGCAACTTCAGATGCAACTGT
>QWCE01020874.1_pt1 | contig 10145 bp, 10 predicted proteins | sample 1972531 | NCBI WGS metagenome assembly QWCE01 (sample SAMN09866716, study PRJNA288562) | Human gut metagenome isolate term4_stool, whole genome shotgun sequencing... | reverse complement strand
CAAGACGATGCCCGCCTTCAGCGGTCAGCTGACCACTATCGTCGCACCGTCAGGCACGCCCGGCACGATCACTCTTACCGCTTCAGCTCCGGGGCTTCGCTCCGCCACCCTTGCGATTCCGACCAAGTAAGACCCACCCCTCTGTCTGATATTTCTAAAGCACACAAATGGAACAGGATAACAACTCATCACTTGATGAATCGATCTTGGAACAGGGTAAGACACGAGCAGATCTCTGCTTAGAGGAGATCATCTGCAGTCGTGCCTCACGCCCTCAGAGGGAAGGGAAGGAGGAGCTCAGGCTGACAGGCAGGAGAGGCAGGATGTTTCTCGCCCGTCTCTGGAGCCGACTGGTAGCCTTTCTGCGCTCCGTCTCCAAACCGGTCGTTACCCACTACTACCTTCCCCTAGTAGCGATGACACTCTTAGCAACACTGCTCATCAGCCTCACACCACCGACAGAGCCGCCGGCACCCGCTCCGGAGACCGGGTCCTACAGCATCGTCCCGGGAGAGCGTCCTTACCGCTACATCGGAAGTTTCAGGAGGGACTTCGACGACCTGAATCCGGTACAACTAGAAGCGGCACAGAGCCTCGGGATCACTCCTGCGAAGTGTCGTGATGACCTCCTCCGGATCGACCGTCTCGTCCCACTCAAGGAGACAGCGGAACTTAAGCTGGACGACCTGACCCACTCCGTGCCGCTGCTGGTCCCTGAGGCTGCGCGACTGGCACAGGAGATCGGTGCCGCCTTTCGGTACCAGCTGGAGGCGGACGGGCAGCCCCTCTACCGACCGATCGTCACCAGTGTCACCAGGACAACGGAGGATATGGACAAGCTGAGACAGCGTAATGGTAACGCATCGCTCAATAGCACCCACTGCTACGGCACCACACTCGACATCTCCTGGCAGCGGTACGACAAGATCGACCCGGAGGACCCGAGGACGATAGAGCCTGAGGAGCTGAAACACCTGCTGGCAAGAGTGCTGAGGGCATTCCACGAGGATGGTCGCTGCTACATCAAGCACGAACGCAAGCAGGCTTGCTTCCACATCACAGTCAGGGAGAAGTAGATCTGACACCATTTGTGTACCTTTGACCCCAATTAAGGATAACAATTCATACAATATCAATTGCATTATGATTTCACTTAAGAAAACTCTCGCTACCGCTCTGGTAGCTCTGGGGCTATGCGTCGCCGGTCAGACGGAGGCCAAGGCTCAGAATGTCTTTGAGACCGGGACCAACATCGCCAGCGTAGGACTGGGAGCCAGCCTCCATACCAATGCCGCAGGCAAGCAGACCGGATCCATGACGATCAACCTCGCTGCCGACCACTGCCTCAATGGTCACATCTGGGACGACAACAGCGCCTTTACCCTCGGTGGTCAGGCGGTGATCAATATGTACAGCGGTGGGACCGACTACTTCCTCGGACCGCGCGCCGCACTTCACTACCACTTCATCCCCGCTCTCGACACCTACTACTTCATCGCCCTTGGTTTCCGCGGCGACCACAGCAACGAGAGCAAGGAGTCGTCCTTCGGCTTCGGCTACAACACCGGTATCGGACTGCGCTATATGGTGGCTCCCAGTTGGGGTCTCTTCGTAGAGGCAGGATACGGCATGAGCGTCCTCAACGTCGGTGCCTCTTTCTCATTCTGATAAGAGGATCAATCGTATAATCTATAGTAAAAGGTCAGGAGCATGTCCCACCGGGCTTTGCTCCTGACCTTTTGTCAAATGGTATTCTTCGCCAATCTCTCGTTACCTTTGCGGCAACAGACAGAATGATAGCCATGGAAGTAATCAATAGTCAGAAGCGACTGAGAGAAGCTCTCAGCCAAGTACGGGAGGAGCATAAGGGAGAGACGATCGGTCTCGTCCCGACGATGGGCGGACTGCACGAGGGACACTTCAGCCTCATACGCCGCTGCGTCAGGGAGTGCGGCTGCACGGTGGTGAGTGTCTTCCTCAATCCGACACAATTCAATAACCCCACCGACCTCGCCACCTATCCTCACGATATGGAGGAGGATCTGAGGGCGCTAGAGGCGCTCGGGGTAAACTTCGCCTTTACCCCCACCCCCGAGGAGATGTATGCAAAGGGGGAGGAAGCGCCCGACCTGCCCCTCGGACAGGTGGCTGAGGTGATGGAGGGAGCCTATCGTCCCGGGCACTTCCGGGGAGTGGTCTGGATCGTCGGCAAGCTCTTCAGGCTCGTGCAGCCGGATAAGGCTTACTTTGGTCTCAAGGACTTCCAGCAGATTGCGGTGATCAAGCGGATGATTGAGCTCTCGGACGACATGGATCCGGATATCATCTCGTGCGAAACCGTGCGCGAGTCAGACGGACTTGCCATGAGCAGCCGAAACAACCGACTCTCTCCCGAGGAGCGACAGGCAGCCCCGATGATCTACCGGGCACTGACTGAGGGCGTTAGGGCGCAGAAGGAGGGAAGCTCCGTCAGCGAAGTGCACGACCTGGTGATCCGGGAGATCGAGGCATCGCCACTGCTCCGGGTAGAGTACTTCAGCATCGTCGACCGCGACACGCTGGGAGAGATCAGCAAGTGGAGCGAGACGGAGCATGCCGTCGGTGCCATCACGGTCTATGACGGGGAGGTTCGCTTGATTGACCATATCGACTTCTTCTGACCGGCCGCCTGTGAGACAACACATCCTACTGATCCTGCTCAGCCTCATTGCCCTGCAAGGCGCGCTGGCTGAGGAGCCTGACACCCTTGCCCACCGATCCAAGTACGAGATGCGCGCCGTCTGGCTCTCTACGATCTGGGGGCTGGACTGGCCACGCGCATCGACAGAGGCGGCACAGAAGAGGGAGCTGGACGAGCAGCTGGATCTGCTGAGGGAGAACGGGATCAATACCATTTTCCTCCAAGTCCGCGGTCGAGGAGATGTGATCTACCCCTCGGCGATCGAGCCGATGCACCCGCGCTTCTACGGCAAGCGTTACGACCCTCTTGCCTATGCGGTGGAGGCGTGCCACAAGAGGGGGATGACGGTCCACGCCTGGATCACCACGCTACCACTGGAGGACCGGAGCTATAGGCGAAGACTCAGGGGAGTCACTCCCTTCTACATCACCGCCATCGTCCGACGGATCCACGAGGCAATCCAAGAGACTGACAGCACCGTGCTTCTCAGCGCGGCCACGATAGGTGCCTACGACCAGATCTCTGGCTCACCACACATCGGCTGGACAGCGAGAGGAGACGTCTATCAGGATCCTGTGGCATGGGAGCGTGCGGGAGCGATCGACTTCATCGCCACCATGACCTACAATCGTGGTGGTACCTTCGGACCCATCCTGAGGGACTGGCGAGACAAGCTCAGCATCCCGGTCGTCATCGGGCTTGGCGCCTTCCGCACCCTACGGGAGGAGGGAGGCTGGCCAGCGCAGCAGGTGATCGATCAGGTTGCCGAGGTGCAGAGTGACAGTCTCCTCGCCGGAGTAGCACTCTTCCGAGCACGTCAGATCACAGAGCGCTCCCATGGTCTGAGAGATAAGCTGGCAGCGCAGTGCTTCCGTCAGCCGGTCCTGCCCCACGCTCCGATAGTCAGTGCCGACAGCACCTTACTCTACCCACGAGACCTCACGATGACCACCGAGGAGGACAGCGCCAAGCTCACCTGGTGCGGTGCCAGTACCGACCGCCCCTGTCTCTATGCGATCTACCTCTCGACCGACTCCATACCCGACACCACGACAGGGCGGGACCTCATTGCCGTGACGACCGAGCAATCGGCTACGATCCGACTCCCCGAGAGCAAGGACGGCGAGCGATTTGTCACCCTCGAGATCAGCTGCTACGACCTCCACACGGGACTTGAAGCCTTTATCCCCGGAGGCGCAGCGATCTACCAGAGACCGGAGCCCGAAGAGGAAGAGAAGAAGAACGCAGATACCTCAGACTAATACCGGTATTAGTGATTACTATAGTCGGTATTAGTGTTCTCTATTACCGGTAATAGTTCAGACTAATATCGGTATTAGATTTGGACGAGCGCTATATGCTGGTTTCCAGACTACTGCACAGGTGCCGCAGAATTCCCTTTTCGAGGCTATGACTCTGGTGGTTACGGCAGACTCAGATGCGATTATCCGACTTTTTCTGTCCCATGAAACAAAAGAGTAACAAGATTGTGGTATATTTGGCTTACAGGAAAGAATAATAGACTCAATCACCAATACCAAACCAATCAGATGAAAAAGACTTACAAGGCAATGCTCTGCTCTATCGCCCTGATGACGATGGCCCTCACCGGCTGTCAGCAGGAGAGAGGGCTGGCACCTGATCAGACAGTACAGGACGGAGCCGAGGTGGCACAGTTCTCCTCCGGCTCCATCACACGAGTGGTGAACGGAACTAACTGGGAGGGAACCGAGATGATCGGTATCTCAAATGTCACCAAGGCTCAGGCCGCCACCACCAACGTAGCATACAAGGCTACGTCAGCCGGTAATACCACCAACTTTGCCGACCAGGGGACGAAGCTCCTTCTCCCGGGCGACAATTCTGAGGTAAAGTTTGCCGCCTATTACCCTTACGTGAGCTCAATCTCTGAGAACACGGCTTCCTACATCATCAGCAAGGGAAGCGATCAGCCTGTCCTCTTTGCAACGCAGAGTGGTACAGCAGCCAATCCCAAGCTCCCCTTTACCTTCAAGCACAAGTTGGCTCAGGTGAAGATCATCCTCTCCACTCAGGAGGGTCTCAGCCTCGATGACCTCTCTACCGTGCTCATCAAGGGCGGTGTGACCGACGTGAAGATGAATGTCCTCACCGGAGAGCTCTCCACCGGTACCACCAAGGGCGATATCACCCTGACGAAGGAGGCAGAGGGCACCTACAGCTCTTATGTCGTGCCTCAGGATGTGGACAACACTTTTGCCTTTGTGATGACACTGGGCGGGAAGAGCTACACCCTCAGCATGGACAAGGTGAATGCGGCTCCGACCAAGCTGGATAGCGGCTTCGCCTACACCTTCAAGGCCAAGCTCACCACAGATGGTAAGGTGGTCAATCCCGATGGCAGCACTATCGGTGACATCGATGACGGCGGCACAGGAGATGGTGGCGACGTCACCCCGGACGATCCGTCAGCGAAGGCGCTGCCCTTTGTGAATTCCATGAGTGGTTACAAGGGCGGGGCAAAGGCAAATGTCGACTGGCTCATCACTCCTGCTCTGGACTTCACCGGTGCGACTGCCCCCAAGCTCTTCCTTAATCACACCATCGGTCATGCCGGTAACGTGGAGGAGGAGCAGCAGGTACTGATCTCAAAGGACTATGTCTCCGGTGATCCCACCAAGGCGACCTGGACCAAGCTAACGATCACCTACCCCGGCAAGCCTGCCGAGGGGAAGAACTTCAGCACCACCGACTCTGAGACGGACATCTCCGCCTACGCCGGCGAGAAGAACATCCACATCGCTCTCAAGTACACCAGCACAGATGAGGCTTCTGCTCAGTGGCAGATCGGGAAGTTTGAAGTGAAGGAAACGGGCAGTACTGAGCCCGGCACCGAGGAGCCTGGCACTGGGGAGCCCGGAACAGATCCGGAGCAGCCCACCGAGGGCAACCTGCTCTTCCCCGGAGCTGACTTCGAGGACTTTGCTGCCTTCACCGGCAAGCTCAACAAATTCGGGCTGCAGAATTACGCCACTCAGGCAGATGATCCCGACCAGGGCAAGGTGCTCCAGATCAAGGGGACCCCACAGAAGAATGATTATGTCTTTACGGTGGAGAACGTGGAGGTCAAGGCGAACAACCCCCTCAAGATCACCTTTAAGATGAAAGGTGAGTGCGCAGGCAAGAGTATCTCAATCAACGTTTATGACAAGAGTGGTAACTATGTACGATCACGCTTGATCTGACCGGAGTCGAAGTCAATACCTCAGGCAGTGGTAACCTCTTTGCCCTCAAGGTAGGCAAGGAGGCAGCTTGGGACGTTATGCTCGATGACTTCAAGATCGAGTAAGTAGACCTTATACCATACGACAAAGCGGTCGACAGCCTATTGTGGTTGTCGACCGCTTTTACTTTTCTCCTCTTTTCCCTACTCTTCCCCTCGCAATTGCTCTAAGTCAAGGAGCTGTCCCTCGTGAGCGAGGAGGGAGCGGGGGAAGACCTCCTTCGCCTCCGCAAGGAGGATCGACTCCTCCGTCTCGGGCGTGTATCGGGAGGAGAAGTGGCCGAGGAGAAGATGTCCCGCTCCGGCAAGTCTTGCCACCTCGGCCGCCTGACGGGGGGTGGAGTGACCGCGCTGCTTGGCGAGTTCGCTCCACTCCTCTCCGAGGGTCGCCTCATGGTAGAGCAGGTCGACCCCGCGGACATAGTCCGCCGTCGCCTCCCGGTAGATCGTGTCGGAGCAGTAGGCATAGCTGAGCGGGCGTCGACTCGGTGTGGTGACAGAGGCAGCCGGGACGATCAACCCATCCTCCCTGACGTAGTCACGTCCCTGCTTTAGGCTATTGAAGTAAGCAAAGGGGACCCCTGCACGATCAGCTGCCTCCCGATCCAAATGCGGCAGGAGTGGCGCCTCGTCAAATCGGTATCCGATACAGGGGACGCGGTGCTTGAGCGGAAAGCAGGAGACAGTCACCGACCGATCCTCGTAGATCACCGTCCGACCGGTGGGCGCACACTCGTGCACCTCGATCTCTGCATACCGCTCCTCCCCCTTCTCTCCGGTGAAGTAGCGGACGACCCGATCGACAAAGTCTGCCGTACCCACCGGTCCGTAGATATGGATCGGGTGATCAAAGCTCATCAGCGACATCGTGCTGATCAGCCCCGGTAACCCGAGACAGTGATCGCCATGCAAGTGGGTGATAAAGATGCGGTGCAGGCTCGCTATCGGCACGCCATACCGCATCATCTGGAGCTGAGTCCCCTCGGCACAGTCGATGAGGAAGGCCTTATTGCCTCTCAGTCGCACCACTTGTGCGGAGGGGTTGTGACCAAGGGAGGGCTTGGCGGCACCGCAACCAAGCACCTGGACATACATCCCGACGCCGATCTCCGGTCTACTCATTATCGTTGGGGGCAATGCCGTAAGTCTCTCCCACTCGATCCCTCAGTGCGGTGAGTCGCTCGCGAACCTTCATCAGCCTCTCCCTCACCTCCAGATCAACGTCCAGATCAGGATGATCCAGCTGCTCCGCAGCAGCCTGCAGGGTCATCCCCCGCACCTCAACTAAGTAGTAGATCCGCTCGATCAGCTTCAGGTCATCGATGGAGTAGCGACGAGAGCCGCTTGGCATCCGTCGCGGAGAGAGCGAGGTCCCCTTCTCCCAGTACCGCAGGACATGCTCCTCGACCATAGTCTCTTACTTCAGGGGGAGAAGGTCTAAGCGGTGGGTGTAGGTGAGGTAGCCGGTGCCGGTGGGATCAGCGTAGACAAAGAGGACACCGAGCTGGGGCTGTCCCTCAAGAATCTCCTTCGCTCGCTCCAGCCCAACTGCCATAAAGGCGGTCGCCCAAGCATCAGCCTCCATGGTCGTCGGGGCAACGACCGTAGCCTCGAGGATGTCACTATGAGCGGGACGTCCGGTGACGGCGTTGACGGTGTGGGCAACCTTCTTCCCCTCGATGACCTTGTAGTTACGGTAGTCTCCGCTGGTGGCGACCCCCATTTTCTCACACATCTCGATCTTACCGAGGAGCTCATTCACCGTGGAGGTATTGTCCTCAATCGGCTTATTGATCCCGAGGCTCCAGCACTCGCCCCGAGGATTGCGCCCATGGCAGGTCACCTCACCACCGATCTCCACCATATAGTCCTCCACCCCGTAGTGCTCCAGCGTACGAGCAACGAGATCGACGACATACCCCTTGGAGAGCGAGGCAAGTCCCATGGAGAGCCGAGGGTCGTCCTTGGTGATCCGATGAGCAACGTTGTCAATATGAATCTTCCGGTACCCGACAAACCGGAGCACCGAGTCGACCTGCTCGTCTGTCGCCAGCCGGGTCACCCCCTTCTTGGTTCCGAAACCCCATATATCGAAGAGAGGTCCACCGGTGACGTCATAGACGCCATCCGTTGCCTCGCTCACGATCATCGCCTGTCGCAGTACCTCCTCCAGCATAGGATCGGTTCGGTCGCTGGTATTAGCATTGATCCGGGAGACGACGGAGGTGGGATCAAAGTTATTGAGCACCGCATTGAAGGCATCCATCGTCGAGTCTATCTGCTCAGCCAGGGGCTCTTCGGCACGATAGGTCACGGTGTAGTAGGTGGTAAAGCGCTCTCCTGTCTCACGGTAAAAGGTCCCCTCCCCACGATTACAACCGGTGAGAAGAAGGAAGAGAAAGAGGGAGAGAGTCAGCAGATCAGATCTCATCACGTAGGGCATAGTTGTTTCGTCCGGGACTCTGCCGGGCTATGAGCTCCCCGAGGAAGCCGGTGAGGAAGAGCAAGACTCCCAGTACGATAGCCAGGAGACAGAGGTAAAAAGCAGGCAGATCGGTTACCAGTCGGGCAGGGATACCATGATAGAGAGAGTAAAGCTTCGATCCGAGGACGCAGAGGAGGGCGATCAGTCCCAAGAAAAACATGACGCTACCCCAGAGGCCGAAGAAGTGCATCGGCTTGCGACCAAAGGTGCCCATAAACCAGAGGACCAAGAGGTCGAGGTAGCCGTTGACAAATCGGTTCATGCCAAACTTTGTCTTCCCATACTTGCGAGGCTGGTGATGGACCACCAGCTCACCGATCTTGCCGTAGCCCGCCATCTTCGCCATGTAGGGGAGGTAGCGGTGCATGTCGTTATAGACCTCGATGTGCTTCACCACCTCATTCTTGTAACTCTTGAGTCCACAATTGAAGTCATGAAGCGGTATGCCGGAGAAGAAGCGCACCGTGGCATTAAAGAGCTTCGTGGGCCCGGTCTTGGAGAGCGGGTCATACCGCTTCTTCTTCCACCCACTCACCACGTCGTAGTCCTCCTCACGGATCATCCGATAGAGCTCGGGGATCTCATCAGGAGAGTCCTGCAGGTCGGCATCCATCGTGATGACGACGGCACCGGCAGCGCGCTCAAATCCCGTCTGCAGCCCGGGCGACTTCCCGTAGTTGCGAGCAAAGCGAACCGCCCGGACATGCGGATCCGCCGCATGCAGCCGCTCGATGATCTCCCAGGAGCGATCGGTACTTCCATCGTCGATAAAGATGATCTCATACGTGACCCCCATCTCGGTGACGACACGGGTGATCCACTCGTGCAGCTCGGGGAGGGACTCCTGCTCATTGTAGAGCGGGATGACGACCGACAAGTCTATGGGGTAATTCTTCTCTTGAGACATATAGGTATAATTGAGGGACAAAGGTACCGATAATCAGCCTTTGCGGAGGAAGATCGAGGCGATGAAGATATAGAGCGTCCCGAGGGTAAAGGAGAGCGAGATCACCCCTCTCGTCATCAGTGCGGGCGTGATTCCCCGATAGGACTCCAGCAACACATCCCGGTCCGCCTCGCTGCCCAGCATCTGACCCGCGAGCTCAATACTCTTTTCCATATAGCTGACAAACGTAGGATCTCGGAAGAGGTAGGTAAAGACCAGTAGGTAAGCCAGCGTCGCCACGATCAGGGCAAAGAGGTAGATCACTCCCATCACAGTGACACAGCGGGAGTAAGACAGCTGCTCTCCAAATACGATCAGACGATACTTCCGCAGCTCCTGCGTCAGCAGGACCGGGATCAGGACCAGCCCACCCGTAAGGAAGAGTGTGGAGAAAAGGGGTTGCTTGTAGAAGAGCATCCCGACAGCCTGAGCCACGAAGCCCATGCCGACGAGTAGCCCGCTCCACATCATTGCCTGCAGAAAGCTTCGGGCAAGACTCTTTTTCTGTGTGTCCTTATTATCCGGATCCATATGGTAGCATCGACGTAGTGAGAGACAAAGGTACCAATTAATGTAGCAGGACAGCACCGCCATATACAAGTCTCCCAGGGGTGACGCATTTGAGCTTTAAAGCAAAGAAGTGATAATCCCTGTGTCGCTGTGCAATCCTGTCGACTGATCCCCGCCCTGCTGCTACCGCCTGCCGATCCCGCAGGGGCGAAGCCCCGGAGGGATCATCGCTTTTTAGACCGGGTGTCGAGGCACGAAGTGC
>QWCE01006340.1_pt1 | contig 10154 bp, 8 predicted proteins | sample 1972531 | NCBI WGS metagenome assembly QWCE01 (sample SAMN09866716, study PRJNA288562) | Human gut metagenome isolate term4_stool, whole genome shotgun sequencing... | reverse complement strand
TAAAGAACGATTAGGGAAAATACAAATTATTTGTCCTCCAATTTCTGAGCAAGAAAGATTGCTGCCTCTTATGAAACAAATCGACAAATCGAAATTGGCAATATATAAGATAAAAAAACATGTATTGGGAAGGAGATTAGCTACATGAAATCCAATTTTTCGTTTTTAAAAGAAAATAAGGAATATGAGTTGTTTGCGGATGCATGTATCGATGCAGAAAATGTTGCCTCATCAGCTCCGGCATTAAGTGTTTCAGGTTCAAGAAAAGCACTGGAGCTTGCTGTTAAATGGTTATATGCAGCTGATGAGTTTTTACGGTTGCCATCTGGCAGATATACTCTTCAGGATTTATTGCATGATCCTGCATTTCAGGATGAAGTGGACGCTGAGATTCGTTCTCATATGCAATATATTGTGAGAATGGGTAATTACGGTATTCATACAGGTAATAAATACACAAAGGGAGATGCCGTATTATCGTTATCTATTTTATTTGATTTTGTTGAATGGATAGATTACTGCTATGGAGCTGACTACGAAGAGCGAAAGTTTGATGAGACTCTTATTCCTCGGAGCACAGATGACGTTAATCAGTCTATAAGCAGATTAGAAGAAGAAATTGAAAAGCAAAAACAAAGTGCGTCTGTCCTTATTGATCAAAAAGATAAAGAGATACAAAAACTTTTAGAAAAGATTGAAGAGCAAAGACAAGAACTTTCTAAATCAAAAGTTCAGCATCAAAAGACAAGAAACTATTCTTCTCAGGATATGTCTGAGTTTGAGACACGTAAAAGATTTATTGATGCGGATTTACGCATGCTTGGTTGGGAGTTCTCTCAAAATCGTAAGAGAAAATGTGTTGAAACCGAACTGGAGGTTCATGGCATGCCTAAGCCTGAGTCTAGTGATGGTAAAGGAACTGGATATGTAGATTATGTATTGTATGGAGATAATGGCGATATCATTGCGTTAATTGAAGCCAAAAGGACAAGTTTAGACGCAAGAAAAGGAACACATCAGGCAGAATTATATGCAGAGTGTATTAAGGCTGCTACAGGAAAGAAGCCGTTAATTTTTAATACCAATGGTTTTGAAACATATTTATGGGATAAAGAATCAGGACCACAACGCCTGGTAAGTGGATTGTTTTCAGAGGAAGATATTCAGCATCTTATCAATCTTAGAGAGATGCGCAAACCTTTATCTGAAATCAAAATCAATGAAGCTATAACAGATAGATATTATCAGAAAGCTGCTATTAGAGCTGTTTGCGAAAATGTAGAGAAGGGACTAAGAAGATCCTTACTTGTTATGGCTACAGGTACCGGAAAGACAAGAGTGGTGGCTTCTTTAACGGACGTGTTGAGCCGTGGAGGGTATGTTACTAATGTTTTATTTCTAGCGGATAGAAAAGCGTTAGTTAGACAGGCAAAAGCAGCTTTTATGGAGTACTTGGGAAGTACAAACTGTACATATTGTAATCTGGTTGAGAATAAGGATGATAAGAATGCAAGGATGGTCTTTTCGACATATCCTACTATGCTTAATGCCATAAATGAAGAAAAGAAAAAGGACGGAAAGAAGCTTTTTAGTGAAGCACATTTTGATCTCGTTATCATCGATGAGGCACATCGTAGTATTTATAACAAATACGCAGCCTTATTTGAGTATTTTGATGCATATATAGTTGGTTTGACAGCCACACCTAAAAATATAGATACCGCATCGACGTATAGCTTCTTTAAGTGTCCTCCGAAATTACCTACATATGCATATGAGTATGAAACTGCAAGGGATGTTGATCATTACTTAGTGCCTTATTATAACATTGAAGTTTCTACGCAGATTATGCAAGAAGGTGTTCACTATGACGATCTGTCGGAAGATGAACAGGAAGCATATGAAAATGAATTTGTTGACGAAGATGGTAATATGCCAGAATATCAGCCACCGCAGAAAATCAACGAAAAGATAATGAATAAGCAAACTGTTGACATGGTGCTTGATGACATCATGACTCGTGGTTTACGCGATGCTTCTGGTAATCATATTGGTAAAACTATTATTTTTGCACAGACTACGCCTCATGCTAAATTTATCGTTGATAGATTCAATGATTTATATCCTCAGTATGGTGGTGAATTTTGTAGATATGTCACATATAAGGAAGATTATTCGGACAACCTTATTGAAAAGTTTAAGAATCCAGAGGGAGAACCAACGATTATCGTTTCTATCGATATGATGGATACAGGTGTAGATGTTCCGGAAGTTGTGAACCTTGTATTCTTTAAGCAGGTCAAGAGTAAAATTAAATTTACTCAGATGATAGGACGAGGAACTAGAAAGTGCCCGAATCTTTTTGGTGAAGGTCGAGATAAAGAATGTTTCTATATCTTTGATTATCTTGGTAATTTTGAGTTCTTTAGACAGAATAAGAATGGTAAAGAATCTGATGTGACAGATTCTGTTATTTGCATGCTCTGCAGAAATAGAGCAAGTTTAATAGCCCATTTGCAGAGTGCAGATTTTATGGATGATAAGTATCAGGAATTTAGAGCATCTTTAGTAGATAAAGTTCATGGTCAAATTATCGGGCTAAAAGATGAACGTATAGATGTTAAACGTCAAAGGAGATACGTAGAAAAATATAAAAATAAAGAGCTATTTACATGTTTATCAGATCTTGATTTGACAGAAATTTGTAAGCATATTGCTCCTTTGGTAAGTGAGAAAGGGGAAGATGATGATGCTCTTGTTTTTGATAATCTGATTTATGGAATAATGCTGAATCAGATTCGCAAGGGTAAGGGATTGAAACGATATCAGACAGTCATCCAAAAGCGCGGAAACTTATTGCTTGAAAAGAAAATGACTATTCCGGCTGTAAAGAGCAAAGCAGATGAGTTAAAGAAAATTGTTCAAGATGAATATTGGGATAAAGCTTCTATCATGGAATTAGAGCGCATGAGAAAAAGCATTCGAGATCTGATGAAGTTTGCAAAGAGTGAAGGCGAGGCTATTCATTACACAGAATTTGAGGATACTTGGACTGAGCGTACAGAAGGCGTGGAATTTGATAATTCTGAGGACTTTGAAGACTATGAAAAGAAGGTAAATTCATACCTTACAACTCATGCAGACACTTTACCAATATATAAGCTTCGCCATAATCAACCTCTTACAGCAGGTGACTATGAGATGTTATCAAAGATATTTACTGAAGAGCTTGGAACACAAGAAGATTATGATAGAACGTTCCAGGATACTCCACTAGGTAAGCTTGTAAGAAGAATTGTAAAAATGGATCATGACGCGACTATGCAGCTTTTCTCAGAATATATTGATGAGCATAAGTGGAATAGTCAACAGATTGCTTTCGTTAGAAATCTTATTGCTTATGTTGAGGAGCACGGATACATAGATGATATGTCGATTCTTCTTAAACCTCCATTTGATAGACCGATGCCTTTTGTAAGGCTTTATTCACCGGAGGATCAGAAGAGAATTATTTCGATCGTTAATGATATCAATGAAAATGCTACAAGACTGGTAGGATAGTGTGATGGTACAAAGAATAGTTGATGATATAAGGGCTGCACTTGATCATGATTTATATTTTGCAGCGCTTAGCACAGCACTCACATTACCGGATATATGCGGTAAGGCTGAGTATCCGAATGAGAAAAGTAGTAAGAAACGCTATATAGACTGGTATGACAAAGAAATCGGTTATTACGAAAAGAAACCACATCAAACAACAGATGAAGAAATGCCGTACTTATCTGGAAGTGTCATATACAGCTTGAGATGCTCATTATTGCATGAAGGAAATCCTAATGTAGATAATGATCGTCTTACCAAAAGGAATGAATCATTACCGATAGATCATTTTGTATTAAAGATCGAAAGAAAAAATGATTTTGATATTTATTCCGATGGTAGTGGCATTTCAGATATGTTTGATCAGCATAGTAGATCATATAGGATGAGTATAAGAAGAGTCTGTCTGATCATTTGCTGTGTAGCAGAAGCTTATTATAAAGAGAATAAAGAGAAATTTCATTTTAATTATGAAATTCTTGATTGGGACAAGGCAACGGAACATTTGCCGCCAATAGATATGGAAGCGCTTATGAAGGCACTTGCAGATCCCAATTTAGGAGAATGACTACATTAGAGAGGATGGAAGAAAAATGTCGTTGGAAAATATAAGAGGAGTGATTCGCAAGATAGATTACACTCTCACAGAAGATGAAATTGATGACTGGTGTGAAGCGTGTAGATATGCAATTCAGACTGAGACATATGATTTTTCGTCCTTTTCGAGGGAGATATATTCACAATCAGGTAAGAAAAGAGTCATTTACTCTTTTCCCAAACTGTCTGTTGAAAATATGCTCAGTCACTATTTGAAGCAACGGTTAGATAGGGCGTTTCATATTAAATATGCAAGTAGAAGCAAAATAATTAACTTATTATTCAATACATTGGTTGCAACTAAAAATATGAATGATTTTGTTATCGTAAGAGCTGATTTTAAATCTTTTTTTGATAGCGTAAAATCTGAATATGTTTATGAAAAATATATCTTGCCTTCTATAATAAAAAGAGAAGACAAACAGTTATTAGAGAAGTATGTCGAGAACTTTAAGTACTGCTATGCTGGACTGTGCTTGTCCAATGGGATGACGGAAATAGTATGTGAGGATTTTGACATTGTTTTAAAGGCTAGACTTTCAGAATACGGTGTGTTTTTTTATGAAAGATATGTAGATGACATGCTTATTATGTTTAATAACTATATCTCTGAGAATAGAATCAAAAACATAATTAGAGAAACAATTATTGAAGTTTTTGGTTCTTGTCCAGTACGTTTAAGCAGTAGCCCTGGAAAGTTTTCGTATATATCAAGACGAAATCTTGTTCAGAGTCAGAACTTTAATTTTTTAGGATATGAATTTTTTATATTAAAAACAGTTAATGGAAGAGGAGTTGAAATAATTGACTTTGAATATGGCATAGCTGAAAAAAAACGCACTAAGTATTCAAATATGATAGAGCGTGCATTTATAAATTATAAGCTGACTGGAAACGATGAAGTATTTAGACAGCAACTAAAAATTTTTTCTTCAAGAGTAGTAATTGCTAGACAAATTCTTGGTAGTAATTTTGATTGGCTTACAAAGGGGGTAATTGCTAATTATAATGAACTTCAGAATGTCTGTGATTACTTAAATATGGATACAAAAACATTTTTGTCGGATTTATTTTATCAGTTGCTACGGAAATACGATATAAAAAGACCATATTTTTTACCTAAAAGAACAAGTAATGAAGAATCAATATACAATTTATATTCAAATATGAAAAGAAATAGATCATTGTTATTTGAAGAGAGCATAGGTGTGCCCAAAGAAGTTGTTCTTGAATGGATTCATAAAATAGATCCGTTTTATTCGGTGTATGGCAAGGATTACTATCGCATTGTGGTGGAGTATTTAGAAATGATAAAAATAAACTAGCATCCCCGAAGAGATGCTAGTTTGATACAACGTACTATCTTCGTTACAAAGATACTTTGTATAGCTGACGTGTGCAATCCGAAGATTACTAGAACATCAAATGCTCATTAATATTATTAAACGAAATGGAGCTTATGTCAATGGACTTAAACAATATAAAAAGAAATAATCTTGACTATTTATTAACTGATATATTGCCAACGGAGCTTTCTGATAGATTTACATACTCCTATTTCTATGAATTTTTACTTAGTAAATCTGATGAAATTGATGATATGATTCAGTGTTTGAAGAAAACAAAGGCAAAACCGGATGGACTCTTTAAAGGGAAGGAGTGGGCATCGATGCCTTTGAAATATTCAATTATGAAAGACTTATACACTGTAAGAGAGATAAGTTTAGTTCAACCGTTAGCAGCCATTGAGATGCTGTTGTTTGTAGAACTTTATCAAAAAGAATTATTGAATTTACTAAATAAGAATTCATGTTTTTCATTGAGATTTCATCATAAAAACAATAATCTATGTTATAAGAACAAGAACAAATCGGTCATAAGATATTTTAGTGAAGAAAGTAAAACTATGGGACGTGAAGTCCTTGAGCAGACCGGAATGTTTTTTGATATATCTCCATATAAGTCTATTGCTGCCTTTACTTCCTCGGAGGACTGGCTTGTGTTAAATAGCAAATATAAGCATTTTATTAGAACGGATTATAAAGCTTGCTTTGATAGTATTTATTCACATACGTTTACGTGGCTTATAGGAAAAGATTCAATAGATACAAAGAGTTTTGAAAGTAACTCAAATATATATTCTGCAATTGATAGAATTCTGCAAAATATAAATGCAAGAAGATCTAATGGAATTGTTGTTGGACCAGAATTTTCCAGAATGATTGCAGAATTACTTTTACAGTCTATAGATACGACTGTCTATAATAAATTAATTAATGCAGGGGTTGAGTGTGGTCAAGATTATAATGTATATAGGTATGTAGATGACATTTTTATCTTTGCTAAAAGCGAGGAGTTAGCAACACATATTGTTGAAGAGTATTCGGAAATTGTTCGAAAATATTTATTGCAATTAAATGAGACTAAGTTGTTCTCTAGCAGAGTTCCGTTTGTTCTTGATGGATGGTTAAACGAAACAAATGGGTTTACAAACAGGATGTGTGACATGCTTTTTACTTCAAAAGAAGAGCAGAAAGCTTATGTAGAAAAAATATCTGCCAAAGAAGATGATGCAGAAACACCAACTTCTGATGTATTACCATATTTACTCAAATCACACGTTGTTAGGTATGGCTCAAAAGCCAAGCAGTCAATTATGAATCAACTTAATGAGTTGATTTGCAATTATCCAAATAAAGACAGAACGATAATAGCGTACTTTTTGAGTTCCATTTTGAATCATATAGGTAAGAATAAGGATAAATGCACCATTTTTAAAAATGATGTTAAAAGATCTACTGTTTTTAGCTTTTTGGATTTGACTTTTTATGCATACTCATTTTTTCCCAATTATGGTAATACACAAAAGCTGTTACAAATAATTAGTTATGTGAGGGATGAATACGATATTTTCGAAGAAAGCACTAGATTGCAAGCCCTGATTAATAAGTATGCATTTATATTTGATAAAGCAAATATAAATGATGTTGTTAATTTATTTCTGTTTTGCAGGCAGGCAAAAATTGAAATACCATACCTTCAAGAAGAATGCATTGTTAGGAAGATAAAGGAGAAAGACGATCCCATTTTATGGGCAACTTATTTAATGTATTCACAGTATAACAGAAAATACTCTGATGAAATAAGGAGCTGCATTGAGAAAACTTTACTTGAAAAAATAAATGCAATAAGAGTTCAGAAATCTGTTTATGAATACCGAGAGTTTTGGTGGATTCTTATTTTTAATAAATGTCCATTTATTACTAACGCATCACAAAATGCAATAGATAATGCTATTACTTTATTAAATGTTCCTACGGCTTCAGGATGTACACATACTTTGGTTGATATTTTTAAGAATTACCTACAGAATAGTCCTATTCAGTTTTTTGATTGGGATATAGAACGCAATGATTTCCTTAGAACATTAACTTTTAAAACTCATGAGAAGAGCATATTTAAAAACTATAAAGAAAATGCTATTTCCTTAGCGTGGGGAAGCATTTAAATGGGAGTGCCAAGTTGAGGATAGAAGATATTGAAATAAAACCTAATAATAAGAAGAAATTTGATGAAAAAAACTGGGATATCAATGAATGGCGTAAAGAATATCCGGTAGATTATTTTAATTTGTCTGCTATGCTAGTTAAACCAGATGAGGCTATATTACGAGATGAGGTTTTTAAAGCGCTTTATAAGAACATTAGGTTGTATATCCCGGATACGGTTTATAAGTATTATTCTTTAGATGTATCTGAAAAACGAGATGAAGAAAATCTTGATACGCTGTATAAGGGAAAAGTATATATGTCAGAAATCAAAGGATTCAATGATCCTTTTGATGGACATGCATTTTTTTATAATCCTAAAGAATTGGAGAATATTGAAAGGTTAAAGCATTGTGGGGGCAGGCTCATTGATGATTTTAGCGAATTTGTAAGAGTTTCTTGTTTTACCGGTAATGGAGTTCAAAGTATGCCAATGTGGGCACATTATGCAAATAATCATAAGGGTTTTTGCGTTGCATATGATGTAAAAGATAGTATGGATTTGAAGTCTTGTCTTTTTCCCGTTCAGTACACAAATCAAAGACTTGATATTACATCGGAAATGGTGAGGCAAGTTCAAAAACTCGTAAAATCCATAGATGAAACGCATCAAAAGGGGAACTTAGTGACGATGTTGGAGGATAAAACTCTTATATATCTTCCGCAGTTGCTTTACAATATTAAACATTCATCATGGTCATATGAAAAGGAGTATAGGTGTATCATTGCTTCGACTGCAAATGGGATGCCTTTCATTGATGCAAAGCCAAAAGCGATTTATATTGGAAGAGATTGTTCTGATAAGAATGCTGATTGCTTGTTTGATATAGCAGACGAGCATGAAGCTAAAATTTATAAAATGTGTTTTGATGATTGTGTTGACAGTTATGAACTTTATTACTATGAATTTTACAAATGATACATAAAATCTACACAGTAAGAAAGAATTTTATTATCGGTTGTGAGATTATTCATTTTTTAAATAATAACAGGTATAAATGTAGCAGAAGATGCAGCAAGGATTGTATCAGCAATTCAAATCATTATGGCTATGAATCAATAACAGATAGATTACAAATAACGAAAATATGGAAGGAGCTGGTTTATATATGACAATTGAAGAAATGAGAGAGCTTTTTACGAAGGATGAGAAAATTACGGTCGAATATAAGGCTTGCCATAATAAAAGGCCTCCTATGATTTATATTTTACCATAGAAGACCTTGCTGTTATTAGCTATTTACGGAAAAAGTTTCACACACTCCATTTTTCTTTATATTCCAGAGCTTTCTCAGGCTTGTGCCATCTGGCATACAGATTATTCAGATATCCGTATACAGATTTTAGATAGTCATTCTTAGAAAAATAATTATCATATGATTAAATAGCAGTATCAGACGAAGCTGAATCAGAATCACCGGTATCCATAGCAGCACCGATAATACTCTCTGCTGCCAGTAGATTTTTTTCGGCTTTTATAGCGTTTCTGATTCATGGTGTTCATAGTGTCATCTTCATTTTCAAGCAGGTGTATAGCTTTTTCATGTTTCTTTACAGCCACATCATAATCTTTTGCAGAGAATTTTGATGATGTACTTGAATCTGTGTTGTCATCAGTGGAAGAAACATTATCCAAAGACGACAGTACAGAAAAATTGAAGCGTATTGAGAAAGAGATTTCCTTTCTTGAAAAGAAGAGAAAGAAATTGACTGATATGTATCTGGATGATAAAATTTCTAAAGAAGCCTATGACGATAAATACAGTGAGCTAGGAAATAAGCTGGACAAATGCGAGGAAGAGAGAGCAATATTCTCTGACTGTGCATTATCACAGAAAAACATTGCAGATAAGATAAAGGCTATCAGAGCCAAGCTAAAGAACGCTGATGTTCTTGACCAATTTGACAGAGTGGTATTTGAAAGCCTGGTCGAGAAGGTTATAGTTGGAGAGCAGGCAGATGATGGCACAGTTGATCCATATAAGCTGACCTTCGTATTAAAGGGCATGGATGAAAGAAGCATACCGGATGCGAGAGATAGATATATGAATCTTCATAAAGCAGTTTAGTCGATTAAAAATCGAGGTGACAAGATGAAAGACAACAAGCGTGAAATTAGCATTGTTCGTTCTTCAGCAGCAGAGTATCTTACATTTATAACTGCAACTGGAGAAGTAGATGAGAATTCAGTTATTCGAAAATTTCGAATAACTGCCGCTGATGGAAAAACATATAATACCAATCATTATAATCTGAGTGCAATTGTGGAGACATTGAATCATTTTAAGATGAATAGTTAATAAAGGAAGGTGCATATGCTATGCCAGGTATACTCGTGGTTGAAGATGATGAAAATTTAAATCGTGGAATTACATTCTCACTGAAAAAATCCGGATATGAGGTTTT
>QWCE01006337.1_pt1 | contig 10157 bp, 9 predicted proteins | sample 1972531 | NCBI WGS metagenome assembly QWCE01 (sample SAMN09866716, study PRJNA288562) | Human gut metagenome isolate term4_stool, whole genome shotgun sequencing... | reverse complement strand
GGGTTGTCGATCAGTTCGCAGAGGGTCTGGCCGAAGTCCTTGAAGTTGCCGGAAATGCCGGCAAAAAACTCCTTGCCGTTGGGGGCGTTGTCGATGTTTCGAATGATGATTTCGCGCATAATAGTTCCTCCAAAAAATGTTTTTTCGAAAACAAAACGCACGGCGCAGGCCGTTGCCCTACATCGTGCGGGAGGATCTTACAACATTCCTCTTGCCCCGTCCGCCGAAAAAGGGTATACTGTCCCTATCGGTGCGGGGAATCCCGTTGTGTAGGTGGTCTCATCACCTGCGCAGGTGCAAAGGAGCGGCAACTCCTTTGTACTGCCGTGTTTTTACTTTCTGATTGTATTGTAGCATATACGGTTGCGCATATCAAGCCGGAATGTTGCACAAATACACGGTTGCATATATGTTGATCATTACCATATAGACGGGATCAGGCAGTTGCGGTATACTAAAATAAATAGCAGTTGAATAGGAGGGAACATTATGCCGCCAACGGATGCCCAACGCCGGGCACGGGACAAATGGCTGTCCGAAAAAGTGGAGACCATTAACCTGAGAGTGCCGAAAGGCTCAAAAGAGATCATTAAGACCCACGCCGAGAAGCACGGGGAGTCCACAAACGCTTTTGTTTATCGCACCGTGATGGAAGCCATCCAGCGGGACGAGCAGGCCGACAGCGACCGCTGAGCGGGATCGCGCTGGCGGTCATTCCGTCAGCGGCATTGCCCTGATTCGGCGGTTGCTGCGGTAGTTCAACTATTCAATGAATTTCTGTTTAAGGCGTTCCATGGTTTGAAACGCGATCCAATGAACAATGATCGGCGGAGCGAAAAACAGTTTTGCCTTTCGTTGTGATCACTTGCGCTGTATAAGTGTAGCCGCCGAGCCTCGTTGTCGTAAAAGGGGGTGGGAACTCCCGACACTAACATTGTCACACCCAAAACAGCCCCGGTTCCCTGCGAAAGGAACCGGGGCTGTTTTTTACATCACTTTATGGAGCGTGCCAAGAATGCGGCAATCTGTGCGCGGGTGCAGGTGGCGGTGGGGTCGAAGCGGCCGACACCGCGCGTAGTAAGCGTCAGCGGAAACATCGATAAAGTCCTTGGAATTGTTGATGCTTTTCACCATTGCGCTGCCGTCCACGGTGAGCCGGATGCCATCCTCCGTAGGAATGGAATCCTTCAAAATTTCCTCCGTGCCGTTGGGATGGACGAGGACTGCCACCGTGCCGGAGTCGCGTTGGAAACGGGGGGTCTCCACCTTGGCGACGTCTGGCTTCGTTTCGGCCTGAACCTTGCTGCCATCGGACTTGGTGGTGATCTCCGTCTTGCCAGTGCTGATAGAGGGCTTGCTGGAGCTGCTGACGCCTCAAAACCCGCCTCTCTGCATGGGGGTTGGGCTACTCTCACAGCCCTCGGTGAATTCGCACACAGCAGCTCAGTTACAATAAAATAGCCGTTTGGTAGAATACGAAAAGGAACATCATGAAAAATCCACCGCATCGGCCGATGAGTCGCTTTAACGTTATATTCCCTCTTCGACGCTCCCCGCAAATCATAGCAAACAGAAAAGTACCGCTGCAGATCATCAGGACAAACCAGAAAAAGATGACGTTCGGTAGCTGAGATTCCCATGCTAACAACAGGACGCAGGGAATCAGGATCAACAGAGAGGCTGCAAATTCAACAAGTTTTCTGGCTATGTATGGTTTCATGATATTCCCTCATTTCTATGTTCTTTGGCAGGTTATTACTTACTTCTGCAGCAGCTTCTGGCCGGCATCGGTCAGACTGGCCTTCAGACGGCCCTGGCCAAAGACATTGACCAGCCCCAGCTCAGACAGGTGCTCAGAGATCGCACTCAGTTCCATCATGTAGATGGAATGCTTGCCAGAGATATCGCTCAGAGAGACGTCACCACTCTTAATCCACTGCATAAACTCGAGAGCGCGGGTATCCACACCGTACTTGGCGATAGTATCCAGCTCAGAGGCACCCATATGAGCAACAGCAGTAGCCTCGCCCTTCTCAGTCAGGGAGAAGTACAACTGGGCAATCAGGCGCTGGCCCTTGCGGGTGACATAGCCGCTCTTCTCCAGGGAATCCAGAGCAGTATGGATATGACCGGCCTGTAACTCATGGTCGTTGGAATACTGGGTCATACTGGTGATGATGGCGCCGGCATTGGTGTAGCCGCGCTTCATGGCTTTCAGAATTTCCAGCTGGACGGCATCGGGCCCCTTATCGCTCACGGGCTTGACGTTGTCCTTCTTGGTCAGTAAGCTTACAACGACAAGGGTGATGAAGGATGCGGGGAAAATCAGCCACAGGCTGTTGACCTGGGCGGAGTTTTTGGTAAGGATATCCCAATACAACACAATGCCCATAGACACTGCAACAGAAGAAATCGCACCCGCTTGATTACCCACGCGCAGTAGCCAGGAGTCTAGGTAGTATACGAACAGGGGCGCGCCAACGCCGGTACCGAATGCGAATAGGTAGCTGAGGCCACCTTTCCAGAAGATAGCAAAAGCCACGGAAGCCATGCCATAGATGATGGTGCCCCACTTGGCCCACTGCAGCAGTTTCTTGGTATCACGAATCTTCAGAAAGTACTGAGCCACGTCACGAACCAACTGGTTGACGCCGGAAACCAGGTAGATATCGCAGGTAGACATAGTGGCAGCCATCAGACCGGCCATGATGCAGGCGGCCAGAGGGATGGGCAGAACATTCATCAGGGAGCCAAAAGCAGCGCTGGCACTCTCCAGATTAGGGAGCAGCTGACGGGCATAGCAGCCGGTGAAGGCGCCGACTACGCCGGTGAAGTAAGCGATGATGACGGTCCACATCCAGCCGCGCTTACAGGCCTTCAGGCTACGAGTTCCGGCCGCACGAGCCCAATAGGGAGACTGATTCAGCAAGGACTGATGCATCATCAGGAAGGTGATGACGGAGGGAGCCACAAACTTGACCACAGGGATGGTGCCAAAGGGCACATTCAGGAAGTTGGCAGGCAGAGCCGCAGCGTCGGGCATGCCGTACTTCGCAATCAGATAGATGGGTAGGATAATGAACTGGATAATGAAGACCCAGGAGAACTGGACCAGATCGGTGGCGGTGGCAGCCCAGATGCCACCGAACACCACATAGGCGGTAACGACCACGCCGACCAGCAACATGGCCAGCTTGGAATCGATGCCCAGAGCGCCACCGATGGTATCGCCGCAGCCGACATACTGCCAGCCCAGAATAGCCAGAGAGGCGAACAGAATCACGATAGTGATGGCCATGCGGCCACCTTTGCCATAACGGTACTCAAACCACTCGGTGGGGGTCAGAGCGCCGGTGGTACGCCAGAAACCGGCCCAGCACAGCCAGGCGACCAGAGCGCCGGTGCCCCAGCCCAGATAGAACCACATACCACCCATGCCGAACATGTAGCCATACATGATGATAGAGGGCAGATAACCGCCGGAAATCAAAATAGAACCATTGCCAACTGCGGTCATCAGCGGAGTAAACTCACGGCCACCGACCATGAATTCAGTCTCATCCTTCGTGGTCTTCTTGCCGATGTACCAGCTGAGGGCCATCATTGCCAGGACATAGATCACAGTAATTGCAATCATCCAAACTTGAGAAGTCATGAAAGAACCTCCTTAAACTAACACAACATTTATTCGGAAGGTGGGAGCCTTAGCCGAAATACCTCTTATTGACACACCACATGTCGTGACCAGTAAGGAACCACTTAGGATCTTCTGCTTCTGCCAGTGCCATGATCTTGTTGAAACTATCATAGCAGGCGTAGTGATCATAGATCACGCTATTGAGAATGAAGGGACCCCAGTTTTCAGGTGCTGGAGTAATGTCGACAATCTCGCCACCAATCACTTCCATCTTGTTCATCTGCGGGAACAGAGACTGGGCAATGTGCGGCATATCACCCGTGATGACATATTTGCCCTCTGCCGTCTGCACCTGAATCGCCATGCCGCCCAACGTGTGGCCGGGGACCTTTACAATGCGGATGCCGTTGCCAAAGTCAAAGTCTCCATCGATCATGCGGATATTCTTGATTTGGGCAATGTCGCCCGGTGTGCGTGGGTCATAGTCTCTGCGAATCTTCTGAGAAGGTAACGGATGGAGCATGTTGAAATATTCGTCTCTTTGGAACAGATGCTGCGCATTCGGGAACAGCAGCACACCGCCAGCGTGGTCATTATGCAGATGCGTATACATGACGATCTCGATGTCATCGGGGGTCAGGCCCTCGCGTGCCAGTGCGTCCAGAACATACTGGTTGCCACCCTCTGCAGGACTGTTTGCCCAAGCTTTTCCGTCGATGATATTGTCCTGATGGACACCGGTGTCGACAAGGATGTTTCTGTTGTCTTTCTGCAGAAGATATCCGCTGTAGACAAAGGGATATCTTACCTGATCAAGGCCGCCGTCAAACAGTGACTTGTAGCAAGAGAGAGTGCCGTAGTGCAAGCAAGTGATTTTCCAGTTATTATTTCCCATGAGATATCTTCCTTTCTGCATATTCAAATTCTTTTATGGAAGTTTTCAAAAGGAGGTTGATGTTATTCTGGCATACGCCAGAGGCGAACACCTTCAAAATAAGGAGATTGCTTCCGGCGGCGGAAATCGTCTGCGTCTTTTTTCGCCCAATCGTACAGGCCCCGACCAGCCTTTTGACCGGTATGGCCGGAGGCCAGTCCGTCCAACGTGGTTTTCTGAATCTCCTTGGTATTGCACAAATCTGGATACACATTCAGAGCGATGGCACGTTCCAGCTCAAAGCCTACAGCGTCATAATACTCTAACAGACCGATGGAGGCATATCGCATTCCCATAGCGTATTTGATAGCCCGGTCAATATCCTCCGCCGTAGACACCCCTTGCTCAATGAGGTAGATGGATTCCCGGAATAGCGCCTGCGCAAACCGATTTACCAAGAAGCCAGGGACGCTTCGATTCAGAACCACAACCTGACGATTCAGGTCTTTCAGTAGCGTACAGACGGTTTTTGTGGTTTCGTCGGAAGTCTGTTTATGACGGACGACTTCCACCAGCGGCAACATATGAACCGGCTGGAAAGGATGTGCAATCAAAAACCGGGAGGAGTTTTCAATACGCTCAGCTAAAAGAGACGCGTCAATGGACGAGGTGGTGGAAGCCACGATGACATCTCGCCCGCAGTGTTCCGTCACCTGACGATAGACCGCTTCCTTAACGTCTGCATCCTCTGCTACTGCTTCGAATACGATACAGCTACCGACCAGTGATGTTGGGTCATTAGTGATGGTGACCAGGGCCATGGCAGCCTTTTTATTTGCTTCCGTGGCCAGCCCCTCCGCAATCAAGTCATCCCAGTTTTGGCAGATTGTTTCACGGCAACGGATTAAACCTGCTTTAGAGTGCCCCACTACTACCGTAGGATATCCATTACCGGAGGTCAGGGTTGCTTGGCAAGCGCCGATGGTGCCGGAGCCATAGATGCCGATTTGTTTTCCCATAAAGTTCTCCCCTCAAGATGCTTTGTCATGGCCTTGACGAAAATATGATGAAGCAAAAAATATGCCAAAAGCGGCGATTTATGACAAATCCGCTTTTGACATATTTTCACAGTCAAAATGCACAAATAAATAAAACTATATAAGATTGTAAATGTGAAGCTTGCGGTATAAAATCGTACGGGAGATGCCGAGTTTTCGAGCGGCCAACGCCTTGTTACCCTGGCATTCCTGAAGAGTTTGAATCAGGATGTCTCGTTCTGCGGCACCGGTGCGGCGCCGCAGGGTGGAACTCTCCGGCAGAATAGCCGGTACCGCTGGGGATGCGGAGATTGGATACCTCGGGTGATTGAAATAATCGGAAAAGTATTTCCACTCCAACATCTCAAACCAAGCCAGATTCATCGCGCGTTCCAACACATTCTGCAGTTCACGCACATTACCGGGCCAGTCGTATTCCATCAGGCGCTTTACAGCTTCGGGGGTGATTCCGGGAATCTGCAGATTCAATTGGAAATTCAACTTTTTTATCAAGTGGTCGATAAGCATTGGAATGTCCTCGCGCCGCTCCCGCAAAGGTGGAATGCGAATCCGAATAACATTCAGGCGATAATAGAGGTCACTACGGAATTTACATTTCTGAACCATCTGCTCCAAGGGGACGTTAGTGGCGGAAATGATACGAGTATCAATGGGAATGATGGTAGAGGAACCGATGCGCTCAATCTCGCGTTCCTGAAGAACACGCAGTAACTTGGGCTGGAGCGTCAGAGGCATTTGGCTGATCTCGTCCAAAAATAGGCTTCCGCCATTGGCTATCTCGAATTTCCCCACCTGACCGCTGCGGCGGGCACCGGTGAAGGCACCGTCTACGTACCCGAAGAACTCCGATTCCAGCAGTTCTAAAGGGATGGCCGCACAGTTTACTTTCACCAACCGATGATTTTGTCGGGGACTGAGTTCATGGATGGCATGGGCGACCAATTCCTTGCCGCTGCCTGTCTCTCCTTCAATGTAGACTGTGGAGGAGGAGCGGGCTGCACAGACAATTTCATGCTTCATCTTCAGAATTTCAGGGCTGGTACCAATGATGTGATCCAGTGGATTGACGGCTGTGGAATGAGATTGAACCATAAGAAGTTGCTGATTCAAGGCTTCCATCAGGGTTACCACATTGGGCGGGATGGTCATGGAGGTGTGTTCACTTTTGGGAATCATGTATACAAAACAGCCCTCGATCTCACCATCATGAAACAGAGGAGTATAGGAGCAGTATACAGGAACTTCTTCATTGGTACAGATATTCAGAAGAACTGCATCACCAGAGACAAATTTTTGACTTTTCAAAACCTCATCCACTCTGGAATTCCGAACAATGTCGCGGACATAACGACCCTTGACTTGGTCCAGCGTATAGCCGGTCAAAGAACTCCATCGGTGATTGACATAAATGTATCGCCCATCTGCATCTGTAACAATCAGCCCTTCCAATTCAGCTGTGATGCGCGCCATAAGTGCCTTGGTTGGGATCTTATCCAATTCTCTGATGGCCATTCCATACGCTCCTTTTCGTGATTTTGACGACAGAAAATAGTTGACACCAAAACTGCCGCATACACAATAGATGTAACAAAATACTAACATGTTCTGCAAACACTGTAAAGAAAAACTTACACATGTTTACATTGAAACGATTATGGTTTGATGAACACGGGTTGGCAAAATAATTGAGTAACAAAACTATCTCTAAACGATTACTATCAACATGTTGCTGCCCGGGGGTCTATTGCTCCTTGTTTCATAGATGCGGATTTTGACCACAAAACCAGGGTGCTCCATCTTTAAATTTCGTTCTAACCAATGGCAGATGTGATGCCGAAGAGGATGAGGTCATTAGTCACTGTTGGCATCGGGGAGATGTGCTTTTTTGCTTACCGCAGGTCAAATCCTGGATAGTTCCGCCCCCAGAACCAGCCCCATGTTTTTCAACTGCGCCCCCAGTCTCTCTGCCCTGCCTCATAACTTGACCCAGAACAACAGAAAAATATTGGGCACAGCGGAGTGGACAGAGGCGGAAGGCGTCCATCTCTGAGCCGAACAGGCTCTGAAAGCCTTGGAAGGGGTCTGCTGTCAGCCTGCAGAGCAGCTACGGATCAGGAGGCCTTGCAAACTTAGGCACTCAGTGTTATCATACAGTATGTAACCTGCCCCCTGTGTCAAGGGTTGTGCTTTTACACCTCGCAGGGCTGCGCCCCTGCTCAGAGAAACAGAAATACGTTTCAGAAAAGGTCGGTGGCTGCGCGTGAAAACAGACAAAAGACTGTCGGCCGAGAATTTTATGAAGCTCGTTGAAGTGTTCACCGCAAACGAATGGGAAATCCCCAACGAAGAGGCCGGAATGGAAAGCCGCTTTAACCGGTTTTGCGAGCGCCTTTGCACATTAGACGCGGAGGAACAGCGGCTGGTTATTGAACTGACCCGACGGTTTACAGCGATTGGCGGAGCCGAATATCCGCAACTCATACTCAAGCTGATGAATCGCCTCCACAGCCAGAAACTCCCGGTTTTTTCAGAAGCTGGGAAGGTTTTTATCCTTCCTCTTATCGCGCCGGAGGACCGTGGCCGAACAAAAAGTTCCAGTGTTGTGTGGTATCACTGCCGGGAGGAATTGATTCGGTATAGTCTGCTGCTTGCGGATAAAAAAGTTCTGTACCATGACATCGAAGAAGCGTCACAGATCAAAAATCTCAAAACAAATGAACTGGTAATCCTGGTTGATGACTTTGTCGGCTCCGGTGAAACGGCAGTCTCTGCGGTCAACTGGTTTACAGACAGCTTTGGAACAGATCCGAAGCAGATCATCATACTGTCGATCGCAGCGCTGGAAATGGGAATAGACCATGTGCGGCAGAAAACCGGGGTCGAGATATACGCATACTATAATTTCCGGAAAGGGATCAGTGATTATTATTCAGACGATCAGCGGGTCGGCTGTCTGAGAACAATGAAAGGCATTGAAAATAAGTTGAAGGTCTCGTCTAAATTTCGCCTGGGATTCGCACAAAGCGAGGCGCTGATCTCTTTAATCAGGACGCCGAACAACACGTTTCCCGTTTTTTGGAAATCAAAAGACTTACCATCACCTGCGCCATTTTCGAGGGATTAGTTATGGATGAACAGCTTACTTACCAGCTTCTGAAAATTATGAAGCATAACGGCAATGTATGGGAGCTCATTTCCGGCGGCTATGAATTCGGACAAGTTGCTTTTTTTTTGGACACGCTGAAACAGGAGCACTACATTGCCTTGGATGAAACCGGAAAAACGCTGATTACGCCGGATGGAGAGGCATTCCTTTTCCGTTTCGAAGAAAATAACCATATTAAACGGTATTCCAAATGGGTACTGCCCCGCAGTGAGATGTGGAGCAAACCTGCCGGCTCATCGTTTATTTACATCCCAAAAGGGTGATGCATGCTGCTCTGGGATGATAGCCTTTACACTTTCGGGTGTTGGTGCGAAGATGTCTTCGCGCCATGAATGAACTGATTTTCCAGCCCCGCAACGAAATTGTGCATAAGCGCGACGGAGCGGCTTCTCCACAATTTCGTTGCAGCCACCGCAAATGGAATTTGCGGATGGCGCACAGACAACTACGTGTCTGTATGGATGAGAACGAGTATCATTTCAGGGCAGCATGTTTACCATATATCAAGGGAGGCGGCCAGATGCGTTGGGACAGTTATGAACGGAAATTCAGAGACCTTGCCGGGAAAAGCGGTGCCGCGCAGGAAAAAATTGAAAGCTGGCTCCTCTACGCCAAAGAGCTGACCTCGAATAATCTTCCTATTATCTTTGATCAAACCCATTTGGCGCTGCTGCTGGGCATTGACAATGAGTATCTTCATCGCATGTCAAACGCTCCTGAGTACTTTTACCGCACCTTCTACATCCGGAAGCGAAACGGGAAGCAGCGGCGGATCGACGAGCCTCTGCCGGACCTCAAAAAGGTGCAGTCATGGATCTTAACGGAAATTCTCTACAAGGTGCCTTGCAGCAAATTCGCAAAGGCCTACGTTCCCCATACTTCAATCAAGGATAATTCTCGATTTCACCGGAATCAGAAGATCGTTGCAGGGGTCGATTTGAAAAACTTCTTTCCCTCTATTAAAAGCGGATCTGTTCTCAGCGTGTTTCTCTCCATGGGCTATAACCTGCCCACGGCGGTTTTTCTGACGAGACTGTGCTGTCTGCGGGAATCCCTCCCTCAGGGCGCCCCGACCAGCGCGTATCTGTCCAATCTGATCATGCGTCACTTTGACGAGCAGATCAGTGCATACTGCATGGAAAGGAAGATCCGGTATACCCGGTATGCTGACGATTTAACTTTTTCCGGGGACTTTGATGTTGCGGCCCTGCTCTACCGCATCGATGGGGAACTTAAATATCTCCATCTGCGCCGTAATCCGCAGAAGCTGAAGGTTATGCGAGGCGGAGACCGGCAGAAAACGACCGGAATCGTTGTCAACGAAAAACAGCAGCTGCCAAGAGAGTACCGAATGAAGATCCGTCAGGAAATCCATTATATTCAGAAATTCGGGCTTGACGATCATCTGGCGCACATCGGAGA
>QWCE01006336.1_pt1 | contig 10162 bp, 9 predicted proteins | sample 1972531 | NCBI WGS metagenome assembly QWCE01 (sample SAMN09866716, study PRJNA288562) | Human gut metagenome isolate term4_stool, whole genome shotgun sequencing... | reverse complement strand
ATGGAGCTGGGATTCTAAAAATTTCGTGAAGCTCTGCTTCACAAAATTTTTGCTCAGAAGCCCAGCGGAATGCCCGGCGAACAGGAACATCATATTTCGTCTGTACCGTTTTTCTTTTCATTACATATAAAATTCTGACTTGTGAAAGGACGCTTATATCTGCCCTTCACATCCTAAGAAAGCACCACAGAATCTGCTCTCCACGGTAAGTTAAACTCCGGTTACTCAATATATTCATAGTATGCTGGCAGATATTTATCCACAATATCAAACGGGGCCGGTCCAATGGACAGTACCGCCTGATGGAAGGATTTATCATTATAATCCTTGATATTTTTCAGGGAAGTCTCCTTCTTCAATTCCTCGAACTTCAAAAATCCAATGTAATATTTTAAATAATGCGTTGGTTCTTCCACGATCAGCTCAAAAATACTTTCAATCGCATCATCATTTGTGATTCCGTAATTATTCCAGAACTTTTTCGTGTCCTCCAAAGTCCAGCCTTCATAGTGGATACCGATATCGGTGGAGGCATAGAGGCTTAAGGTGGCATCCTGATTCAGCTCTAAAATGGTGGCAACATCGTCATCCAGACCTGCGTAATGATAAGACTGGAATTCCACATAAGTCGCCCAGCCCTCGACAAAACCGGAATAATTTAAAATCGAGCGCACCGGCTCAATCCCGGATTCATAAGTCATGACCGTCTGGTAAAGATGCCCCGGAAATCCCTCGTGTGCAAGCGTTGTAAAATAGGAAATATTTGTAGTGTCCGTTGTTTCATTAATATAAATAGAGTTATGCGAATAATCGTCAATCGGTGCAATCACATAAAATGCCGGGGCAAGATAATCTGCCACGCAGTCGTCAATGTAATTGACGGTGTAACTTGTTTCCGGCGGAGCAGGAAAATCATCCAGCATAACTTCTTTTAAATGGTTTAATGTGGTTGCAGAGTCCGTCGGTGTCAGAGTCGCTTCGGAGGCAAGCTCCCAAAGCTCCGGGTTCTCAGTAGTAAGATCGGAGGATTCCTGCAATACTTTTACCCGCTCATTGGAGATCATATTTTCCAGTGTTTTGACACTCTCGGCAGCACCGGTGTTGTAGGCGAGCAGATATTCATAATACTGTTTTCCTTCCGGGAAATAGCAAAGTCCGTTTTCATTGGTTCCGGAACCTAAAAGGTCTGTCAGTGCAGCGGCAAGATTTTCGTAGGCTGGAAAAATATGTTCGCGGAGCATTTTTTCGTTTTGCAGCCTGTAATGGTCTTTTTCAGACTGGGTCAGACCGGTGAGCTTATCAATCCTTGTGTTAAACGTTTCGATCAGGTAGTGATTGTCGGAATCCACAATAAAAGCATTACACTGATCGATAATGTTCTGGCAGGCAAAATCGGACATAAAAAGTCCCGCATCTGCCTTCTCCTTCTCAAAAGAAATGATCTGGTCAAAATATTCATCTGTTAAGGCAAGAAGTTTCAGATAATCTTCCACGTCTTTTTTGCTGTTGAAAGAGTATTCTTCGTACAGGATTGGAAGCTGCGCCTGAACACCGGTCGATGGGCGAAGCAGTTCATCATACAAATACATGTCAGCCATATCCAGCTGCAGTTGGAAATAGTTTTCCAGAATATCATAAGTGAGCTGCTGGTTTAAGGTAAGTTCCGTGTAGGAAAAAGAGCTTAAACCCGACAGGTAATTTTCCAGTCTTGCGTTACTGTCTGACATGGCGTCATTCGAGAGGTCGCCTAAAGTGACAGGGTAATCTGTGATACCATATTTTTCGGGATCAGAGATGGTAAAATGCAGATTGATCGTATTTTCCGTCACCTCCGTCTCAAAAATATCGTTTATAAATTGGTCAAAGGCTTCAATGGTCTCCGGATTTTCTTCGGATATTTCCTGGCTGTATTCAATTGATTCAAAGTGCGCACAACCGGCAAAGAGTGAAACGGCGAGCACCACACACACGGCGGACGATGCGACTTTTTTCTTTGTAAAAATTTTAGAATATCTGTTTTGGTTCAACCTTGCATTACCTCACTTCATATGCTAGAATAAAAGCCTAATTCTATTATATCTAATTAACACATCATATGTAAAGGATTCTCTGAATATGTAGAGAGAGGATGTTCCCAATTAGAAAACAAAAATATAATAAAAAAAGATTCCCCATTGGTATTATTTTAATCATTTTTCTTCTAAACCTGCATTTTGGCTCAAAAACGAATATTTATGCCGCTTCAATACCATTTGAAGGGGAAGGAATTGCGTTTGATTCCGAAGGAAATCTGTGGATGGTCACACACGATAAAGCGGCAGTGACCGGAATCCATTACACGACACTCGGCTGGACGATCAAGAGATATAACAGTCCGATCGCCGGAAACCAGAGCGTCCGGGTAAAATTAGAGACATATTGTCCGGATAAAGTCGATCCAAATAACCCGGAGTATTTATATGGATATTTTGTGATCCATAAGGAACGGATTTTCCAGAGCATCAACAGCGCGTATCCAGAGTGGGCACAGGAATTATATACGAATGGCGGCACGGTTTATCTGGACGGTATTATGACGGTCACACAAAATGGAGTAAAGCAGGGTTCCATGAGCGAAGGAGGTGCATTGTCCGGCGAGGTGTACACAACATATAGCGGAATTGCAGGAGCAAGAAACTGGAGGGATAAAGAGGGATTAAAAAGCCATTTCGACAAAAGTGTTTATTTCCCGGCAAATCCGGGGATGATCGAAGCACCGGTGGAGGGCGATGAAAACGTGGAGGTTGTCACAGTGACTTCTGGGATCAATATGGACAATCTGTCTTCCGTCAACCGCCTGTGGATTTCATCGGATGAGTTTAATGTGAGCCGTGCCATTCCGTCATCGGAGTGCGTGTCTATCGGCGGAAGCCTGCAAAAATATTATTATCAGGCAACTTATGAACATCATTACGGAACGAGGGCGGTTCCGGTCACAGCAAGTGTGACTTACACACTGACCTGGAATGATGGAAGAACGCATCGGGAACAGGTGACCGTCACGAAAAGTGTGGAAGTTCCAAGAGAGTATTCCTATTGGAAAATCCGCATGATCAATCTGTGCTATCTGAAAAATGCAGAGGTGCGGAACGGAGCATTGCCGGATGGAAACGTGCGGCTGGAAAATCTGTACTACCCGAATGTCACAGTGCAAAAGAATACAGATTCCATGACACTCCCGGAGACAGTCGTTGCGGTGGATGGCGGTGTGGTCGCTGGCGGAACGACCAGACCTGCAATTCCAGATAGTGATATTTTGCCGCTCGTAGATAATAAAATAGGTAAAATTATAGTGAAAAATGACGTGTTTTCTGTAGATGGAGAAATATGGATGAATGGAGCTGCCTGCGAGGAGAAAACACCGGAGCCAGTCACATTATCCGGTGAGCGAAAACAGTCAGTGCAGAAAAATGAGGTTCAGATTCCCGGTGCAACAGCGAATCAGATATACGAATCCGTTGGTACAGCAGAATATGCATCTTATTTTTCAGGTGGAATTGTAAATAATGCGATGGTACCTGACATCAATCCGGTCGCAGTCCATACTCCGGTGGTCTGTGTGGGAATGTCGACAGATGACATCGGGTTCAATCAGCAGATCATTCCGACCAAATATAAAAGTCTGATCTTAGGGCGCACATTTACCGTGTCTGTTGGAACAGCCGGAACGCATCTTGATGAAAAGGGCTATGGAACCAGAGAGTATCGAAAATATGTGAAGGCAAGACAGGTGAAATTTCCGTTTCCGGTCGTTTCGGATGGCAGGCAGATTGCAGCAGACAGCTGGATCACCATTCTGTCTGAGTCCGCTGAATTTTTACTCCCTGTGTCAGTGCCTGAAGGCGATTATAATATTTCTTACCGCTCAATAGCAATTAATGCGGAAAATAATGTGGCAGAACAGAAATATGCAAACACAGATAAAAACAACTACATAGCGACTGGAAGCGTCAGAGTGACAGTGATCGGACGGCTGTATGATTTTTGTGTGACAAATGTGATCGATTATCCAAGGTGGGAGCGCGTGTTCTGGAAAGAAGGGAAGACGGCTCGGACAGACATGGTTTATTTCAGTGGGACGAATAATCTGAACGGAATCAGACAGAGGAAGCCAGACAGTCTGTATCTGGTGCCGCTTATCAAGGGGAGCCATCCGTATGACAGCAGCATTCATGCACCGGGTTTAGGGTATCGCATGGAATTTTCTGTGAGAACGATCGGAAGTATGTGGCATGCAGAGGATTCTGTTGAACTTGTTCCAACCTATTATTATATGGAACGGGACGGCAGCAGGCTGCGGCAGGTAAAACTATACCGGAAAGACGATTTACAGGAGTTTTATCTTCCGGTGAGCCTGAAGGCAGAAGACCGGACAATCACGGCAGAAGGAATGCAGACGTGGCGTGGAAGTTATCAGATCCCTGCAGATGTATACATTGCCAATGCGGAAGTGGATCTTGCTGATTATGTTGCACAAAAGAAAGGCAGGATCAGACAAAAAGATCCTGTATTTCTGCGGGATGGATATCTGATCGTGTATTTTTCCATTCAGACGGTCAAAGAAGGAAAACCGCATCTCGACTATGAAAACAGGCAAAATGTCAACAATGGATACTGTGATATGTGGAAAACAGAAGGATACCAGACAGTGCGTGTGGATTCGGAAGGACACGTCTTTTCATTTCAGGAGGGCATGGTGTTTGTGTTCGACCAGAAGAAAAATATGCACACGGATTACACAAGTGTCGGCACACATTAAAGATATTTTTTCAATGTCCCTGTCATAGGATTGTTATAAACAATAAGCAGGAAGTTGTGCATATATGAATTATTTATGGGCATTTATGATTTTATCCGGAGTCATATTTTCTGCGTTCCATGGGACGATTCCGGCGGTTACCGGGGCTGTGCTTGATTCTGCAAAAGAGGCAGTGACACTCTGCATCACGATGACCGGAGTGATGTCCTTCTGGATGGGACTGATGCGGATCGCAGAGAGAGGAGGAGTGATCGCCGGATTGTCAAGAAAGTTAAAACCTGTTTTAATATTTCTTTTTCCGCAGATTCCACCGGGGCACGTTGCAAATGAGCAGATCGCAGCCAATATGATCGCAAATATTTTCGGACTTGGCTGGGCGGCTACGCCAGCCGGACTGGAGGCAATGGAAAGCCTTGAAGAATTAGAGGAGAGCAGGCGAAAGGAGATGGAAGTGCAGAACGGTGCGGCAAAAAGAAAAAAAGGTCACAGGACAAAACCAGCCCCGGTGCCGCGTGGCACTGCCAACGCAGAGATGTGTACGTTTCTGATCATGAATATCTCATCCCTGCAGTTGATCCCGGTCAATATTATCGCCTTCAGAAGCCAGTATGGGAGCGTGAACCCGGCGGAAATCATAGGTCCTGCAATACTGGCGACTGTTATTAGTACCATTACGGCTGTAATTTTCTGTAAATTTGCACAAAAACTTACAAACTAATTGAAAAAAACGTACTACTTGGAGTATAATGAAATTAGTACATAAACGAGGTGTCACATATGAAAAATGCCATTTTAATTGTAGACGACAGCAGACTGAACCGGGAAACACTGGCTGACATTTTAAAAGATAAATATAACATTATCGAGGCAGAGGATGGCAGGAGCGGTCTGGAGGTTCTGGAGAAAAGAAAAGATGATATCGTTCTGGTGATTCTGGATATTGTTATGCCGGGTATGGATGGCTTTGCGTTTATGGAAGAAGCCAGAACGAGGGAATCCATCCGCAATATACCAATTGTCGTAGCAACGACAGAGAATGATTATCAAACGGAAAAAAGATGTCTCGAACTGGGCGTGTGGGATTTTATTCCAAAAGTTTTCCAGCCGGAGATCATCCGTTTCCGTGTGCTGAACACGATCAAACGGAGTATGGCACATTCGCTGGAACATGATGGTCTGACTGGATTGTATACGATACAGAAGTTCAGTCAATGTGTAAAAAGAAATCTGGAAAATAATCAGGATACAAAGTTTACATTTATACGTCTTGATATTGAACGTTTCAAAATGATCAACAATTTTTACGGAGTAGAAGCAGGAGACCGTCTTCTGGTCTATATTTCCGGTCTGATCGAAACATATTGGCAGGACGTGGAAAACTGCGTATTCGGAAGGATTGATGGGGATGTTTTTGGCATCTGTTTTCCAAAAGACGAGAAAAAACTCAATGGATTTATTCTATATATAAAACGGGAACTGAAAAAGTATAAGGCGGCTTACTATCTGGAAACAGCAATGGGAATCTACGACATTCTGGATAATAACCTTGATGTCCGGAACATTATTGCCCGTGCAACGCTCGCAGCAAAGCAGTGCAAAGGCCAGTACATGATCCATGAAGCGCGGTACACGGAAGAACTGCGTGCAAAGATCATCCGGGAACAGAATATTATCAATGAGATGGAGCATGCCCTTGAAACCGGGGAATTTGTCGTTTATTTTCAGCCAAAATATGAACTGGATCACTGCAGGCCATCGGGAGCGGAGGCGCTGGTGCGCTGGAAGAAGGCGGACGGTACGATCGTTTCACCGGGGGACTTTATCCCTGTATTTGAAAGTAACGGATTTATTATCCGGCTTGATTACTATGTATGGGATCAGGTGTGCCAGTTTATTAAGAATAATCTGGCTCACAGAGGGGATTCCGAAGTGATCTCCGTGAATGTTTCCAGAGTGAATCTGTATAATCCGGATTTTCTGGAGTCGCTGGTCAATCTGGTCGAAAAATACAAAATTCCGCCCAAATACCTGAATCTGGAGCTGACAGAGAGCGCTTTCTCGGATGACGCCCGTATGATACAGAATGCAGTAGATTATCTGCACAAAGCAGGATTTACGATATTAATGGACGATTTTGGAAGCGGATATTCTTCCCTGAACGTTCTCAAAGATATTGATATTGATGTTTTAAAGATTGACATGCGTTTCCTGTCCAAGGGATCATCAGAGGAACGGGGCGAGAAGATCCTTGAGGCTGTGATCAAAATGGCAAAATCGCTGGACATGCTTGTTATTGCTGAGGGTGTCGAGGAAGAAAAACAGGTGAAAATGTTGAAACGTCTCGGTTGTGATTACATTCAGGGATACTATTTTGCAAAGCCGATGCCGAAAAAAGACTATGTGAAGCTTCTGCAAAAGAGCCGATAGAAAAGGGTTTACATAAAATAAAGAATGTGCGTTCCTGCATATTCTTTATTTTTTTGCATAGAATTTAGAGAGAAGAGAGCTGATATAGGAATAGGATATGAAACTGCTCCTTTTTTTATCGGAAATAACCATTCCACTTCTGATTTTTTGTATTGTCGGATATGGACTTTTAAACAGACAGCCGGTGTATGAGGAATTTGTGGAAGGGGCAAAGGATGGCTTCTGGACGGTGATCAAAATCATGCCGACACTGATCGGACTGATGGTGGCAGTTGGCGTACTGCGCGCATCGGGGCTTTTGGACTGCATTGCGCAGGGGCTGGGTCAGATAACTGCAGAAATAGGATTTCCGGCTGAACTTTTTCCGGTTACTATCGTAAAAATGTTTTCTTCCTCGGCGGCGACCGGGCTGCTGCTCGATATATACAAAGAGTACGGTGCAGATTCCACGCTTGGAAAAATGGCATCTGTTATGATGAGCAGCACAGAAACCATTTTTTATACAATGTCAGTTTATTTCATGTCGGTAAAAGTAAAGAAAACCCGTTATACGCTTGCGGGTGCATTGCTGGCAACAGTGGCAGGTACGATCGCAAGTGTGGTGATCGTTTCCTATATGTAACAATGTCTGTGGAACTTAAGAAAGCCGCTTATGCTGGAAATGTCAGCGGCAAATTTGACAATTATGCGGAATGAGACTATAATTCATTTGTGCATGGAACGGAAATATACCGTTCATTCAGAAAAATATCGCGGGATGGAGCAGTCTGGAAGCTCGTCGGGCTCATAACCCGAAGGTCATAGGTTCAAATCCTATTCCCGCAACTCTTAAAAGGCTGTCACGTGTGTGGCAGTCTTTTTTGTGCGATCTACATAGAAAACTTTGTTAAAAAATAAAATAATGAATGGCAGAAACAAAGCCATGTGCTATACTAAAGATATTCATTCATACAGAAAGTTTAGCAGAAACCAAAGCAAAGAGGGGATCAGCATGAGCAGTATTGAGACATTTTTACAAATGGTAAAAGAATCTGATAATATCGTATTTTTTGGCGGAGCCGGTGTGTCTACCGAGAGCGGCATCCCGGATTTCCGGAGCGTGGATGGACTTTACAATCAGAAGTATGATTATCCACCGGAAACGATCCTGAGTCATTCTTTTTATGTAAACCATACGGAAGAGTTCTATCGTTTTTACCGGGATAAAATGCTCTGTCTCACCGCAAAACCGAACACGACGCATTACAAATTGGCAGAACTGGAAAAAGCAGGAAAATTAAAAGCGGTCGTAACCCAGAATATAGATGGACTGCATCAGGCGGCCGGAAGCAAAAATGTTTTGGAACTACACGGCAGCGTTCACAGAAACTATTGCAGAAAATGTGGAAAGGAATTTGATGCGGAGTACATCTTAAATTCCAAAGGCGTGCCGGTATGTGACAGTTGTGGCGGACAGATCAAACCGGATGTTGTTTTGTATGAGGAAGGATTGAACCAGCAGACATTAGAGGATGCAGTCTACTATATCAGTCATGCGGACATGCTCATTATCGGCGGTACGTCACTGGCGGTTTACCCGGCAGCAGGACTGATCGATTATTACCGTGGAAATAAGCTGGTGCTCATCAATAAATCGACGACGCCGATGGACAGCCGTGCCGATCTGCTGATCCAGGCAGGACTGGGAGAGGTTTTCGGACAGATTGAGGTATAAGTTTGAAGGGAATGTTGGGAAACTTCCGGGCTTTTGACTGGAATTTCAGGCTGCATACACTGCAGAAAAGTGGGATAAACAATACAGACAGAGGGTAGGAACAGATATGGAAAAATTAGAATATGAGGTAGGCGATATCGTCAGATTAAAAAAACAGCATCCGTGCGGCAGCAGTGAATGGGAGATTTTGCGTGTGGGAGCGGACTTCCGGTTAAAATGCACCGGCTGTGGACATCAGATTATGATCGCACGAAAGCTTGTAGAAAAAAATACAAAAGAAATTCGAAAAAAAGCTTGAAATCGCACGTAATCCGTGCTATAGTAGATGCTCGTGATATATTATTATTCCTTGCTCATTCACTGAAAGAATGGGCCAGAGACCAAAAGGAGGAAAATTCGCATGAATAAATATGAGTTAGCACTCGTTGTCAGTGCAAAGATCGAAGATGATGCGAGAACAGCTACAGTAGAGAAGGCAAAAGACTATATCGTACGTGCCGGCGGTACTGTAACAGAAGTTGAAGACTGGGGTAAGAAAAAATTAGCTTACGACATTCAGAAGATGAGCGAAGGTTATTACTACTTCATCCAGTTCGAAGCTGAAGCAACAGTTCCAGCTGCTGTTGAGCAGGATGTTCGTATTATGGACAATGTTCTTCGTTTCTTATGCGTTAGAAAAGACGAGGCATAGAGAGAATCAGCAGGTGTAATAACCGCTGGTCATAGAAGAGAGGAAATCGTATATGAATAAAGTTATTCTTATGGGACGATTGACCAGAGACCCTGAAGTACGTTACTCACAGGGTGAACAGGCAACAGCAATCGCAAGATATACACTGGCAGTTGACCGCAGATTCAAGCGTGATGGAGATCAGACCGCAGACTTTATCGGATGTGTGGCATTCGGTAAACTTGGTGAATTTGCAGAGAAGTATCTTCGCAAAGGAACAAAGGTTGTTGTAACCGGACGTATCCAGACAGGAAGTTATACGAACAAAGACGGTCAGAAAGTATATACAACAGATGTTGTTGTTGAAGAATGTGAATTTGCAGAGAGCAAGAATGCAGCCGGTGACAATTCCGGGTTCACACCTTCAGACAGACCATCACCAAGCAGTGCAGCAGGCGATGGCTTCATGAATATTCCGGATGGAATTGATGAAGAGTTACCATTTAACTAAACCTAACAGGAGGTAATAATCATGGCTTTCAATAAAGCAGCA
>QWCE01006334.1_pt1 | contig 10163 bp, 11 predicted proteins | sample 1972531 | NCBI WGS metagenome assembly QWCE01 (sample SAMN09866716, study PRJNA288562) | Human gut metagenome isolate term4_stool, whole genome shotgun sequencing... | reverse complement strand
CAAGTCTTTAAATACATCCTTTCTCTTTGGAATTTCTCCAACACGAACTGGCCAAAATCTTCTTGATCCAGTAGGATCCTTTAAAAAAGATTCAGAGTTTGTACTACCAAAAAATACACAGCGTCTCGGGTACTTTTGAACCCTTTTCCCGTAGGCTTCTCTGTATATATCATGAGTCTTAGATAAAAACTGTTTTATAGTTTCATCTTCAGACTTTGTCATTGCCGACAGCTCTCCAACTTCAATTATCAAAGTTCCTTGAAGTAATTCCGCCGCTTCTTTTCCTTCAAAAGTGTACATTGAGTCGTTAAACCACTCTCCACCAAGTTTTGATAGGAATGTACTCTTACCAATCCCTTGAGGACCACTAAAAACAATCATATTATCAAACTTAACACCATTTGGAGATAATGCCCTTGCGATTGCAGCAACTAAAGCCTTTTTTATAATCTCCCTATTATACAAGTTGTCCTCAGCACCAAGATAATCAGTAAATAAGGTTTCAACTCTTTCTTCTCCATCCCATTTAAGGCTATCCAGGTATTCCTTAACTGCATTTCTCCTATTATTAAAAGCTACAACCTTTATAGCATTTTCAATTTTATCCCTACCAGTAATTCCATATTCCTTTTCAAGCCTGAGGGCAAGCTGTGCGTCGTCAAAATCTCCCCACAGCCTTGGCTCTTTACCATCTTCCCATGGCAGTGGTAGGTCAACCATACCCCTATTTCCAAATTCATCAAAGAATATTTTATTCTTAAAATTAGGATCATTCTCTAAAATCAAGCATACATTTGAAATAGTCTTTTCACATTTGCCCTGGTTATCATAGGTTAGAATTTCTCTCCAGGAGTCGTCTGTATCTTTTTCCACGTCCCCTTGGCCAATGGCTTCAAAAAACGTCTTTGACTGTTCCTGCCTTTCCTTGTTAAGTAGAGCAGTAACATTAACATCATTCCTTGCCAAGTCCTTCATGGCACTTGTAGATGGCAACGTAGCAACAGGCGTTCCTTCTGCTGCCTCGTCGTCCAGGTTTCCAAATTTATGAAGCCTTATAAGATCCCAAGCGTTAACAAGCTCTCCACCACATGGATCTGTAGCGTGGTGGCTGTATAAGAACTTACCATTCTCGTATACAATTGCACCGCCAGTTGTACTACCGCCCATATATGTGAACCTGTTGTCTTCTCCAGTACTGTCATAAGCCTTTGGAATAAACTCATCCATGGCAGAATATATATCATAAGTCCTACAAAAAGCCCCAATAATTCCATTTTTAGTAGTTGGGTCTTGCTGCCTAGTAATAAGCCTTCTATGAGAAACTTCACTTCCTGGCACTTGTGGCCATGATGAAATATCTTTCCAATCAGCATACTTGTTTAGTATTCCATCTGCAGAAAGAAGTGGTTTATCTTCATACTTAAATACATACTCACTATCAGAACTACAACTTGGCCAGTACATAAGCCTTGATGCTTCAAAAGTCGTCGGGTCAGCCATTTCAATTCCAATAAATTTTGCCATAAACCTTGCAATAGGTTCATACTCATCAGGGCTTACGGATCTATCAGTAGGTAGAATTATCCTAAGCCTTGGCTTATATGAAGCATGTTTTCTTGTAGAATAAATTACATAACTACATCCTAAAGTCATAACTCTTTTAATTACTTCTGGAGTTTGGCCAGAATTTATATTATCGAAGTCTAATGTAATTAGATCCCTAAACTCTACTGCGTCACTCTTACGCCTAACACCTTTAAGAGCTCCACCAACAAAACCTCCCACGTCCTTGAGTTCATCTTGTTTGGTCTTAGTCATTTTAAGATAAGCTTCAAGCGTTTCAGTTGACCTAATAGGCTTTCTTAACTTCTCCACGAAGTCACTAAAATTTAGTTCTTGTCTTTGCCAGTTGATTGACTTTCTACTTGCACCGACAGATATTACAATTTTTCTATCATTAATCATCTACATTAGTCCTTCATATAGAATTCACTCTCAAAGCCAGCACCTCTAAGAATAAGACCTGGAGCCCAAACAATTGGTTCAGCCATTACTGCATTAATCTCATCAACAGTAATCTCTTTTCTTGCTTCCAGTACAACTTCATCATGGATGTGCATAACCACATAATCATCAGGGTATCTTTCTTCAAGCTTTATAAGCAATTCCGCAAGACAGTCTCTGGCAATAGCCTGAACAACATTTTCCGTCAACTTACCACCATAAGTTGATTCATGTTTAAACTTCCTATTAGTACCAATCCCCATAAAATGAACTGCCATCTTGCCAAATTGATTTTTCTTTAGAGTTGGTTCTGGATAGTAAAGAGCTCTTCCAGACGGAAGTTTTATCTGTAAGAAACTATGGCCATAGATAATGTCCTTCACGCACTTAATCTCGAGACACTTTACCCTTTGAACTTCCATAGTATCAACTGCAGAAACACAGGCTTTTTCAAGTTCATACCATAGACTAACAATATTTTTATTTGCGGATCTCCACCTATCTTTTATATCTTCCATTTCTTCCATGGAGAGTCCCATCCTATCAGCACCCATGGCAACCAACGCACCAACACCGCCTTGATATCCTAAAGCCAATGTTGCGACTTTTCCCCTCTGTCTTAGCGCGTATTCAGGATTTCCCTTCACAATCTTTTCTGTAGGAACCCCAAACATTTGAGATGCAGTAGCTTCATAAATTTTTCCATGAGTAGCAAAAACTTCTTGAACCCACTTCTCTCCTGCAAGCCAGGCAATAACTCTCGCTTCAATTGCAGAGTAGTCAGATACAATAAACTTCTTTCTTTCTTCAGGAATAAATGCAGTTCTTATAAGCTGACTTATGGTGTCTGTTGCATCTCCAAACAATAACTCCAGCATTTCCTTGTCTTCTTCTTTAGTTAGATCTCTTGCAAGCTTAAGGTTTTTAATATAATTTCTTGGTAAGTTTTGAACCTGAACAAGCCTACCTGCCCAGCGTCCAGTTCTATTTGCACCATAGACTTGAAGTATTCCTCTAACTCTGTGGTCAGCACAGGCACACTTTTTCATTGAGTCGTACTTTTTGACTGAAGTCTTCGATAACTCCTGCCTTAACTCTAAAAACTCTTTAACATCCCCGTTTAAGTCCTTTCTTTCAAGGAGTTCACTTACAGTAGCCTTTCTAACATTGTCAACTTCAGGATAGGACTGTTGTAGCCATGGTAGGATTTGAGCAACGGAGTTAGGATTAGCAAGTCCGGATATTTCCCTTGCCCTGTCTTCCTGCTCCATAGTTAATCTATCGTTTATGTGAATTGCCCCATCAACCAAATCAAAATCAACCAAAATTCCACGCTCATTCATGGCATCAGAAAGTGCCCAAATCTTATACTCCCTTTCAGGAACTTCAAAAGGTTCAAGTCTTTTGTAAATTTCCATTTCAGTAACTACGTCTTGCTTACAGTACTCTTTAAATAGTTCCCACTTCTCCAGGTCATGAGTAGGTAGGTTTCTTGTACGACCACCATTATCCTTAGTAGGTTTACATGGCACACAAAAATATCTTATTAAAGCCTTACCAGTTCTTAATTTCTTTTGGTCCTCATCTAACTCCAAAGCCTCTCCTATAGCTTCAAGCCCTGCTGGATAGCCAAGATACATGCCATGAAACATAGTACACTTCCATGACATCCTATGTCCGACATCAAGTCCATAATTTTTTAAACAGTTATATTCAAAACTTGCATTATACGCATGCTTAATTACTGAGTCATCAGCAAGTGCCGACAACACAATAAGAGGAATTTCCTCTCCCTTGGCCAGATCCACAATCTGAACCTCTTCAAAATCAATAGAATAAGCAAATAGTAAAACTTCAAAACTGTCATCCTTAGAGTACTTGTATAACCCACTTGATGAAATATCAACATCACTGTAAGTTTCTATATCAATAGATAAATCTTTCATTATACACCTCTGTTAAAAAAGGGACGTTACCGTCCCCTTATTTGATTATTCTACTATTGGTAATCCAGTCAATGGATCTATCTCTCCTGTTTTAGCGAAAGGCAAGTCATCAGAAGAACCTTCCACTGTGCTAAATGCATCACTAGCATTAAATGAGAAACCTAATGCCTCATCATCTTTAACCTTTTGAATACCATTAAGACCAAAACCAATACCTTTACTTTGATTATTGTAAGCATAGATACTAATTGCCACATGTCCCCAACATCCACTATAAACATCAGTTTGGTTCATAATTGGTTGAACCCTTTGGTCTACAACTGAAGGTGGGAATGTTTCATTGGCGCTTGCAGTAAATACCCAATGCCCTTTACACTCTGGTCCAAACTCAGCCCCAGTGCTTGTAGTTCCGTCTCCGTCATGTACAGGAATCTTAGGTTTTGCAATCCCTTTTAATACAGTATCCTTATTTGCTTGGTACTCTTCACCTATCGCCTTCATCAATGCATCATATCCTGCCTTGTCACTCTTTGGAAGTAAACATGTCACTGAATACTTCTTTGTTCCTTGAGGTGTCTCTCTTGGTTGAAAAACACTCACGTACGATAATCTCACTAAACTTGTTGTAAATTGTTTTGCCATAATAATCCTCCTAAATATTTTCTAAATTTTCAAAACCTAAATCCTTAACATAAGGATCTCTTTTATCACTTTCAGGAACAAGTGTTGGCTTGCCCTGTGGTTTTATAACTTCAGTTCCTAATACACTTTCAAACTCCTTCTTACCAACTAACTTTTCAAGCTTTGATAAAGAAAGAGGTTTTCTTTCATAAAGTACAGCCTCATCGTATCCTGCACCTTCAAGTAAACTAATTGCCTTGTCAGCGTCTTTAAATTTACGAATGGACCTACCTTCAACCGCTTTGTAGCCTGGTATCTCTTCGCCTTTTAAAATACTTGCAAGAGCTTCTTCCTCAAGGCCTTTAATCCAGTCTATAAGACCCGTGGATTCTTTAAGATATCTTGATATATCATCATTTGAAATAAGACCAATATCACTATCCATAATAGGCTTTAATTTCTCAACTGACTTAAACAGTTCCTTTGCCCTTTCAGGACATCTACTCTTTGCCTTACAAAATCTACAATGCTCCCCAAGAGAAAACTCCTCACAGCCGTTATATGCCTTTTTAGCAATTACTTTTACTCCCTCGCCCCATGCTAAGAGATCAGATAAAACCATAGAATACCTATCCGTATTATCAACCCTTGGCTGTACTATATGCATTGTGATTGTTTCTATACTATAAATGTCTCCATATGAGTTATACGCCCCTAAGGCATAAAGCATAAGTTGACTATTACTCACTGGACTAACAGGAACGCCTTTACCATATTTAAGGTCAATAATATGCATATCCGTTCCAAAGATCAGAATGCAGTCACAAGTCCCAAAGCCATCTGGAACCCATTTTGAGAAATCAACTCTCTCCTCCACACTTACATATGGTAAATCTTCAAAAGATAACGCAAGCTCTCTCACGTAATAAAAATACTCATCCGTGTAGCTATCCATTTCTTTTGTGAATAACTCTTGCGCCTTTAACTGTTCAAGCTCTTTTTTATACTTATCCGCCCCAAACTCTTTAGTAAAGTACTTTTTTAACTTAAGCTCTCCAATGGCATGCGCCAAAGTTCCCTCCTGTGCATAAGGTGAGGATGTGTCTGGGAAACCTTCCTCAAGCATTACAGATCCTGGACAGTTAAGCCACCTGCTAGATCCAGATGCAGATAACTTTGCATGAACTTCAGGCACTATATAACACCTCCAGCCTCACGAATTCTTAAAGCAAAATCATTATATTTATTTTCAGGGATATCAGTTATTGCAGGAACACCAAAAGAATTTATAATATCCTTTAATTCATCCCTCTTACCTGCCCTTGCGAGTTCAGCCGCAGCTTTTTGCAATTGAGGAAAGCTATACGCAACCTCACTCACAGGAACAGCAGTTTCTTTCTTTTCTTCTTTTTTCTCCGTTGAACTTTCTTCAACACGAACATCAGTGGCTTTCGGTACAATCTCAGACTTATCCACACAACCACAGCCTAGTCTATCAGCTAACTTTGTTAACACATCAAGTGTCTTATCATCAAATACAATTTTTAACTCCATAAAATCCTCCTTTGTGTTATAATCTAATTGAAGTTTATTATATAAGCGCTCATTATCTTTGCAGGATTGAGCGTTTATTTCTTTTTTTAATCCTTTCCAGCAATCCTCATGCACATAAGAACTACTGCCGTCGCCATGTATTATTTCGTGGCATGGATTTCTAACATAAATGATTCCGCCACAAATAGAACATTTGCAGATTCTTTCGCACTCAATTGCTGTCATTTTTAAAATCTCCCTTTTCTTTGTATCTCCAGCAAGTGTTATGAACATAAGCACATCCACCACCTTTAAATCCAATCTTGTATGTCAGCTCATCACTTGATATGCTTCTTCCACAAATTACACATACAACATCTTTACTAGTCCTTTTTGGAGAATAATCTTTTTTCACCTAATACTCCTTCTCTAGCACAAATCCTGAACACTTCTGCTCTTAATAGAACACCATCATCACGTTTTTCTAACTTATCAAGCCATTCACGCTTAATAGCGTTCATCATTCTGAGTCCGTGTTGCTCCTCTTTCCACGACCTATATCTAAAACCTTTATGGCCATGTGGGTCTCGTGCTTCTTGCCATTGTCTATACTTCATCTAGTTCAACCTTTAATCTGTTTATAACCATTCCTTCATTTCTTGTATCGTACATCTTCCAAATAATTCTCTTAATCTCATTAATCACATTCTCTGGATTGTTATCGTAAAACTTATCCATACAATCCTCAGTAGCGACTATTTGTGCATTAACACTAAATATTTTCATCTAAAGCATCCTTCCCGTAATAACTAATAAATTCCATAGGATAAATGCAGTCAATACTCTATTAATAATCTTTAAAGCAAACATAAACGTTAAAACATAATCATCAGATTTGCTCTTTTTAATTAAGCATTGTTTTGATTTTTTATTATCGTCTGCATTAACCTTTTTATTTTCTCTCTTCATATCATTCCAAACTCTATCGTTGAAATCAGATTTTCTTTTTTCCATACTTACCTTTTAACACTCCTTCATAAAGATCCTTGGCCATAATATCTGCAACCCTCTCAATGTTTGCTTTTCTAGGGTTTTCACTTTTCACAACAGTAATCTTGAAACCGTTAAATTCAAATTTACTACCTACTTCTATCATTGTTATCTCCTTATGCTTTTTAAGTTCTATTCTATTGAACTTTTAGTTTAAAAAAATATTTTTTTATTTCATCTTCCTTAATATCCAATATATCGCAGGCTTTTGAAATCTCATTCTGTTTCCAAAATACTTCATTATTCAATTTAGAAGATATAGTTTTTTCTGTTAATGACATACTTTTAGCAAATTTATGCTGACTTCCTAGCTTTTCTATTATTCTTCCTTTTAACTTACTATAATCGTATTGCAAAATTTTCACCTCTCTCAAATGTTCAACGACTTTGAACAATTATATATTACACCCTATTCTTTTTGGTGTCAATACTTTTCTTCAATTTTTTTGAACTTTTTTATAAAATTATGGTATAATTTACTCACAAGGTGGTGAAATCGTGAGAACAACAACATCAAATAGATTGAAACAAATAATGTCAGATAGGAATTTAAGACAAGTCGATATTTTAAATATGGTTAGCCCATTTGCTAAAGAATTAAATATCAGATTTGCAAAAAATGATTTAAGCCAATATGTGTCAGGTAAGGTAGAACCTTCTCAAGAAAAACTAACCGTATTGAGTAGAGCGCTAAATGTCAGTGAACCCTGGCTTATGGGATATGATGTGGCTGTGGATATAGATAATAGTAAAAAAAAGTGATGTGCAATTTATAGGGCGAGCTAATATAATGCGCACTTATAGGTATATAAATGCTAAAGCCTCCGCTGGAAGCCCGATTGATATAGCTGGACAAGACTATTCCACAATAGCTATTCCAGATAGTATGCTTGGCAAATATGCTAAATACTCAGAAGAGGATCTACTATTTATGCACATCACTGGAGATAGTATGGATAAAACTATACCTGATGGATCCCTTATAGGTGTTCTTGAATTCAAGAGTACAGTGGATATTAACAATGGGGACATAGTATTATTTAATCACGATTATTGTTATTCCGTAAAAAGGTATTTTTATGATCAAGAAAATAATAGGATAATTTTTAGGCCCGAATCTAATAATCCTATTTACACCGACATAATATACAATTTAGATGAAGACCATGTTGAAATAATAGGTAAAGTAATTATGTATAATGTGACACTTGATTAATTATATATAGGAGGATATTATGGGAATATTATCAGATATAGTAGGAAATAAAAAAGAGTTATGGGAAGCAAATTTATTTGTTAATTTGTGCCCTTTGGAAATAGAATATGCTTTTAAAAAATCTGGAGGCAAAAGACACAATACTATTGATTCAAAGTATATAGAAGTAAAAAAGGAACCAAACAATAAGTATGACCCAAGAGCAGTAGCAATATATGCGTATAATGTGAAAATCGGATATTTTTATCAAGAGGATCGTGATGAATATTTACTACTGAAGAATTTAGAAAATCCTTATATCGTTATAAGTGAAAATGACTACTCTGAAAATAAATATAGGGCTAAATTTAGAGTAACGTATAGATCTAAAAAGAAGGTGAAATAGTGAAAACCGCAATAGCTTATGCACGATTTTCAAGCACTAATCAAAGAGATGAGTCAATCGATGCACAACTTAGGGCTATAAGGAAATTCTCAACTGAACAAGACATTCAAATAATAGACACATTTTGTGATCACGCACTTAGTGGCAGGTCAGATGACAGACCACAATTTAAAAAAATGATTAAAAGAACAGACGTTGGAGATATCGACTATGTTATAGTCCATAAACTGGATCGCTTTAGTCGTGACAGATACGACAGTGCCGTATACAAGCGTAAATTAAAACTAAATGGTACAAAACTACTCTCCGTAGTAGAAAACCTCACAGACAGCCCAGAATCGATTATAATGGAATCTCTATTAGAAGGTATGGCAGAATATTACTCTGCAAACTTATCGCGTGAAGTAATCAAAGGGATGAAAGAGAACGCATACCACTGTTGGTTTAATGGTGGCAGAATACCTCTAGGATATGACATAGTAGATAAAAAATATGTAATCAACGATATGGAAGCAAAAACAATCAGGCTAATATTTGATATGTTCACAAATGGAAGCTCTCAAAGAAAAATAATAGATACATTAAATGAAAATGGATGCAAAACAAAACTAGGAAAGAATTTCACAAGAACATCTCTAAGTAAAATATTAAGAAATGATTTGTATAAAGGAGTATACACATTTAACATGAAAAAAGAAACAATAAAAAAAGAACATGGAGTTCCAAACATAATTACAGAAGAACAATTCAAGCTTGCGCAACAACTATTACAAGATAAAGAATTCAAATCTTCTAAAAAAGCCGATAGTCCTTATTTGCTAACGGGAATATTGTATCACTATAATGATAAGATGGTAGGAGTATCTGGTAAAAGTAAAACTGGAAGAAAATATTACTACTATAAATGTAAAAATTGTGGATTTACAATACCTAAAGAACAAATTGAAGAAGCGATAACAGAGATGTTAAAACAAGTATTGATCAATGAAGAAAACATAGATAAGCTTGTAAAATCAAAATATGAAACACTTCTTAACAAAGTAAACGTTGATGAAGTAAAAGCACTTGTACAAAAAGTAAATCAACTGGAAAAAGAAATAACTAATATAACGAATGCAATAGCACAAGGAGTGTTATCTGATACATTAGTTAATAAACTAAACGCATCAGAAAAAGACCTAGAAATCTATAAAGCGCAACTTGCAGAAAAACAAGCATCAACTAACGTACAACTAGAAGATATAAAAGCTCAAATCTTAGCACAAAAACAAAAAATGGACTACAGCCCTCATCAATTGAAGACTATAATCCATTCATTATTTGAGCGTATCGAATATCGTGACAATCACGAAGTATATGTTGAACTTCGAGATGTAGATGAGAGTTCGTATAACGCTGTATTTGGCGA
>QWCE01007091.1_pt1 | contig 10167 bp, 10 predicted proteins | sample 1972531 | NCBI WGS metagenome assembly QWCE01 (sample SAMN09866716, study PRJNA288562) | Human gut metagenome isolate term4_stool, whole genome shotgun sequencing... | reverse complement strand
AGAAAAGTCATCTTTGCATGCTATTCATTTTGCGATCGCACCGGGAAAACTGGTCGTACTCACCGGTAATTCCGGCTGCGGAAAAACAACGCTTACCAGAGTGATGAACGGACTCATACCGGATCAGTATGAAGGCACACTGGATGGCAAAGTCACATTATTGGATCAAAATCTGCATGATTTTAAGACGGGTACCTTGGCTAAGGTCATCGGCAACGTATTTCAAAATCCATCCGATCAATTTTTTACCCGCAAGGCAGAAGATGAGGTCGCCCTTGTCGGAGAGAACCTCGGCATGCCGCAGGCGGAACTGAGAAAACGGGTGAAGAAAGCTTTTGAGTACATGAGCATTGCTCACTTAATGGATAAAAATTTGAATGAACTTTCCGGCGGAGAAAAACAGCGGGTAGCTATTGCCTCTACCTTAGTTTATGACACAAAGATTATTTTCTTTGATGAGCCTTCAGCTTCCCTTGATCAAGAAGGTATCCGAGATTTGCAAGGCATCCTGAAATTGCTCAAAGCGTCGGGTAGAACCATCATCATCGCCGAACACCGACTATATTTTTTGGAGGATCTCTACGATAAGCTCTATGTCATGAAAGACGGAACTTTTATCAAAGAATTTGATGCGGGCGAACTGAAATCATCCGATTGTGATTTTTCCGCACTTGTTCCGCACAACACGACAAAGACAGGTGAGCGTGTTTTTTCTGCGAAGGATGTTCATGTCTCTGTAGGCAAAAAAGAACTCATCTCGAATTTATCCTTTGACTTACATTCCGATGAAATCATGGGGATTGTCGGCACAAATGGTATCGGAAAAAGCAGTTTAGGTCGTGTTCTCTGCGGACTTGCCGGCAAGAAGCAAGATATTTCATGGGGAAAAACTCAGCGAGAACGACTGAAAAATGCCTACTACATGATGCAGGATGTAGACTACCAGCTGTTTTTTGATACCGTAGAAAACGAGGCGCTCGCGAACGGCAAAAAAATAAGCGATGCTTATTTGGCAGAGGTCTCTTGGATCATTAAGCATACAAATTCTTATTTTGGATGAGCCGACCAGCGGTTTGGATTACATGCACATGGATAAAATCGCCGAGCTTATCTTTGAACTTGCCAAAGGTCGCCCGACAATGATTATTACACATGACATCGAACTATTACTGAAAGTCTGCCGGACGGTCCTTCTGATCAAACAAGATGGATATGAGAAATTTGATTTACAGACGGCAGAATATCATAAGCTCATTTCTTATTTTGAGCAGATGATGAAATAACGGCGGCTAAGAGCAAATCTCGCTGCCGTTTCTGAAGGTTATGCAGATATCTTCTTTGCTGAATGCCGTGATGTGATTTACGAGGGCGCAGAAGCTTTGTGCATTGAATGCTTGCAGAAGCGTATCTTGTTTTTGCAGCTGTTTCAGGCAAAATTTGACATCGGCTTTGGTCGCGTGCATCTTTTTGAGCTTTCCTTCGACCTTCGCTAAGGCCGCCTGTTTTTCATCGTAGAAGCGTTTCGGATCTTCATACTTTGCTTGGTACTCTCTCTGGTCTTGCGGAATGGCAGCATTTTGGCGGATAAGGTCTTCAATTATCTTGGCACAGATATCCATCTCGCTTTTTAACTTTGTTTTTTTGCATTCCAAAGCATGAGTATTATAAACGCTTCCGACAATTTCATGAAAGATTAAGAAGCATCCATGAAACATGGAAGCATGGTGCGTAGCGTCTTCCTATGAGAGAGAACAAAAATGACCACATCAGGGTAAAAGAATGCCCTGGTGTGGTCGTTTTGTTTTGAAATCACTTAAACCTGCCGCCGGCAATTAAAAAGTCCCGATCCGGCGAACATCAAAGCTTTAGATTATTTTACTAATTCCTGAATGGAGCCTTCGAAAGGAGAATCTTTTTTATTTTTAGCAATCGCCCTTGACAAGTGCTAAAACCGTGGTATACTTAAACCATAAGCGATTGGCACTCAATAAGCACAAGTGCTAATATGGAAAGGAGGTTATGTTGGACAAGAGAAAGACAGATATTTTAAACCTAATTATCGAGTCCTACATCGCCTCCCCGGTGCCCGTAGGCAGTCGCACCATTTCGAAATCCCCGACCCTCGCCGTATCCTCGGCGACCATACGGAACGAAATGAGCGATTTGGAAGCCTTGGGCCTTTTAGAAAAGCCCCACACTTCCGCCGGGCGCATTCCGTCCGAAGGCGCTTATCGATTTTATGTAGACGAATTGATTCCCGAGATCGATTCTCCGAAATCCCTCGTGACCCATTTCGAGGAGGCCATGCCCATGGAGCTCTACGGCTCTGAGGATTTTTATTCCACCGCCGTGGAAGCCCTGGCCGATCACACGGAAAACTTGGCGCTGATGATGGTGCCGAGAAAAAGCGATCGAAGGCTGAAGTATTTGGACTTAATTCCCGTGAACGACCACATGGTCATGCTACTCATCGTCGGCGACCGCGGTGTCGTCGTCAAGCGCATGATCGACTTAGGTTTCGGCGTCGACGAAGAAGAGCTGCGCTACGTTGCAGGCGTCCTATCCGATGCCTTTGTGGGCACGCCCTTCGATGCCATCGACGGCGTGAAATTCGTTCTCTCCGGAGAACTCGTGCGATACGAATCCTTCGTCCTTCAAATCACCGAAATCCTCTCCCGCGTCATCCACGCGGTGGAAGAGGTGGATGTGGTCATAAGCGGCGTGGGCCATTTGTTTCGCTACGAAGAATTTCAAGATCCGGGGCGCATGAAATCCATGATGGATTACGTCCGGGATAAGGCGAATCTATTGCGGCTTTTTAATCCCCTGCCGAGCGACGAAGCCATTCGCTTTCGCATCGGCTCGGAAAACACGGAAAAGAGCATGCAGAACAACAGTTTAATTAGTCGTATCTATCCGATGAACGGCACGGATTGGGGCGCAATTGCCTTAATCGGTCCCGTGCGGATGAACTATAGAAAGTCGGCAAATTCCCTGATGGCATTTACCGACGCACTGTCGAGGCGACTTGGGAAAAGAACGTTGAGGTGAGAAGTGGTAGTAAATAATAACGATATGCCGAAGGACATGGATCCGACGGAAGAAGAAATGAAACAAACCGAAGAGACCGAAGTGACCGAAGCAACTGAAAATGAAGTGGCGGAAGATGCGTCGGATAAAGACGAGCGCATCGCGGAGCTGGAAGAACGCTACCTGCGTCTGCAGGCGGATTACAGCAATTTCCGCCGGCGTAGCGGCGAAGAAAAGCAGCAAATGCATCTCTTGGGCATGGAAAAATTGGCCCTGGACATTCTGCCCATTCTGGACAATTTCGAACGGGCGCTGGCCACAGACGATGTGAAAGACGAAAAGTTTTACGAAGGCATGCAGATGATCGCCGACCAGTTCCGAGACGAACTGGCGAAAAACGACATCGTGGAAATTGACGCGCTGAACGCGCCCTTCGACCCGAATCTGCATCACGCCGTCATGATCGAAGAAAAAGAAGGCGTCGAAGCCGATGTGGTCATCGACGTTTTGCAAAAGGGCTACAAACTTAAAGACCGCGTCATTCGACCGGCCATGGTGAAGGTCTCAAAATAATATAGATTAACAAAGGTACACTTAGAAAACACGTACATTCAGGAGGAAATGAATATGGCAAAAATTATTGGTATTGACTTAGGTACAACGAACTCCGCCGTCGCAGTTATGGAAGGCGGCCAATCGACGATTATTCCCAACATCGAAGGCAACCGGACCACCCCGTCCATCGTGGCTTTCACTAAAGACGGCGAACGCCTCGTCGGCGAAACGGCGAAGCGCCAAGCCATTACGAACCCGGACAGAACCGTGGCATCCATTAAGCGCCACATGGGCAGCGACCACAAGGTCACCATCGACGGCAAGGATTACTCGCCTCAAGAAATCTCGGCCATGATTTTACAAAAATTAAAATCCGACGCCGAAAGCTATTTAGGCGAAACCATTACCGAAGCGGTCATCACCGTGCCCGCCTACTTTACTGACGCTCAACGTCAAGCGACGAAAGACGCCGGACGCATCGCCGGACTCGATGTTAAGCGTATCGTAAACGAACCCACGGCAGCCGCCCTCGCCTACGGCGAAGATAAGGACACGGACTCCAGCATGGTTATGATTTACGACTTAGGCGGCGGCACCTTCGACGTGTCCATTTTGGAACTTTCCGACGGCGTCTTCGAAGTACAATCCACGCGAGGTAACAACAAATTAGGCGGCGACGACTTCGACGAAAAGATCATCGACTGGATCGCCGACAGCTTCAAGAAAGAAAACGGCGTCGACTTAAAGGCCGACCGCATGAGCTTGCAACGTTTAAAGGAAGCGGCAGAAAAGGCGAAGAAAGAACTTTCTTCCACCATGAGCACCAACATTAACCTGCCCTTCATTACCGCCACGGCAGAAGGCCCCTTGCACTTGAACATGGACCTTTCCCGCGCGAAATTCGACGAATTGACCGCAGACCTCGTCAAGAAAACCGAAGGCCCGGTAAAGGAAGCCTTAAAAGACGCCAACCTTTCCGCATCGGACATCGACAAAGTCTTGTTGGTCGGCGGTTCCACCCGTATCCCCGCCGTTCAAAACTTGGTTAAGAGCTTGATCGGCAAGGATCCCCAAAAAGACATCAACCCGGACGAATGTGTCGCATTAGGCGCCGCCATTCAAGCCGGCGTATTGAGCGGCGATGTAAAGGACTTGCTCCTCTTAGACGTCACGCCCCTTTCCTTAGGGATCGAAACCATGGGCAATGTCACCACCCGCTTAATCGAACGCAACACCACCATCCCCACGAAGAAGAGCCAAACTTTCACCACGGCTGCCGACAATCAAACCAGCGTCGACATTCACGTGCTTCAAGGGGAACGTCAAATGGCACAAGACAATGTGACTTTGGGTCGCTTCCAATTAGACGGCATCGCACCGGCCCGTAGAGGCGTACCGCAAATCGAAGTCACCTTCGACATCGACGCCAACGGCATCGTCAATGTCAGCGCCAAGGACTTAGGCACCGGCAAGGAACAACACATTACCATTACCTCTTCCACCAACTTGTCGGAAGATGAAATCAAGGAAAAAGTTCGCGAAGCCGAAGTCCACGCCGAAGAAGACAAGAAGAAGAAAGAAGCCATCGAAATTAAAAACAACGCCGACTCCGTCATCTACGCGTCCGAAAACGCGCTGAAAGATGTGGACGGCAAGATTTCCGATGAAGACAAGAAAAAAGTTGAAGACGCCATCGAAGACTTGAAGAGCGTCAAAGATACGGACGATATCGACGCCATCAAGGCCAAGACCGAAGCCCTTCAAACGGCTTTCCAATCGGTATCGAAAGAACTTTATAAACAAGCCCAAGCGCAAGCAAACGAACAAGGTGAAGAAGCGAAAGCCGACGACGACGTGGTCGATGCCGATTACGAAGTAGTCGACGACGAGGACGATAAGTAATGACTTGGGTAAAAAGGGCACTTCGGTGCTCTTTTTTTGTTTAGAATCTTTTAAAGTCGCGAGAGATAGGATATGATAATACTATTTGAGCGAAGAGAAAGAGATGGTGTCTATGAGAGATTTTTACGAGATTTTAGAGGTCGAGCGCACGGCTACGGCGGCAGAAATAAAAAAAGCATACAGAAAAAAAGCGAAGCAATACCACCCGGATTTGCACCCGGGAGACGAAGAGGCGGAGCACAAGTTTAAAGAAGTCAATCTCGCCTACGAAGTGTTAAGCGACGAAACCAAGCGTAGAACCTACGATGTCTACGGCGAAGAGGGCATTAAAAACGACTACGCCTCCGGCGCCGGGGGATTCAGCGGCGGCTTCGGCGACATTTTCGGCGACCTCTTCGACATGTTCGGTGGCGGCTTTGGCGCGAATTTCTCCGGCGCAAATCAAGCCAAGGCCCCCAGAGACGGCGCCCACATCCGCTACGATATTAATCTGACCTTTAAAGAAGCGGTCTTCGGCACGGAAAAAGACATTCAGATCCGTCGCACGGAAAATTGCTCCCACTGCCACGGCACCGGCGCCGAGGACGAGACGAAGATTCACACCTGCGAAACCTGCGGCGGCAGCGGCCAAGTGCGCCAGTCCACCGCATCGGCTTTCGGCCGCTTTATGCGCGTGGTGCCCTGTGACACCTGCGGCGGCACGGGCACCGTTATCGAAGAACCCTGCAAGCACTGCAAGGGCAGCGGCAAAGAGACGGTCAACAAAAAGCTTCACCTGCGTATTCCCGCAGGCGTTGACGATCAAAGCATTATGACCATGGCCGGCGAAGGTCACGCCGGCGACAACGGCGGCCAGGCGGGCACGGTGTACGTGTACCTTCACGTGGAAGAAGACGACATCTTTACGCGAAGAGGCAATAATTTATACGTAGACATTCCCATTCGCTACGAAGATGCCGTTTTAGGCGGCACCATCAAAGTGCCCACCTTAAAAGAAATCATCGACTACGACATTCCCGCCGGCACCCAAAGCGGCAAAGACTTCCGCATCGAAGGGGAAGGCGTGCCCTTCTTGCGCAGAAAAGGCGCCGGGGATCTGATCTTCACGGTGAAAATCCTCGTGCCGACGAAAGTTTCCGCCGAAGAGCGGGAGCTTTTGGAACAGCTGCGCAGCGAGGTGGGCAACAAAAAGACCGAGCAGGAAAAGGGATTTATACAAAAACTAAAGGACTTTTTTGAATGACAACGTACCACATGCTGAAACTCGGCGGCGAAAGAGCGCGGCAAGAAGAAGGAGAGATGTTTCTTCAGTCCATGGGCGTGGACAGCTACGAAGTGATTTCCGCCGACGCCATCGACAATTTAAAGGACGGTGCCTTTATTTGGGACTGCATCGACGAGGACCTTGTTCAGGCCCCGGCGGACAGATTTGAGCTGAAGGCCTATTTCGATTCCAAAGAAACGGCTGCCATGGAAAGAATCGCGGCGGCGGCCGAGGCGAAGGGCTTTTCCGTCGATACGGAGGCCGTGGCGGATCAGGACTGGGCCAACGACTGGAAGCGCTACTTTCGTCCCATCGCCGTCGACGAAGGCCTTTCCATCGTGCCGACTTGGGAAGACTACCATGCCCGTGACGGCGAAAAAATTCTGTGGCTGGATCCGGGCATGGCCTTCGGAAGCGGCAATCACGCCACGAGCTTTCTCTGCTCCCGCTACCTGAGGCGCTACGTGAAGGAAGGGGATTCGGTCATCGACATCGGCTGCGGAAGCGGGATTTTATCCCTCGTTGCCGCCATCTCCGGTGCGGAGAAGGTCATCGCCGGGGACTTGGATCCACTGTGCATCGAAGCCACGGAGGAAAACGCGGCGAAAAATAAATTGGAAGATAAAATCGACGTTCGCCTCGGGGATCTCTTTCAGGTGGTGAAAGAAGAGGCCGATGTGGTGGTGAGCAATATTTTCGCCGAAGTGATCATCGGCATGGCAAAGGACGTGTACCGCCACGTGAAGCCCGAAGGCATTTACATCGCCTCGGGAATAGTAAAAGAAAAACTCGAGGACGTGAAAGCGGCCTTAGTGAAAGAAGGCTTTACCATACTCGAAAGCAAAACGAAGGGCGATTGGTCGGCTGTCGCGGCGAGGCGAATAAAATGAGGCATTTCTTTGTGGACGAGAGGCCCGTCGTGGGCGAGCGGGCGATTTTGCGTGAAGAAGACAGGGATCACCTGCTTCGGGTCCTGCGGGCCAAGGAAGGGGACGTTCTTCAAATCGCATGGAACGAAAGCCTCTTTCGAGGAATCCTCGAGATCATCGGCGGCGAGGCCTTTGTGCGCGTGGAAGAGGCCGTCGAGGAAAAAGATGTGTCTACGCAGCTTTTCTTGGCTCAGGGCGTGGGGAAAAATCAAAAGACGGAGACCGTATTGAAACACGCCACGGAATGCGGCATCGACGGCTTTATTCCCCTGCAAATGGATCGCTCCGTAGCCAATCTCACGAAGAAGTATGAGGGGAAGAAGGCCCGCTTCGAAAAAATTGCCGAAGAAGCGGCGAAGCAATCCAATCGACGCCGTGTGCCCCTTGTCGGCGATTTGCTCACCGTGGACGGGCTCATCGCCGCGGCCGGTCCCGATGATTTGCTCCTCGTCTGCTACGAAGGCGAGGCGGCCGTGGAAATCGAAGACGCGCTTCTCGACTCGGCGGAGAAAATCTATGTCATCATCGGGCCGGAGGGGGGCTTTTCCGACAGGGAAGTGGCCCTCTTGCATAATGCGAAGGCCCAATTTATTACCATGGGCGAGCGGATCCTGCGCACGGAGACTGCGGGAATCGTGGCATCTTATGTCATCAAGCGGAAAATAGAAAGGGGGCCTCATGCGGCGATTTAAAACCTACACACTGGGCTGCAAAGTCAATCAATACGAAACGGAAGCCGTGGAAGAAATGCTCGAAAGAGAAGGCTACGGTCACGACGCATCCATGGACGTGGATCTCGCGATCATCAATACCTGCACGGTGACCAACGAAAGCGACCGAAAGAGCCGCCAAATCATTCGCCGCCACAAGCGGGAAAACCCCAACTGCAAAGTGGTGGTCATCGGCTGCTACGCCCAGGTTTCTGCAGAGGAAGTGGCGAAGATCGACGGCGTGGATTTGGTTTTAGGCACGAAAGATCGCGCCGCCCTGCCCGGCTACGTGGAGAAGCTCTTTCAAGGAGCGGAACAAATTGTCCACGTCGAGGCCCACGAACAAGGGGAGGACTTCGAACATTTAGAGATTAAAGAAATCGAAGATCACACACGGGCCTATATGAAAGTGCAGGACGGCTGCAATCAGTACTGCGCCTACTGCATTATTCCCTACGCCCGGGGCTTTATCCGCTCTCGTGACATGGCCGACGCCGTAGAGGAGGCGAAGCGCCTGGCCGCAAGCGGCTTTAAAGAAATCGTCCTGACGGGGATCCACGTGGGCAGCTACGGAAAAGATCTTTCCGAAGACGTGACCCTTGTGGATCTCATCGAGGCCATGGATAAAGTGGAAGGGATCGAGCGCATCCGCCTCTCCTCCATCGAGCCCATGACCATGACCGACGACTTTTTGAACCGCGTGGCTAAGCTGAAGCGCTTTATGCCCCATTTCCACCTGTCTTTGCAAAGCGGCGCAGAAAAAACCCTGCGGGAGATGAACCGCAACTACACCCCGGAAGAATATCGGGACACGGTGCGGCGCATCCGGCGCGTCTTTCCCGATGCCGGCCTCACCACCGATGTCATTGTGGGCTTTCCCGGCGAAAGTGAAGAAGATTTCGAGGAGAGCTTGGATTTCGTCGAGGAAATGGGCTTTTCCCGCCTCCACGTCTTTCCTTACAGCATGCGGAAAAACACGCCGGCCGCCCGCAGGAAGGATCAAATTCCCGGTCCGGTGAAAAAAGAGCGAGCCGCTCGCATGATCGCTCTCGGAGACAAACTGGCTGCGGATTTCGTAAAAGACAGAATCGGCAAGACCTATCCCGTGCTCTTTGAAGAGAAAAAAGACGACAAAAATTACGGCTACACTCCCAACTACATTTACCTGTCCGTGGAGGGAAAAGAAGATCTGAGAAACACCCTTGAATATGTTACAATTGAGGGAGAAAGAGGCGGTGAAATCACCGGCCGAATCAGAAAGGAGCATGCGAATGGATTGTCTATTTTGTAAGATCATCGAAGGCGAAATTCCTTCCCAATGCTTGTACGAAGACGACAAGGTCTACGTCTTTAAAGACATCGACCCTCAGGCGCCGGTACACTTCTTGGTGATTCCGAAAAAACACATCGACTCCCTCGATGCCATGGAAGACGAAGACAGCGAACTCATCGGCTACGTGTTTAAAAAGATTCGCGACTTGGCAAGGGAAGAAGGCCTCGAAAACGGCTACCGCGTCGTACACAATATCGGCGAAGACGGCGGCCAATCGGTGAAACACATGCACTTCCACGTTTTAGGCGGAAGAAGCCTGCAATGGCCACCGGGTTAAATCATTGAAAAACCTTAGGATTTGTTGAATTCCCCTTTCGAAACGTGTATAATAGTTAAGAATTTAGCCGAAAAGGCTATTCACTCTTTTCAAAAAGAGGGGAGGGGAAATCATGTCGGAAATCCGCGTTGGAGAAAACGAGTCTTTAGAATCTGCCTTAAAAAGAT
>QWCE01006328.1_pt1 | contig 10170 bp, 13 predicted proteins | sample 1972531 | NCBI WGS metagenome assembly QWCE01 (sample SAMN09866716, study PRJNA288562) | Human gut metagenome isolate term4_stool, whole genome shotgun sequencing... | reverse complement strand
ACTGCATATTTTCCATAATCACCTGATATATAACTTCCGGCTTAAAACAAAGCATTGTAACCTCAGTTGCCGCATACACTGTTGCAACATATTTTTTCTTATACCAATGTGATGAAGTATATATTTTAATCTCTTTTCCATCATTTATTCCAATATATCCATCAGATATAACTACATTTCGAGGTGGTGCTTCTCCAATTAAACTAATTGAAGCTTCTTTTCCGCCTTCTGTTAAGTTTATTAGATTATACTTATTTGCAAATATTCCTGAATTTTCTTTTTTAATAATTGCTATTCCACTTCTATTTTCTATATCTACATATTCAACATTTCCTTCAAGCTTATATATTTCTTTCGTATTATTGTTATTTTCAAGTGAGATATTATATATACTGTCAGAATATTGTGCAATCAAATCCCTATTTTCCTTGAATTTTATATTTACAATCAACTTATTTATCACAAACTCATTTACTATTGCATTTTTTGGGTCTGTTTTTGCTTTTGGTATTGATATTATTTTAACATTAGAATTTGCAATAGTTTTAGAATAGTCTATTTCTGCTATAGCCAAAAAATTATTGTCTTTTGATATATCTGTATCTATTGTATATCCTTGTGATATATATGTTTTAAATATTTGTTTTCCACTTTTATCAAATACTATAACAACAGACTTATATATACTATCTTTTGTTACAACAGATACATATCCTTCAGAGTTTACGCTAATACTTAAAACTGGCATTTCTAGCTTTCTTTCCCATTTAGCAGTTTCATCTTCATAAAGATATATTGAAGTACTTTCTCTATCTCCTAGGGCTAAATATTTTCCACTCACCTTATATAATGGAGTACCTACTGAAACTTTATCTTTTTTCTTTTCTTGTCCTTTTCTATCATATATACTCATTTCACCATTTCTAAGTAGGTATATATCATTATCAGAAACTATTACCCTTGATGGATTTATAGATGAAATATATATTTTTTTAGTGTCCACATCTTGAACTTCTTTTTTTAATATATTTCTATCAATATATTTTCTAAATTTTTCATTTGAAATATATAATGACGCAATAATAGCAAATATAATTATTACAGCTATTATAATAACATTTTTACTTTTAATTTTATTTTTATTACCAATCATACTTTGTTCATTTTTAATAAAATTGTCCACTAATCTTTCCTCGTTTACATATTTATACACAATAATTATATATAATGAAAATTATACTAGCAATATTTTTGTTATAAAGTATAAAAATTATAAAGTAAAACTAAAATTAAAAAAGATACTAGATTTCCTAGTATCTTTAAAATTATAATTTTTTATATATTTGTATCCACTATCTCTTACTGAATTGTGGAGCTTTTCTAGCTTTCTTAAGACCATATTTCTTTCTTTCTTTCATTCTTGGATCTCTTGTTAAGAATCCGTGTGCCTTAAGTTCTTTTCTGTTATCTTCATCAGCTTCTACTAATGCTCTTGATATTCCGTGTCTTATAGCTTCTGCTTGTCCTGATAGACCACCGCCTCTTACATTTACTAATACATCATATTTATCTTCTTTGTTTAATACTGCAAATGGTTGTCTAATTATAGTTTTACTATTTTCATTTTTGAAATATTCATTAATATCTTTTCCATTAACAACTATTTTTCCATCACCTGCTAAAAGTCTAACTCTTGCAACTGACTTTTTTCTTCTTCCTGTTCCTAAAAATACACCTTTTTCTGCCATTACTTAACCTCCCATATTTCTGGTTTTTGAGCTGTTTGCTCATGTTTATCATCTGCATATACTCTTAATTTTTTAAGTTGTGCATCTCCTAATTTTGTATGTGGTAACATACCCTTTACTGCACGATACATTGCTTGTTCTGGTTTTTCTTGCATCATTTTTCTTGCAGGTGTTTCTTTTAGTCCTCCAATATATCCAGAATGTTTTCTATACATTTTTTGATCTAATTTTTTTCCTGTAAGTACTGCGTCTTTACAATTTATTATTATTACAAAATCACCAGTATCTATATTTGTTGTGAAATCTGGTCTATGTTTTCCTCTTAATAATTTAGCTGCTTCTGTTGCTGTTCTTCCTAATGATTTACCAGCTGCATCAATTATATACCATTTTTTCTCTATTTTACCTACTTGTGGAGTGTATGTTTTATCCATTATTCTTCTCCTTTCTTTTCAGCTTTTTCTTCTTTTTTAGTTTCTACTTTTTCTTCTGTTTTAACATCATTTTCTTCTGTTTCAACTTCTTCTGTAGCAAGTTCTGTCATTTCTTCTGCTTCAGTTTCTGGTACTACTACATACTTTTTAACTTCAACTTCTTCGTCTTTTATTCTTGCTCCTACTTGTTCTTTAGTCTTAGCTTTTTTACCTACTCTATCTCTTAAATAGTTTAATTTTGCTCTTCTAGCTTTTCCTACTCTTACTAATTCTATTTTTTCAACATTTGGAGAATGTATTAAGAAAGTTTTTTCTACTCCAACTCCATATGATATTCTTCTTACTGTAAATGTTTGGTTTACACCACCATTTTGTATTTTAATTATTGTTCCTTCAAATACTTGGATTCTTGATTTATTTCCTTCTTTAATCCTAGCATGAACTCTAACTGTATTACCTACTTTAATCTTAGGAACTTTATTTTTCATTTGTTCACTTTCGATTGCTTTAATAATGTCCATTAAAATGGCCTCCTTCTTTATATTTTTTTAATTTAATTTAATTTATTTTATTTTACTATTTTTATTATTCATTTTCTTCTTGTCTTAGTTTTTCTAAATATCTTTCATCTTCTTTACTTAAATTATTATTTACTTCTGCTTTTTTTAATAATTCTGGTCTTTTTTCATAAGTAATTTTTAAAGACTCTTTTCTTCTGTAATCTTCTATTTTTTTATGATTACCCTCGAGTAAAACTTGTGGAACTTTTCTTCCTCTAAAGTTTTCTGGTCTAGTATATTGTGGATATTCTAATATATTATTAGTTAAACTCTCATCTGCAAGTGAATCTTTAGAAATCACTCCTTCAATATATCTAGAAACACTATCTATAACTATCATTGCTGGTAATTCACCACCTGTAAGTACATAGTCACCTACTGATATTTCCTCATCAACTATTTCATCTATTACTCTTTGGTCTATTCCTTCATAGTGTCCACATAGTAGTATTAAATTTTCTTCTTTAGAAAGTTCTATAACTTTTTCTTGAGTCAAAACTTTCCCCTTAGGACTTAAATATATTGTTTTTGCATTTTTTCGTATATTTTCATCAATGCTTTCATAAGCTGAGATAATAGGCTCTGGTGTCATTACCATTCCTGCTCCTCCTCCATATGGTGGAAGATCAACTTTTTTATGCTTGTTTGTACTAAAATCTCTAATATCAATAATTTCTGTATCTATTATATTATTATCTTTAGCTCTTTTTAATATACTATTATCTAAAATATCAAACATTTCTTTAAATATGGTAAGTATTACATATTTCATAGATCAAATACCTTCCTTAATTTTGATATATCTGTATCTATTCTACCTTCATCAATATTAATATTTTTAATATAGTCTTTAATATATGGTATACTAATTTCTTTTTTTAAACCATTTAACTTAACAGTTATATTGTAATGATCTGATATTTCTATTGCATCTACAACTTTACCTAGTAATATATTTTTTTCATCATATACATCAATTCCTATAATATCTACTATATAATGCCCTTCTTCTTCTGAAAGCTTTGGCATATCTTCTTTTAATATGTATATCTCTTTGTTTAAAAGTATTCTACTACTATCTACATCAATAATTTTTATACCATTATATTTTATACTAGAAATTATTATATCATCTTTTATACTCTTAATTTCTAATTCAATTTTCTGATATAATCCTTTATCCTTGATATACATGTTTTTGTATTTAGTGATATCGTCACTATATGATTTAATTTTTATGTCACCATTTAGTCCATGTGTTGTAATTATTTTAGCTATAACCAAATATTTATTATCTTCACTATTATTAGTTATTATCTGCATCTTTTTCATCAAAGTTTACAAACTCAATATATATTTTTTTATCCACATTTTTTAATGCCCTTATTACATTTCTTATTGAATCTGCAACTAATCCTTTTCTTCCTACTAATCGTGAAACACCAATTCTAGTTGATGTAACTTTAAAACGTATATCTTTATCAGTTTCTTCTTTTTCTATTTCAAATTTTTCATCTTTTACTATATTACTTACAATTAGCTCTAATAGTTCTTCCATTTTTTCTCCTATTTTGCTTCTTCAGCTATTTTTATTAGCTTTTTAGCAGTTTCAGTAGGTTGTGCTCCCTTTTTAATCCAATCATTTACTTTTTCTACGTCAATTTTGATTGTAGATGGATTTGTCATTGGGTCATATGTTCCTACTTGTTCTATAATTTTTCCATTATTTGCAGTTCTTGAATCTGCTACAACTACATGATAAAAAGGTTTTTTCTTTTTACCTAATCTTTGAAGTCTTATTTTTACCATTTTTACCTCCTTTAAAATTTACCAAAATCACCTGATTTTAATTTGTTTAATAATTTTTTCATTGATTTAGGATTTGATAAATCCTTACTCATCTTTTTAAACATATCAAATGATTTTAATAGCTTGTTGACTTGCTCAACTGATGTTCCAGAACCTTTTGCGATTCTTTTTCTTCTAGATCCATCAATTATTTTGTGATTCTCTCTTTCTTTTTCTGTCATAGAAGATATTATAGCTTCTACTCTTACTAGCTCCAAATCACCTTTTTCTAGTGCTTCTTCTGGCAGTTTATCCATGCCTGGTATGAATTTAGCAAAACCTGATATTGATCCCATCTTTTTAATTTTTTTCATTTGTGCAAGATAATCATTTAAAGTATATTGTCGTTTTCTAATTTTCTCTTCTAGTTTTTTTGCTTCCTCTTCAGAATATTCTTCTTCAGCTTTGTCAATTAAACTTAGAATATCCCCCATTCCTAGTATCCTAGATGCCATTCTATCTGGATAAAAAGCTTCTAAATCAGATAGCTTTTCTCCTACTGATGCAAATTTTATTGGCTTACCTGTTATTTCTTTTACAGAAAGTGCAGCTCCTCCTCTTGTATCAGCATCTAACTTAGTAAGAACAACTCCTGTTATGTCAATATTTTCTGAAAATGTTTTTGCAACATTTGCAGCATCTTGTCCTGACATTGAGTCAACAACTAATAATATCTCATTAGGGTTAACACTTGTTTGAAGCTTTTTAAGCTCTTCCATAAGTACTTCGTCTATTTGTAGTCTTCCTGCTGTATCGATTATTACAACATCATTTAAAGATGATATTGCTTTTGTGATACCTTGATTTGCAATTTCTACAACATTTTTACTTTCTTCATTTGAAAATACCGGGATATCTAGACTTTTTCCAATTACTTTAAGTTGCTCTATAGCTGCAGGTCTATATATATCACATGCTACTAAAAGTGGTTTTTTTCCTTTTTTTCTAAGCATATTTGCAAGTTTCCCTGCAAGTGTAGTTTTTCCTGCTCCTTGAAGTCCTACTAACATTATTATAGTTGGTTTTGTATTACTTTTTTCAAATTGAATACCTACATTTTCACCACCTAAAGTATTTGTTAATTCTTCTCTTAATATTTTAATAATATGTTGCCCCGGTGTAAGTGATTTCATTATCTCCTCACCTAGTGCTTTTTCTTCTAGTCTTGAAACAAAGTTTTTTACAACTTTGTAATTAACATCTGCTTCTAATAATGTAAGTTTTATTTCTCTTGAAATGTCTTTAATATCTTTTTCTGTAACTTTGGTTTTCATACCAAGCTTTCTCATGATACCATTCATTCCATTAGAAAGACCTTCAAATGCCATATGTACTCCTTTTATCTAAATTTTTTCAAATTACCAAGTTTTGAAATTACTTTCGTTATTTCATCAGCATTTTTAGTTGCTTTTTCATTATTTAATATCTTTTCTAACATTCCTATTATCTTAGATATTTCTGTTTCTTCATATACATATTTTTCATATAGTCCAAGCTTTTCTTCAAAATAATAAAGCTTTTCTTTACCTTTTTGTATATTATCAGCAACCGCCTGCCTAGAAATGCCTTCTGCTTCAGCAATTTCTGCAAGTGACAAGTCTAAATTATAATACTTGTTTAATGCTAAGTTTTGTTTTTCTGTTAGAATATTACCATAAATATCTAACAACATACTAATTTTAACTATATCTTCTTCCATCTATTTCCTCTGCTTTTAAGGCTAAATCTAGTATATACCATACTTTCGTATCTGTCAAGTGTTTATACCTTACACCTATATATTTTTCTTTATTCATTTCCATTTTTCTTTCTTCTACTCCTATTAATTATACTACATTTTTCTTTTTAAAACATTTACATTTTCCTTCTTTTAACATTAACCATTTTGTGGTATAATTATCTTTGATTAAAAATATATATTTAAAAGATAATAAAGGGGAACAAAGTGAAGTTAAGTAAAAGTGGATTAAAAAACATTAAATTAAACAACAACGATGATATGTTTGCAGTACAACAAATATTACTAGATTCAGGACAACTAAAGCAATATGCTTCTGGTGTATTTGGTTTAGGTAATATTTTGATTAAAGCAAAACAAAATATAGAAAATATAATAAGAGATGAATTTGATAGAAATGATTTAATAGAAATATATTTGCCAACTATACAACCTAAAGAAACTTGGGAAAGATCTGGTAGATATGAACATTACGTATCTGATGGTACAATGCTAGTCACTGAAACTAATCATGGTACATTATGCTTAGCTCCAACTGCAGAAGAAGCTGTTATTGAATTTTTGGAAAATGAACTTTCATCATATAAACAACTTCCTGTAATTGTATATCAAATTGGTGAAAAATACAGAAACGAAATTAGAAATCGTGGTTATTTATTTAGGGGTAAAGCATTTCCTATGATGGATGCATATAGCTTTGATAAAGATTTTGAGGGCTTAAAAAATTCATATAGCAAAGTTAAAAAATGTTATTTTAATATTTTTAAAAAATTAGAATTAAATGCAATACCAGTAGTTGCGGATAATGGAAGTATTGGTGGTAAAAAATCAGAAGAGTTTATGCTAATTTCTGAATTAGGTGAAGATACAATATTATATAATAAAAATAATAATATTGGTTTAAACACTGAAATTTTAGAAAAAGAAAACTATGAAGATATATTAAAAAATGAATATAATATTTCTGATATATCTGAATTTGAAAAAGTAAAATCTATTGAACTAGGACATATTTTCCAATTGGGAACTGTATATACAGAGGGTATGAAATCATATTATACTTCTCAAGATGAAAAGCAATTACCATTTGTTATGGGATGTTATGGAATAGGAATTTCTAGAACATTAGCTACAATATATGAAACAAATAGAATAATTAAAAATGATTCAGTTGTAGGTTTTTCACTACCTATACATATTACACCATATCTTGCTACAATAATTGCAACTAATTCTAAAAAAGAAGAAGCAGAAGAATTATATACTAGTTTGCAAGAAGCTGGAGTAAATTTAATATTAGATGATAGATATGACAAGAAAAACACATTTGGTCAAAAACTAAATAATACAAATATATTAGGTGCTCCTTATGTTGTAATCTTAGGTGATAAAATTGAAGAAGGTTTTGTTGAAGTAGAAAATATCAAAACTGGTAAAAGTTATAGATTAGAAATATCTAAATTCAAAGAACTAGCTCAAGAATCTTTTAATAAAAAGATATATTTAGAAGAATTAATTTAATATCAAATATAATAATTTAAAAAGGACAGTCTAACTGCCCTTTTATTATTCTTCTATTTTTTTATTTTTCTTTTCTTATATATTGTTTTATTATTTATTACTTATTTTAATTATGCTTCATTCAAGAAAGCTAAATACCCCTTATACATTTGCATAATATCGGCTTTTGAAGCCACTTCATAAGGTGAGTGCATAGATTGTACTGCTATTCCACAGTCTACAACATTTATTCCCTTATTTGCTAATATATATGCTATAGTGCCTCCTCCGCCTAGGTCTATTTTTCCAAGTTCTGTTATTTGGTAAACAACATCATTTTTCTTAAATATAGAAACTATTTTTGCTAGGTATTCTGCATTAGCATCAGATCCACTATATTTACCTCCTCCACCAGTATACTTACATATAGCTACTCCATTTGAGAGTATTGAGTTATTTGTTTTTTCAAATGCTGTAGGATAATTTGGATCATAAGCTCCATCTACATCTGCTGATATCATATTAGAATTTGCATATACTACTCTTTGGGTATTAATATTTTTAAATTCTAATTTTTCTAAAATTTCTCCAATGAACATATCAAATATTTCTGATTCCATTCCTGTGTTTCCCATACTACCTATTTCTTCCTTATCTGAAAAAATAGCTACAACAGTCTTATTTGATTTAGATTCCAATAATGCCTTAAGTGATGCATATGAGCATGATTTATCATCTTGGCCATATGCCGCTACCATTGACCTATCTAATCCTAAATCTTTTGCACTAAATGCTGGGACAAATGTTAACTCACATGTCATTAGATTTTCTTCTGTTATGTCATATTTTTCATTTAATAATTTTAATATATTTAATTTAATCGCATTATCTATATCTCCTAATGGCTCTGCTCCTACTGTTACATTTAAATTTTCACCTTCTACAATGTTATTTCCTCTTTTATTCATTTGTTCTCTTGCAAGGTGTGGAAGTAGGTCTGAAACAGTAAAAATTGGTTCATCTTCTTTTTCACCAATACTTATTAATATATTTTCACCATTAGTTTTTGTAATTAATCCTTTAATTGCAAGTGGTATTGTTGTCCATTGATACTTTTTTATTCCACCATAATAATGTGTTTTTAAATATGCCATCCCTTCTTTTTCAAATAATGGTGTTGGCTTTAAATCTAATCTTGGTGAATCTATATGAGATCCTATTATATTCATTCCATCTAAAATATTGTCTCCTATTTTAGCTGCATATACAGCTTTATCGTGGTTAATATAGTATACTTTGTCACCTTTATGTAGTTCTTTAACTTCACTAATATTTAAAAATCCATTTTCTTTTAGTTCTTTTACTATTTCAATAGTTGCTTCTCTTTCTGTCTTGCTATTATTTAAAAACTCAATATATTTTTTTGAAAAATCCATTATTTCTTCATAATTTGTATTTTTTGCAAACCAAGCATTTTTCTGTTTATATGTTAATTTTTCATTTAATTTTTTTAGTTCTTCTTTTTCCATATTACCTACCTTTATATATTTTTATATATTTTCATTCATATATATCATATATCTACATCTATTTGAATATTATTATATCATTTAAAATATATTATCTAAAACTATTTTAATTCAATATTAACAATGATACAATAATAATTTTACTACTAATTTCTTTTTGCACTTAATGCATTTTTGTGTTATAATTAGAGTATATTAAAGGAGATAAATAATGTTTAATGAAGGTGATAAGATATTCTACCCAATGCATGGTGCAGGAATTATCGATAGAATTGAAGAAAAAACAATTTTAGGCAAAGATGAAAAATACTATATAATAAAAATGCCAGGTGAAGTAACTATAATGGTTCCTCATGAACATGCTGAAGAATTAGGACTAAGACATTTAGTTAGTAAGGAACAAGCAAAAGAAGTTCTAGGTATTCTTTTAGAAGATACTACTGATATGTCAGAAAAATGGAGCAAAAGATATAATGATAATAAAGAAAGACTAAAGACAGGTGACCTATTCGAAATAGCAGATATATATAGAAACTTAAGTTTTAGAAACAAAGAAAAGAACCTATCAACTAGCGAAAAGAAAATGTTTTTAAATGCACAACAGGTTTTAATTAGTGAACTTTCTGAAGTTACTGGTGAAAACTATGATACATTACAAAATAAGATTGATGAAAAAATAAGTCAAAATTATATTGATAGTATACCTGAACAAGATGAAAATGTATAAAACCCAAGAGATGAATTAATTCACCTCTTTTTTTATGCTTTATTATTTTAATTGTTTTAATCCTATATTGTTTTATTAATTTTTCT
>QWCE01007930.1_pt1 | contig 10172 bp, 8 predicted proteins | sample 1972531 | NCBI WGS metagenome assembly QWCE01 (sample SAMN09866716, study PRJNA288562) | Human gut metagenome isolate term4_stool, whole genome shotgun sequencing... | reverse complement strand
TGGCAATCCAACTTATGACATACACTTTAATCCTAACGGCTCATACTATGGAATTGAATGTATTACATCACCAGACGGACGAATATTAGGTAAGATGGGGCATTCAGAAAGAATAGGCGATAATCTTTATAAAAACGTTCTCGGTGAATATGACATGAAACTATTTGAAAGTGCAGTAGATTTCTTTAAATAATAGTATTATATGAAAGGAATAACTTTAAATGGATTTAGACAAATTATTAGAATCTAGACGTAGTGTGCGAAAATACGATGAAACAAAACAGGTTACCGAAAAAGACCTTAAAATTATTATAGAAGCTGCCATTCAAGCACCTTCGTGGAAAAATTCACAAACTGCAAGATATTATGCTGTACTAGATAAAGACGTACATAATATGATTGCAGATGAAGCTTTGCCTGCATTTAATGCTAAAAGTGCTACCGGAGCAGCCCTAATAGTAACAACTTTTGTTAAAGACCGCTCTGGATTCGATAGAGAGGGTAATCCAGAAAATGAATGTGGCAATGGCTGGGGTTATTACGATTTAGGATTACATAATGCAAATTTAATTTTAAAGGCTAAAGATTTGGGACTTGATACTTTAGTCATGGGAATTAGAGATGGAGATAAAATAAGGGAAATTTTAAATATTCCTGAAAATGAAATCATAGTTTCAGTTATTGCTATAGGATATTCTGATAGTGAAGCTTCAAAGCCTAAAAGAAAGAGGGCGGAAGATATCCTAAAGATTATCTAGTATTAATTTTATATTTTAAGTAGAGAGACATAACTATTCCTAAAATCATAATTTTCGGAATAGTTATGTTATTTTAAAATAGAATACCCATAAAGCTCTACAAATACGCCTTATCGAGCATTCCCATTACGATTCTATATAAAACTCATCTACATATCTCTTTATAATTATTTTTCAGAAAGTTTTCAATTTTTCAACGCCCTAATCTTCGATTTAAGCGATTTTATTTATCTCGTTGATACCCATATACCTTTTATATTTCTTCTATTTTCTCTAAATAGATATAATCTATTTACAAACAGCTTTTAATATATAGGAAGCTTAATTTTTTCTCCTGGATTTAAATCTCCTGGATCTACATCATTATATTTAGCCACATGATAAACATATTCTCTGATATCCATATCTTTTGGCACGTGATTCTTTGCAAGCGTCCATAAGCTGTCACCATCATTTACAGATATAATTTCATATCTCTCCACAGTATCACCTTGAGCATCTGTCACTCCAACAAACGCCATATAAGTTGATAATATTAAAACTGCAATAAATGCTAGAAAAATGCTGAATCTTATTTTTGAGCTTACCCTATATCTTCTCATCTTATTATACCCCCTATTTGAACACCTGTTCTATATTTGGAGTATATCAGAATGCATGTTCTTTGTCAATGCTTTTTCGAACAAATGTTTTTTTATTTTTCAGGAAAACACGTATAGGTAATATAATTCTTGACAAATACAATTCCTGCCAAGGCCAAAGCACAGCCAAGCCCAGAATAAAAGAAAGCGATGAAGGTGTCAGGTACCAATCCACTTGCTCTAAGCCCTATCCCACCGCTCATCATAAATATCATTATAATATAAGATTTTAAATCAAAGAAATGCCAAAACGGTCTGTCATCCTCATAGTTTAAGATTCTGTTCGTATGCTTATCGCTCATCTTATAAAACATTAGTCCGAATAGACAAAATATTACGATTGACAAAAGATACAGATACCACATTCTATCAATCGCCAAATATGATAGAACACCAAGCCTTATGACGTTAAACCCGGCAATCTGCCAAACGACACCTGCGATAAGCAATAATGTTTTGTTTTTTACGTAAAAGAAACTATTCATCCAAACTATCCTAACCTATTTTGTTGTAAAAGCTCTCCATCCATTTCGAGATTTTCTTCCTGTATATAACGCAAATCAGAAATGGAATTAGGTAAAGCAAAAAAACAACGTTATAAGCACGACTACTGTTCAGCATCTTGACTATTTTGTCGATTTTTTCTTTGCCAAATAGTACCTCAATTGCGTTTGAGCCTAGCCACTTTGCAACAAAATACGTTATTGTCGTTCCGATTGCTGCTCCGATTAGGGAGTATACAAGACCCATGAAGAATCCAAAGTAATATCCTGCCGCAACTTGGAAAACTTGGCCTGGAAGAATGCTGACGATAATCTGCATAATTTGCAATCCCATGTAAATTAGGATTGCCGCTGTTTTGTTCGAATCAAGTAAGGCAACGACTTCTTCAATCGAATCGATATCCCGTATAATATCTCGGTGAAACACCCATATGTAAACTGGTATTGCAACGATAAAAATTAAAAGCAATATTAAATTAATAATGGCACTTAAATTAGTTTTAATATCGTAATTATTTAAATTTTGTTTCTTGGTTTTCATAGTATATTAGATTTCCAATAATCCTTCTTTTAACAATTCATTAAGTGCAAATATAACGCCGATCTTAGAATGGGCATACGTCATACCGCCTTGGAAATATACGTTGTATGGAGGCTTAACGGGACCGTCTGCTGAGAGCTCTATAGAAGACCCCTGAACAAAGGCTCCGGCTGCCATTACTACGTCAGTGTCATATCCTGGCATCGGCCAAGGAAGTGGTGTAACAAAAGAGTCTACAGGCGCAGCTGCTTGGATTCCTTTGCAAAATGCAACAAGTCTTTCGGAGCTTTCAAGTTTAATCGCCTGTATTATGTCGCTTCGAGGCATGTCGGCATGAGGCATAGTTTCAAAGCCCAGCCTTGAAAAGGTTTCGCCGCAGACCATTGCACCCTTTACAGCCGCTGAAACGACCGTAGGAGCGAGGAATAAACCTTGTAGCATGGTTCTTGTCTGTCCAAAGGTTAGACCGCATTCTCCGCCGATTCCAGGACAGGTTAATCTGTATGAAACTCCTTCGACTAGGTCCTTGCGACCTATGGCATACCCTCCTGAGAGAGCAATGCCGCCACCAGGGTTTTTTATAAGAGATCCTGCCATGATGTCGCAGCCTACATCTAGAGGCTCTCTCAAATCAAGAAATTCCCCATAGCAATTATCGACGAAGACAATCAATTCAGGCTTGATTGATTTAACAAAATTAACAAGCTCTTCTATTTCTTTTATAGTTATTGAGCGTCTCCAGCTGTAACCAGTCGCTCTTTGTATTCCAATTACTTTGATTTCGGGATATTTTTCCAAAGTGTCTTTGATGGCATCAAGATCGAAGGGGGTTTCATTACTTGCGTAGTTTTGCTTTAGCTCAACCTGGTGGTATTTGACGCCGTATTCGATTAGTGACCCCATGCCTTGGCCACGGATACCAATCACCTCTTCAAGGGTATCGTACGGGCTCCCGGACACATAGCAGAGCCCGTCGCCGGGCCTTAGAATCCCGAATAGCCCGGCGGCCAAGGCATGCGTACCATTGACAAAGCCCGTGCGCACCAGAGCAGACTCCCCTCCAAATGCACGGGCAAAAATCTTCTCGGTCACTTCCCTGCCTGCATCATCATAACCATAACCCGTATTCCAGTTAAAATGCGTATCAGAAAGCCTTTCCTCCTGCATCGCACTTAAAACCTTATACTGATTAAATTCAGCTATTTTGTCGACTTCGCTAAATTTGTCCCTTAGATCCTCTTCAACAGAAGACACAAAGTCAATTACCTTATCTGATATATTAAACCTTTTATATATATAATTACGATTATTATTCATACCTATATTCACGTTCTATCTTTCTTTTAGCTATATCAAACTAGCAACATTAAAGTTATTACGATTACTCCACAGCTTGATGATAGCATTCTTCTAAATAATATTGAAAATTCACTAATATTGCATAACACAATTCTGTAGATTTTTAATCTTCGCCTTTTCTTTCTTTTTCCCACTCCATACCTTTAACTAGATCACGCTTTACGTTCTTCTTCTGTGCGGCGTAAAGCTGTGTAGTCGTAACCTGTTCATGGTCGAGAAGCGCCGCCACATCGTATATTGAGTTACCGCGTCCAATCAGACTCGTTGCGGCGGTAGCTCTGAGTTTATGAGGGCTATAACCTGCTTTTGTGCTCGTCTTAAGAGCAATCGCAGTATATTTCTTTACCAAATCTCTTATCTGTCTCTCCGTCAAACGGCTCCCCTGAAGAGAGAGAAAGAGCGCGTCCTTGTTACCCGCTTTTATTTTCTCTTCCTTAGGTCTTTCATTCTTGATATAGTCGTTTAATGTTTCAAAAACCGAGTCATTTATAGGCATTACGCTCTCTTTTCCACGCTTCCTGTAAATTTTAAACTCTCCACGTCCAAAATTAAAGGAGCTCAAATTGAGCTGTTGAAGCTCTGAAAGCCTAAGTCCATACGTGAGAAACAAGATTAAAATCGCCTTATCTCTCTTCTTTGTCTTATCCCAGTAGCTTTTTTGATGCTTGGTAAGACCCGTTCCGTTTGTAACCGCATCGAGCATAATCATAACCTCGTCATCTTGAAGAGCTTTAATCTCTCGTTCGCCAGCCTTTGGAACACGAATAGGGTCAAATCCGTCTGTGATATTTTTCTCAACAAGCTCATCCCTATACATATATTTAAACAAAACAGAAATCGAGGATTTTTTTCTCGCAAGTGTTTTGTTGTTATTTTCGTAAATTGTAACAGTATTATCCGTTTCAACCTTATATTTTCTGCAATAGTCAATAAACATATTAACGTCAACAGCACGCACTCTGTTAAGCTCAGAAGTCTTGATTTTAGAGGTTTCATCAGCTTCTACAAGTCCTGTTTCGTCTATCAAATAATTAAAGAAAAAATGAATGTCCTGCAAGTATGCGAGCCTTGTCATAGGCAATACATTTCCGCGTAAATAGGAAAAAAATCCACGCAAAAAACGTGGAAGTTCATTTTCTATTGCTTCACACTGCTCAAAAATCTCAGCTTCCTTCTGTACAATGTTATCGGGTTTATCGCTTTTGTTGTGTATTCTTATATCCTTACTTGCCATAGCTTCCCCTAACAATTTCTATAGCTTCTTCAAAACTCTTATGACTCAAATTTATCCAAAGCATATCGTCGTATTTTCTAAACCATGTGAGCTGCCTCTTTGCAAATCTGCGTGAGTTGCGCTTAATAAGTTCGACCGCAGTATCTAGGTCATACTCTCCATTTATGTATGAGAGCATTTCCTTATAGCCTATCCCCTTCATGGAAATATCATCCGCAGATATTCCCATATTCAAAAGGGCACGTATTTCCGACTCTAGCCCCTGCTTTATCAAGATATCAACACGTCTATTTATTCTATCATAAAGTTCTTCTCTATCTCTATTTAAACAAAACAGCTTCGCGTCAAATTCTTTGTATTTTCTATTCTTTACGCCCTCAAAATCCCCTGGATTCTCTCCAGATTCGAGTATCTCTATTGCTCTAACAACTTTTTTTATATTATTTGGATGAATCTCACCTGCTCTTTTGCTCGAAAGTTCAGCTAGCTTAGCGTGTAAGGCTTCGTTACCCTCTTCTTCGGCAATTCTATATAGCTCATCACGTCTTTTGTTGAATATGCCACCCTCAGGCTTATTCGAGAAATCCATATCGTAGATTACACTATCGATGTATAGTCCCGTACCACCTGATAAAATAGGCACCTTACCTCTTTTGCTAATGTCAATTATGCACTTCCTCGCATATTTCTGGTATTTTGCAACGGTAAATTCTTCATTGGGATTAATAAAATCAACTAGGTGATGAGGTGCTTCGCTTCGCTCTTCTTTTGTTGGCTTGGCTGAACCAATGTCCATATGCTTGTATATTTGCATGGAATCACAATTTACGATTTCTCCATCTAACTGCTTTGCAAGTTGAATAGCAAATTCTGTTTTTCCTACTGCAGTTGGTCCCGCAAGAACGATTAATTTTATCTTATCTTGGATATCCATATCAGGCTCTCTTAAACATTCTTTCCATTTCATATTTGCTGAATTTGATGATTGTAGGTCTACCATGAGGACAAGAATAAGGATTCTTGCAATTTCTCAAAGTGTTCAATAGGCTCGATACTTCCTCGTCTGTGAGATAATCGTTTGCCTTAACAGCACTCTTGCATGATTTGGTTATTAGCTTATCGATTGCTACTTGGTTTCTGAAATCGGCATTTTCATCGGTGCCTTCTATAACGTTTCTGGCAAAGATTTCTGCCTCTTTCATATTCATAAAATCAGGTACACCTCTTATAATCACGCTCCCAGGCCCGAAGCTCTCAATCTCAAAACCCAGTGATTGCAATATGCTCATCTTATTTTCTATTAGTGATTCCTCCTGAGGCGTGAGGTCGATAACTATTCCTACAGCAAGTAGCTGGGTCGTGCTTCCTGAATGACCCTCTTCCATATAAGTGGTTACAAATTTTTCGTAGTATATTCTCTCATGTGCAGCGTGCTGGTCGATTATGTAGAAGTACACATCGTCTGTCGCCAAAATATATGTTGCAAATACAACGCCAATAGGTCTAATTTCATCCCATGATATATTATTATCTTTCTTTTTGATATCAAAGCTTGAAACATCTTCTTCGAGAGTTGAGGCCGATTCTAGATTCTCATTTAATGATTCTCTCTCTATGCTTTCCTCGCGTAAAATACTTGCGAGGCTCATTTGTTCGGTACTGTTATAATCTGGTCTTGCATATATATCAACAAAACAGTCATCTCGCGAATTATCGCCCTTATCAAGGTCGCAGTGAATAGAATCTAATTCGCTGATTGAAGTTTGGTCTATTTTACTATTCAAAATATTCTCTGACGCAGGTCTTGGCATAGAATCTGCCGAAGTGATTGCGGAATGTATTGTATCAGCAATGAAGTCTTTAACTCTCTTTTCATCATCAAATTTTATAACTTTTTTGTTCGGATGTATATTGACATCGATAGCCTTGGGATCTAGCTCTAGCAACAGGAAAGCAATAGGAAAACGACCTTCAAATAATCTCTCCCTATATCCTTCTCCTATCCCCTCATCAACAACCTTGCTTTCGATTACCCTACCATTAACAAGATAAATTTGCATCTTTCTTGTATTTCTGTTAATTGAAGGTCTGGAAATTAATCCGGTTATTTTAAGTCCTGGAATTTCGTCATTTATTTCTATCAGATTCGTAAAGTCATTATGATTATATACCTGCATTATTGAATTCTTCAGTTCCCCACTTCCATCGGTGGTAAAAATGATCTTTCCATTGACTATATACCTGAAACTTATCTTAGGAAATCCTACAGCTATATTGCTCATAAAGCTTGTAATCTGTGAGGTATCTGATGATTCTGACTTCATGAATTTAAGCCTTGCAGGTGTATTGTAGAAAAGATCTCTTATTATCATGGTTGTACCATCAGGACAGCCAATAGATGATTTGGAGATAATTTCTCCACCATGTATAGCCAATCTGATACCTGTCTTTTCATCAGATGTTTTTGAAACAACCTCCATACGGGTTACAGCAGCAATGCTTGCAAGAGCTTCTCCTCTAAAGCCTAATGTTATCAGATTCTCAAGATCTGTTTCGCTTGAAATTTTACTGGTAGCGTGACGAATAAAGGCTTTCTCAATTTCTTTTTTCTCTATTCCAAAGCCATTATCTGTAACTCTAAGATAGTCATGGCCACCCTTTTTAATCTCAACAACAATAGAACTAGCTCTGGCATCAATTGAATTTTCTACAAGCTCCTTAACAATTGAAACAGGTCTGTCTATAACCTCTCCTGCTGCTATTTTGTCTGAAACTGACTTATCTAAAAGATTAATCTTCATGAATAATTTCCTTCAAGTCTTCCAAAATACGGATTGCCTCGGATGGGCGAAGCTCATTAAGATCTATGTTAGATATTTTATCCTTGATTTTAAATTCTATATCCGATTTATACTCTTTTATTTCTGTAACCTGACTATGAGCCAAAGTATTTTCGTCTATTAAATTATTATTATCAGGAATATCATTATGGCGTAAATTATCGTGTTCATCCTCTAGCTCACCTAGCTTATTTTCAGCATCTACGAGGACTTCTTTCGGAACACCGGCAATCTTAGCTACATGAATACCATAGGACTGGCTGGCAGCTCCGTTCACTATTTTGTGCAAGAAAACAATTTCTCCGTTCTCTTCATGCACATCAACATTCAAATTTATAATGCCCTCAATCTGTTCTGCCAAAACAGTAAGCTCATGGTAATGTGTGGCAAACATCGTCCTAATCATTTTATCAGGTTTACATAAATAATTTACGGTTGCAAATGCAATGCTCATGCCGTCGTAAGTGCTTGTTCCTCGCCCTATTTCGTCAAGAATAACAAGACTCTTTGATGTCGCAGATGCCAAAATATATGCAAGCTCACTCATCTCAACAAAAAAAGTGGATTTTCCTTGACTGAGATTGTCTGACGCTCCTATTCTTGTGAAAATACGATCTACTAATCCAATCCTTGCACTATCACACGGTACAAAGGATCCCATCTGTGCCATCAGAACGATAAGAGCGGTTTGTCTCATATACGTAGACTTTCCTGACATGTTCGGGCCAGTTATTATAGACATATACTTATCCGACCTATCAAGGTTAACATCATTTGGAACAAACAGATTTCCCCCATCCATCCCCTCAACTACGGGGTGTCTACCTGCAACTATGTCAATCTCAGTAGATTCATCAATCTCTGGTCTAACGTAATTGTTTTGTGCTGCTACATAGGATAGAGAGGCTATTACATCCAAGGTCGCTATCTTGACAGCTGTTTCCTGAAGTTTTGGAATTTGAGGCAGTAACCACCTTCTGAGTTCTTCAAACAATTCAGCCTCAAGCTTATTAATCTTCTCTTCTCCGTTCAATATTACAGATTCCACTTCCTTCATCTGCTGAGTTATGTATCGCTCGTTATTGACAAGTGTTTGCTTACGAATATATGAATCAGGGACCTTATCAATCTGGCTTTTATTTATATCTATGTAATATCCGAATACCTTATTAAATCCTACCTTGAGATTTTTGATTCCAGTTCTATCACGTTCTTTGGATTCAAGCGAGGCCATCCAGGACTTTCCATCCTTGATAGAATAATTAAGCTCATCGAGTTTTTCTGAATATCCTGGGTTAAATATCCCACCATCTCTTATTGAAAACGGAGCATCCTCCCTAATTGACATTTCAATTCGATTTTCGATATCCGAAAAATCATAAATGTGTTCATATATATCTAGAAGCATCTCAGACTTGACGTCTTTTAGTAATTCTTTAATTTCCGGTAGGAGAGAAAGAGATTTTTTCAGAGCTATCATATCTTTCGGATTTATAGTTGAAGTCGCAATTTTCGCAGTAATCCTCTGAAAGTCATATATTTTGTCAAGCATATTCCTAAGGTCATTTAAGATAAGAGGATCAGATTTAATCTCTTCAACAGCATCAAGCCTATCGATAATTTCGTTTGACTTATTTAGGGGTTCAATTAGCCATTGCTTAAGCATCCTAGCCCCATGAGCTGTCTTTGTTTTGTCCAAAACATAAAGAAGAGAGCCCCGCTTCTCCTTATCATATAAGGTTTCAGTCAATTCCAGATTTCGCATGGTAGCCTTGTCAAGCGACATATTAGTTCTGATATCATATATTCTAATATCACTAATGTGCTCCATATCCTTCATCTGAGTTTCTTTAAGATACTCAAGAATTGCGCCTATCGCTTCGATTGGTCCCCTATCTCCTAAAATTCCGATTGCAGATAGATTATCAATGTTAAAATGTGATTTGACAATGTCTTCAGATGCTGACAGAACAAAATAGCTGTCAGGTCTAGCCGTAATATATGCCGATGTTAATTCCGCGAGCTTATCTGTTGTTATAAAATCATGAATTCCTTCGTTTATGATAATTTCAGATATACCGAGCTTATCAATTTCATTGAGCATATCCTCGAGTGTTTCAGATGATGCAGGCTTATATGTTGCTGAAAATTCACCCGTTCCTATATCTACATATGCCAGCTGGAATCCTCCTCTGACATAACAAAAAGTAGATAGATAATTATTTTCCGGAATATTAATATCATCACCAATATTATTGGTTCCGGGTGTAATAATTCTAACTACTTCTCTCTTAAC
>QWCE01010916.1_pt1 | contig 10177 bp, 9 predicted proteins | sample 1972531 | NCBI WGS metagenome assembly QWCE01 (sample SAMN09866716, study PRJNA288562) | Human gut metagenome isolate term4_stool, whole genome shotgun sequencing... | reverse complement strand
CCGCCGAAAGCGGGGCGGGTCATCTTCAGGTTGGTGTTCTCCTCAAACTTGGTGTTGTCCACATCAATGTTGGAGGTGGTGCGCAGGAAGTTCTTGTACTTCTCGACATCGACGTCCAGATGGGTGCAGTCGGCGGTCAGACCGGTGTGCAGACGGGCTGCGCAGCGGGGGCCGAGGTCGCGGCCCAGGTTGGTCGCACCGATCAGCATGATCTCGGGCTTCTTGTCCATGATGAGGTCGCACAGCGCCTTGGCATAGCCATCGGTGGTGTAGTCCTTCAGCAGGGGGCTGTCGATGTTGTAAACGCGGTCAGCGCCGTAGCCGCCCAGCGTTTTGAGGTCAGCCTCGGCCAGGCCGCTGCCCATGACAACGCCTGCCAGCTCAACGCCCAGGTCATTGGCCAGCTTGCGGCCCTCGCTCAGCAGCTGATAGCTGATGGACTGGATCTCGCCCTCGCGCTGCTCGCAGAATACCCACACGCCCTTGAAGGCGGCGGTGTCCATTGCATTGAATTCAGCCATTGTTCGTTTCTCCTTCCTCAAATCAGGTGCTTGTCGTTCAGGATGCCGACCAGCTGGGCAGCGTCCTCGACCTTCATGCCGGCGCCCTTGACCGGAGGAGCAAAGGACTTGTAAACGTTCGTCGGGGAGCCCTTCAGACCGATGGTGTCGGTCTCGATGAGCGGATCGTCCTTCAGAGCGTTGTAATCAAAGACCTCAAGCGGCTTGTCGTAGCACTCGAAGATGCCGGAAACGCTCATGTAACGCGGAGTGTTCAGCTCCTTGATGCAGGTCAGCAGGCAGGGAGTCTGGACCTTCAGCTCCATGTAGCCGTCCTCGAGCTGGCGCTTGACGGTCAGGCTGTTGCCGTCCTTCTGAATGTCGGTGACATAGGTGACCTGGGGCAGATGCAGCTTCTCGGCGATCTGGGGGCCGACCTGAGCGGTATCACCGTCGATGGCCTGACGGCCACAGAAAACGATGTCCTCGGGGCCGACGCCGATTTTGTTGACGGCAGCGGCCAGGATCTGGGAGGTAGCGAAGGTATCGGAACCGCCGAACTCGCGGCCGGAGACCAGCACGCCGCGGTCAGCGCCGCGGGCCATCAGCTCACGCAGCATACCCTCTGCCGGCGGCGGGCCCATGGTGACGACGACGACCTCGCAGCCGGTCTCGTCCTTCAGCTGCAGGGCGGCCTCGACGGCGTTCAGGTCGTCGGGGTTGGTGATGGTAGCCATGGCAGAGCGATCCATGGTGCCGTCAGCCTTGACAGCGACCTTGCCCTGCGTATCGGGAACCTGTTTGACACAAACGATTGCTTTCATTACGTCTGTCCTCCTTACTTCAGCAGCGCGCCGCCGATGACCATCATCTGGACTTCGCTGGTGCCCTCGTAGATCTCGGTGATCTTGGCATCACGCATCATGCGCTCGATGGGGTAATCGCGGGTGTAGCCGTAACCGCCGAACAGCTGCAGGCAGCGGCGGGTCACGTCGCTGGCGGTGCGGGCGGCAATGAGCTTGGCCTCGGCAGCCTCAACGCTGTAGCGGACCTTCTGGCCGTTCATGGCAGCCTGCTTCTTCTGGGCAGCTGCGTAGACCAGATACTTGGCGGCGTCAACGCGGGCCTTCATCTCGGCCAGCTCGAACTGGGTGTTCTGGAACTGTGCGATGGAGCGGCCAAACTGCTTGCGCTCCTTGACATAGGCGACGGTCTCGTCGATGGCGCCCTCGGCAATGCCCAGAGCCTGGGAGGCGATGCCGATACGGCCGCCGTCCAGCGTAGCCATGGCCAGCTGGAAGCCCTTGCCCTTCACGCCCAGCAGACGATCCTTCGGGATGATGCAGTCCTCCATGATGAGCTCGCAGGTGGAAGAACCGCGGATGCCCATCTTGTCCTCGGGCTTGCCGACCTTGAAGCCGGGATCGGTGCGCTCAACGATGAAGGCGCTGATCTCCTTCTGCTTGCGGCCGCGCTTGTCGGTGACAAAGCCGGTGACGGCAATGATGATGAACACATTGGCAAAGCCTGCGTTCGTGATGAAGATCTTGGAGCCGTTCAGCTTCCAGTGGTCGCCCTCGTCAACGGCGAAGGTCTGCTGGCCCTGAGCGTCGGTACCGGCACCGGGCTCGGTCAGGCCGAACGCGCCGATCCACTCGCCGCTGCACAGCTTGGGCAGGTATTTGGCCTTCTGCTCGGGGGTGCCGTTCTCATAGATGGGAGCTGCGCACAGAGAGGTGTGGGCGGACAGGATAACACCGGTGGTGCCGCAGACCTTGGACAGCTCCTCGACAGCCATGACGTAGGACAGGACGTCGCCGCCTGCACCGCCGACGGACTTCGGGAAGTAGATGCCCATCATGCCCAGCTTAGCCATCTTCTCGACGGTCTCCTTGGGGAAGTACTCCTCCGCGTCGACCTTCTTGGCGAGGGGCTTGACTTCGTTTTCAGCAAACTCCTTGTACATCTTCTGGACCATTTGCTGCTGTTTAGACAGAGTAAAATCCATTGATAAAACCTCCATATACTGGGGCCGGGCTATACTGCCCGACCAAACAAACGCGGCCCGGCACGGTTTTGACCGCGCCAGGCGCGTAAGTTACTGAATTACAGGGCGTCGACAGGGGTCTTGGTGCGGTCTGCGTTGTAAACGTAGAAGCCCTTGCCGGTCTTGCAGCCCAGGTTGCCGCCGCGGACCATCTTGCGGATCAGCGGGCAGGCGCGGTACTTGCTGTCGCCGGTCTCCTTGTACAGAACGTCCATGATGGCCAGGCAGATGTCCAGACCAACAAAGTCGCCCAGCTCCAGGGGGCCCATCGGGTGGTTGGCACCCAGCTTCATAGCGGTGTCGATACCGGCGATGTCGGAGACGCCCTCCATCTTGATGAAGGCAGCCTCATTGATCATCGGGATCAGGATGCGGTTGACGACAAAGCCGGCAGCCTCATTGACCTGAACGGGGGTCTTGCCGATCTCAACGCTGATCTTCTTGATGGTCTCGACGGTCTCGGCGGGGGTGTTCACACCGGCGATGACCTCGATGAGCTTCATGCGGTCAGCGGGGTTGAAGAAGTGCATGCCGACCAGGGGGCGGCTCAGACCCTTGCCGATCTCGGTGATGGACAGAGAGGAAGTGTTGGAAGCGAAAACACACTCGGACTTGCAGATCTTGTCCAGCTCGCCAAAGGTGGTCTGCTTGACCTTCATATCCTCGAAGGCAGCCTCAACGATCAGGTCGCAGTCAGCGCACAGATCCTCCTTCAGACCGGCGGTGATGGCAGCCATGCGGCGGTCAACTTCAGCCTGGTCCAGCTTGCCCTTGGCAACGAGCTTGGCATAACCGGCAGCGATCTTGTTCTTGCCGCCATCGGCCCACTCCTGCTTGATGTCGCACAGAGCGACGGTGAAGCCCTCAACCTGTGCAAATGCCTTTGCAATGCCCTGGCCCATAGTGCCAGCGCCAATAACGCCTACCTTCATAGTAAGTACCTCCAAATTATGTTGTTGCGGGGCTGTAGGGGTGGGTGCTCGCATCCGCCCGCGGGGCGTCGGGGACGCCGCCCCCTACAAAATTGTAGTTGAATTTAGTTATTCGTGAAAACCGGCTTCGGTTTCGGTTTCTCGCGGCTCAGGAAGCAGCCCATGCCCTCGACCTGGTCGTGGGTCTCGAAGCAGTCGCCGAACAGCTTTTCCTCGACCTCAACGGCCTTCTCAATGGGCAGGCTGATGCCGTCGTTGATGGCCTTCTTGCAGTTGCGGACCGCAATAGGAGCATTCTTGGCGATCTTGCCGGCCAGCTTCAGCGCAGCGGGCATCAGCTCCTCCTGCGTGTAGACGGCGTTGACCAGACCAATGCGCAGGGCCTCGTCTGCCTTGATGTTCAGGGCAGAGTATACGAGCTGCTTGGCCATGCCCATGCCGACAAGGCGTGCCAGACGCTGGGTGCCGCCGAAGCCCGGGGTGATGCCTAAGCCCACTTCCGGCTGGCCAAAGACGGCATTGTCGGAGCAGAGGCGGATGTCGCAGCTCATGGCCAGCTCATTGCCGCCGCCCAGCGCGAAGCCGTTGACAGCAGCGATGACGGGCAGCGGGAAGCTCTCGCTCGGCCTTGGTCATCGTGGACATAGAGCCAATGTCGGCACCGGCCACGAAGCTCTTGTCACCGGCACCGGTCAGGACGACGCAGCGGACGGTGTTCTGATCGATGGCCTCAAAGGCGGCCTTCAAATCAGCCAGAACCTCCGGGTTCAGGGCGTTGAGTGCCTTGGGACGGTCGATGGTAACGACTGCCACAGCGCCCTGCAGTTCAGTAGTAACAAAGGACATAGGATAAAACCTCCGGTTTTTAACAGAGTTTACATTTCAACGATGGTGGCGCAGCCCATGCCGCCGCCGATGCACAGGGTAGCCAGACCCTTATGCGCGCCGCGATGCTTCATGGCGTACAGCAGGGTGACGAGGATACGGGCACCGGAAGCGCCGACGGGATGGCCCAGCGCAATAGCGCCGCCGTTGACGTTCAGCTTGCTCTGGTCGAAGTGCAGAGCCTCGCCGACGGCAACAGACTGAGCGGCAAAAGCCTCGTTGGCCTCGATCAGATCCATGTCGTCCACGGTCAGGCCGGTCTTGGCCATGACCTTCTTGGTGGCGGCAATGGGGCCAAGACCCATGACCTCGGGTTCAACACCGGCCAGAGCACCGGCAACCCAGGTAGCCAGAGGCTCAACGCCCAGCTCCTTGGCCTTCTCCTCGCTCATGACGACCAGAGCAGCAGCGCCGTCGTTGATGGCGGAGGAGTTGGCGGCGGTGACGATGCCGTCCTTCTTGAAGCAGGGCTTCAGCTTGCCCAGAACCTCCATGGAGCTCATGCGGGGGCCTTCATCGGTATCAAACACGGTGTCGCCCTTCTTGCCCTTGATGACAACGGGAACGATCTCGTCCTTGAAAGCGCCGTCGGCAATAGCCTTGGCGGCCTTCTCCTGAGAATGGAAGGCAAACTCGTCCAGCTGCTCACGGCTGATGGGGTTGTAGCCGTACTTCTTCTGGTAGGTCTCGTTGGTGCAGACGTTCTCGGCGGTCATGCCCATGTGCATGTTGAAGCCGGTGGCATCCCACAGGGCGTCGTTGACCATCGTGTCGACCAGCTCGCTCTTGCCCATGGGGGAGCCCATGCGGTAGCCGTAGCGGCCCTTCATCATGGCAAACGGAGCCATGTCCATGTTCTCCATGCCGCCTGCAACGACGATGTCGGCATCGCCGGCCTCGATCATCTGAGCAGCCATGTTGACGCAGTTCAGACCGGAGCCGCAGACGACGTTGACGGTGACGGCGGGGGTCTCGATGGGCAGGCCGGCCTTCAGGGAAGCCTGACGAGCGACGTTCTGGCCCAGACCGGCCTGGATGACGCAGCCCATGTAGACATGGTCGACCTGCTCCGGCTTGACATTGGCGCGGTTCAGAGCCTCCTTGATGACGATGGAGCCCAGCTCAGCGGCGGGGACATTGGCGAGGGTGCCGCCGAACTTGCCAATGGCAGTACGGCAGGCGCTGGCGATGACGATCTTTTTCATAAGTAGCCTCCTAAAAATTCTCTCTTTGGATGGACTATTGAGTAACAATTTATTTTCAGGCCGACGGAAAACGCGGCTTGAATGCGGTTTTACAGCTCCCCTGCCTCGCGCTTGGCAATGAGCGCACGCTCAACGTTGCGGGGTACAAAGCGGGAAACATCCTGCCCGTAGTGGGCGGCCTCCCGCACAATGGTGGAGGAAAGATAACTCCACTTGATGGCCGTGGCCAGGAACACCGTCTCGATCTCGGGCATCATGGCGAAGTTCGTGTGGGCCAGCTGAATTTCATTTTCAAAATCCGTGACCGCGCGCAGACCGCGCACCATGACGGTAGCACCCTTCTGCTTGGCGAAGGTGACCGTCAGCCCGTTGAAGGAGTCGATCTCGACATTCGGGATGTTCTTGCAGGCCTCCCGCAGCATGGAAACGCGCTCCTCTACCGTAAAAAGCGGGGTCTTGGCACTGTTGACCAGCACCGCGACGATCACCTTGTCAAACATACGGCTGGAGCGCTTGATAATATCGAGATGCCCGTTCGTGACGGGGTCGAAGCTGCCGGGATACATGGCGATGGTGGGCATGGGTGGTGAACCTTTCCGGTTGGATTTGCGCCTTACTTGTTAAAAAATAAACAACATAAGGGGTAAAGCAAGGCACCGACGCCGACGCTGGCTCTTTGGGGCTTCTCCATTGGGTCAGAAATACGGCGGCAAGGTGCCGCTGCGGGCCGGTGTTTCCCGAACCGCTACTATAGTTTTACCATCTTGTTAAGGTTTTGTCAATGACGAATTTGTTAAAATTCGGTCAGGATTTCGCAAACAGGAGGATTTCCTACCTATTTATAGGCAGACACAGAAAAGGCGAAAAATATTTTTTGATGCCGCGCTCCCCTTCCCCCTCTTGACCCACGGCGCATAACGTGTTATTATTTTAACATACGGGGCTTTTTTGAGAGCGGCCCCGCCTTTGGAAAGAAGCAAAACGAGGTGCTGTAAAATGAATTTTGAGGACCTGATCGCGAAAGTAAAGACCTGCGGCAAGCAGAAGCTGGCCGTGGCCGCCGCCGAGGATGACGCTGTTCTGGAGGCTGTCGACGCCGCCCACAAGCAGGGCATTGCCGACGCCATTCTGGTCGGCGATGAGGCTGCCATCCGCAAGATCGCAGCCGAGCTGAACATCGACCTCTCTGACTATGAGATCATCAACGAGCCTGACAAGGTGCAGGCCTCCCTGAAGGCCGTCAAGCTGGCCCACGACGGCGTGGCCAACATGTACATGAAGGGCCTGCTGGACACCAAGACCTTCCTCAAGAGCGTGCTGGACAAGGAAGTCGGTCTGCGCACCGGCAATACGCTGTCTCATGTGGCTGTGTTTGAGGTCAAGGGCATTGAGCAGCTGCTGTTCCTGACCGACGTCGCCTTCATGACCTACCCGACGCTGGAGGATAAGGTACATATCATCGAGAACACCGTCGCCGTTGCCCATGCCTGCGGCGTCGAGTGCCCCAAGGTCGCGCCGCTGGCCGCCGTGGAGGTCGTCAACCCGAAGATGCCCTGCACCGTCGATGCCGACGAGCTGCGCAAGATGAACGCCGAGGGCAAGATCACCGGCTGTGTCGTTGACGGTCCCCTTTCGATGGACATTGCCATTGATCCCGAGGCTGCCCACCACAAGGGCGCTCAGGACCGCCCGGCTGCAGGCCATGCGGACATCCTGCTGTTCCCCGACATTCAGGCCGGCAACCTCGTCTACAAGACGCTGGTCCACACTGCCGACTGCAAGAACGGCTGCATCCTGACCGGTACCAAGGTCCCCGCTATCCTGACGAGCCGCTCCGATTCCTTCCAGACGAAGGTCAACTCCATCGCACTGGCCGCTGTGGTCGCAGCGGGGCTGGATCAGTAATTGTAAAAAGCCTTCCCCATCGGGGGAAGGTGGCCGAGCTTTGCGAGGCCGGATGAGGGCTGTACCTGCTGTGGCTGGCCGTTTGCGGGCAATCATGGAGAGGCCGCCCCTCATCAGCCGCCTGCAGGCGGCAGCTTCCCCCAAGGGGGGAAGCCAAAGAATTTTAAAAGGAGACGTTACCAATGTCCATCAAAACCCTGGTCATCAACCCCGGCTCCACCTCCACCAAGGTCGGCGTGTTCGAGGACGAGACCCTGCTGTTTGAAGAAACGCTGCGCCACCCTACCGAGGAGATCGCCAAGTACGCCAGCGTCATCGACCAGAAGGACTTCCGCAAGGAGATCATTCTGGACTTCCTGAAGGAGAAAAACTGCGACCCCAAGACCCTGAACGTCATCGTGGGCCGCGGCGGCCTGCTCAAGCCCATCCCCGGCGGCACCTACGCCGTCAGCGATGCCTTGCTGGCTGACCTGAAGGCCGGTGTGCAGGGCCAGCATGCCTCCAACCTGGGCGGTATTCTGGCCCGTGAAATCGGCGATTTCCTGGGCGTGCCCAGCTACATTGTTGACCCCGTCGTTGTTGACGAGCTGACCGATAAGGCCCGCATTTCCGGTATGCCGGAGCTGCCGCGCCGCTCCATTTTCCACGCGCTGAACCAGAAGGCCGTCGCCCGCCGCTTTGCCAAGGAGAACGGCAAGCGTTACGAGGATCTGAACCTTATCGTCATCCACATGGGCGGCGGTGTCTCCGTCGGTGCGCATGACCACGGCAAGGTCGTGGATGTCAACAACATCCTCGACGGCGAGGGCTGCTTCAGCCCCGAGCGCAGCGGCACCGTGCCCGTCGGCGACCTCGTCAAGATGTGCTTCAGCGGTAAGTACACCCAGAAGGAAGTTTATAAGAAGATCTGCGGCAACGGCGGCTTCAACGGCTATCTGCACACGAACGATGCCCGTGAGGTCGGCAAGATGGCCGAGTCCGGCAACGCGCTGGCAAAGCAGGTCTGGGAAGCATTCTTCTACCAGATCGCCAAGGACGCCGGCGCTATGGCCGCTGTCCTGCACGGCAAGGTCGACCAGATCATCCTGACCGGCGGCATTGCCTACAACCCCTTCACCGCCAAGACCCTGACCGAGTACCTCGGCTGGATCGCCCCTGTCACCACCTACCCCGGCGAGGACGAGCTGCTCGCCCTCTGCCAGGGCGCTCTCCGCGTCATGACCGGCGAGGAAGAGGCTAAGAACTACTGATTCCAACATAAAATAAACCGCACCGCCGCTGACGAGCCAAATCGTCAACGGCGGTGTTTTTGTATGCTATAGTGCTGCAGTAGGGGCCGGGCATGCCCGGCCCGGTGGTGCTCCGTCGGCGGGTGTTTTATGGGGATGTGGCGGGCCGCACATGTGCGGCCCCTACCGCGCGGCAAACCGGTAGTGATCGGCGTCCTCGACGCCCCGCGGAGGGGTCAAGACCCCTCCCTACGGAGAACCCGTAAACGACAGGCTGTAGGGAGCGGTCTTGACCGCTCCGGGCAGTCTTGCGCCCGCCGCAGCGTTCCCGGGAGGGGGTGAATCCCTCCCCTACGGCTAAAACAAACGTACCAGCAATTTTTTGACAGCGGGTATCCTGCCTACCCACCAAAATACAACGGCCCCGGCTACGCGCAAAATAATCGCGTCTACGTCAAACCGGAACGGCGCGGAATCCGTGCGCACGAACAACTGTGTAATCTCGATCACACCGCCGCCTGCCACGGCCAGCCACAGCGCGGCTTTGACCCCACGCCAGCGGGGCGAGATGCGCGGCAGCAGCAGAACCGGAACGGAAAACACGAAAAGGTTCATCCAAAAGGCAAAATGTCCGCGGAACGCATACCCGCCGCCGTTTATGTACCCCCGCCCCGGCACCAGGCAAAGCAGGTATTGCACGATTTGCCGGAACGGCACCAGATTTACATTCTCTTGCCACGCCGGGGTGCGCCAGAAATCCAGTACCGGGAACGCCACGCACCCGGCAAACGCTCCGGCACAATAGACGTAAAACAACCATAATCCGGCCACTGCCATAGCCGACGCACGGCGGAAGGCGCGCGTCTCGGCCAGCCCATCCGTGCAGAGCATGCGCAGCAGCCAAAAGGCGGATGTGGTGAAAACAAACGGCAGAACGACAAGCCAGAGCAGACTTTCCACCCCAAATGCCGCCATCCCGATGGAGCTTGTCAGCACCAGCCGCAGAAATTGTAGCGCCAGAAATGCGGCGGCAAGCAGCAGCGTCCCGGCTAACACTGTGCAGACGCGGCGGCGGCGCAGCTGTGGGCCGAGTTCCTGTGTGTAGGTGACAAGCTGTTCCGCCGTGCGCGTTTCGGCAGCCTGCACGACGGGTGGCTGGGGCTGGCGCTGTCCGGCCAGCAGCTCGCCGACGCTGACACCTAGAGCCGCGGCCAGCGGCAGCAGCAGCGACACATCCGGCAGCCCCTTGCCTGTCTCCCAACGGCTTACGGCCTTGTCCGTCAGTTGCAATTCCCCGGCCAGCTGGCGCTGCGTCCAACCCTTGGCGCGGCGCTCTGCCGCGATAAACGTCCCGATTTTTGTGGCATCCATAGCGAAACCTCCTCGTATTATAAAGTAGTAGTTATTAAAGTCCCTCTCCAAGGACAAAATGCTACAATAGACAAGGTGCTGTGGATTGGTTTAAACCTCCTAC
>QWCE01010278.1_pt1 | contig 10183 bp, 7 predicted proteins | sample 1972531 | NCBI WGS metagenome assembly QWCE01 (sample SAMN09866716, study PRJNA288562) | Human gut metagenome isolate term4_stool, whole genome shotgun sequencing... | reverse complement strand
AAAAAAGGAGCAACGCCTTGCTCCAACCTTTGTTAACCTTAAATCTAATACTATGAAAAACACATTGCAAAGATACGGACTCTTGGGAAATTAGCAAATAATCCAAGCAAAAAAGTATGTTTCATAACATAGATTAAGAATTGGATATTTCAATTCAAATTTTATTAAGACTTTTTTGTTGCTTTATCGTCCTCCAATCCTTTTAGATTTCATTTCTAGTTAGGTACTCTGAAATCATTCGGAGAGCAACCGGTAACTTTCTTGAATAGCCGGCTGAAATACTGCGGATTCTGGAAACCCAGTTCTTGTGTTATCTGATTAACTGTTTTATCAGTATTCAGCAACCAGTCTTTGGCAATCTCGAAACGTTTGAACTCGATGTATTCTTTAAAAGATTTCCCCGTTTCGTGCTTCAGCAAGTCGTTGAAATATTCAGGAGATAAATGAAGCACGTTAGCGCAATACTCATTTGAAAGCACATCGACAGCCGGTACCGGCTTCGTTTCGAAATGGTTATTTATCATTTTATCAAATTGTTTGATAATCGTTTTATTCACTTCGTTACGTGTAATGAATTGGCGTTCGTAGAAACGGACACAGTAATCCAGCAATAGCTCTATATATTTGGAAACTATTTTTTTGCTGTGGCGATCAATACAACGTTCGAGTTCCTGGTTGATTCTGTCCATAAATTCCAGAATGATCTGTTTCTCGCGCAATGATATATGCAGTGCCTCTTCAGGCTGATAAGAGAAGAAAGTATAGTTATCTATATTAAGCCCGAGCGGAGTACCACAAATCAGATCGGGATGAAAAGCCAATATCCATCCTTTGGAAGGAAATCTTTTATTCTTTTCTTTCATGCTGATAGACTCTCCGGGAGCCAGGCAGATCAAAGTACCGTCCGAGAAATCATAATACTGGTGACCATACACATAGGCCTCACATTTACACTCACTCAATAGAATCGTATAAAAGTCGAACTTGATGTCCGTATGAGGCGACAAGTCAGCCTTTGAGAGATCAATGACACTCACCAGCGGATGTCGTGTTTTGCTTCCCAGACAACAATTGCATTGATGCACAGTTCCTATTTTGAGTACTTTATCTCCCATGATGTTGAGACTCCTGTAGCTAAAAAATGCTTAGTTTCTTTGTTTATATTCGTTCGGGGTGCAACCGACATGCTTTTTAAACAATCGGCTGAAGTGCTGTGGATATTGAAATCCCAGTTCATAAGCCACCTGGCTGACAGTTTGAACACCTTCCAGTATTCTTTCTTTTGCCAGTTCGATAATCCGGCACTGGATATATTCCTGTGCAGTTTTTCCTGTTTCCTTCTTTATCAAGTCTCCGAAATAATTAGGAGAGAGACATGCCTTGTCTGCAAAATATTTCACGGATGGCAGTCCTTCGGTTATTGCCACCTGATTCTGGAAGTATTCGTCCAGCAATTGCTCGAATTTTACGATAATATCTTTGTTCGCCTGATTACGTGTGATAAACTGCCGTTCGTAGAAACGCATACAGTAATCCAGCAGCAGTTCGATGTTTCGCACGATGAGTTGCTTGCTGTGTTTGTCAATAGGATGTTCCAGCTCGATCCTGATTTTATGTATGCAATCAGTTACGATTTCTCTTTCCTGGTCTGAAAGATGCAATGCTTCATTTACCTCGTAAGAGAAAAAAGTATAGTTCTTGATATGCTGTCCTAATGAAGTTCCGCGGATTAAATCGGGATGAAACAAAACGCCGATTGACTTGGTGCGGGGAGCAGGCCTGTTGCGGTTGTCTATTCCGCTCACTTGTCCCGGTGCCATACAAACAACCGTTCCTTCCTGATAATCGTAATTCTTACGTCCATAAGTGAGGTCGCCACATTTTGCATCCTTCAGGAACAAGCAGTAGAATCCGATATTCATACGGATATATTCAACTGACCTGGTGGCTTTTGAGAAGTCGATTACATTCACCAAAGGGTGCAATGTTTCCAGTCCAAACAATTGGTCATACTGATCGACGGTTTCAATTTTTGTTATTTCATCCATATGCTTCTGTTATTAATCTGATACAAAGATAAAACATTTGAAGGTATCTTTTTAATTTCATTCAGTAAATCAGTAATATGGGTATAAGAATCAGTAATCTGTATACTACATAAACTTTCGGGCAGAAAAATAAATGGCAATGATTGCTGGAAGTAAATGATGGAATTGATATATTTGTTCCGGAGAATATAAAAAACAGGTTTTATGAAAGCATTATTTATTGGAGGTACAGGTACGATCAGTACAGATGTAGTGGCATTGGCGCAACAAAAAGGGTGGGAGATTACTCTCCTAAATCGTGGTTCGAAAAAGATGCCGGAGGGAATTCACAGTATCATTGCGGATATTAATGATGAAGAAGCTGTGGCAAAAGCCATCGTGTCCGAACATTACGATGTGGTTGCACAGTTCATCGGCTATACGGCAGAAGACGTGAAGCGTGATATCCGCCTGTTCCAGAATAAAACGCGGCAATATATCTTTATCAGCAGTGCCTCTGCCTACCAAAAGCCATTGGCCGATTACCGCATAACCGAAAGCACCCCTTTGGTCAATCCCTATTGGCAGTATTCCCGTAACAAGATAGAAGCGGAAGAAGTGCTGATGGCAGCCTATCGCACAAACGGTTTCCCCGTTACAATCGTCCGTCCCAGCCATACCTACAACGGAACAAAACCTCCCGTATCTGTACATGGAGATAAGGGAAACTGGCAGATCCTAAAACGAATCCTTGAAGGTAAACCTGTTATTATCCCCGGCGACGGTTCTTCTTTGTGGACATTGACTCACTCTAAAGATTTTGCCAAAGGTTATGTAGGACTGATGGCGAACCCTCATGCCATTGGGAACGCTTTTCATATCACTACCGATGAAAGCATGACCTGGAATCAGATTTATCAAACCATTGCCGACGCGTTGGGTAAACCTCTGAATGCATTACACGTAGCCTCCGATTTCCTTGCCAAGCATAGCGATCATTATGATTTCAGAGGTGAACTGTTAGGAGATAAAGCAGCTACGGTAGTCTTTGATAACTCGAAGATAAAGCGGTTGGTTCCTGATTTTATATGCAATACTTCCATGGCAGACGGATTACGACAAGCCGTACACTATATGCTTTCCCATCCGGAATCACAAATACCCGATCCGGAATTTGATTCATGGTGTGATCGTATTGCCAACGCAATAAGTGCGGCAGATAAGGCCTTCGAGCTTTCCTAATTCTGTGCCGAACTTACTTGATTTAATTCCGGACTGTCTGATCTAATCTATAGGACTACTTGGTTTTATTTCAGACTTCCGGGGTTTTATATTGAAGTACCTTATTTAATAAGGCGTGTTTCGTCCTTGTTGCACTTCGATTCGTATTCCGAAATTACCATTTGCCGATTTCAGTTCGAATGCTCCCCGGAAATTATTTCTTTCCCAAGGCATAGCACTGCGGTTAGGCACCCGCCAGCCATCCTTATCATAATCTCCGTAGGTATTGATTCTCATTCCGTTTTTCAGTTTGAAAGACCCCATCTGCATAAACTGTGGAGAAGAAGACAGTCCCCAACCATATCCAAAGCCGGAAAAGCCAGAAAAACCAGAGAAAGAAGACGAAGAAAAAGAGTCAGTGAATCCTTGCGAATAAGTAACATCTGTATTTAAACGAAAGAGCTGATTATAATCTTTCGTCATATTAGGCATTTCCGACTGTGCGGATGCAAAACCGACCGATAATATCAGCGAAAGAAATAGAATCAGTTTTTTCATCTTCGTAAAGGTTGATTTACCACAAAGATAGAGATTTTCAACCTGACTATTCGCTTCCGTTATGTTTTCTTAGAAAAAAACTATCTTTTCAGTTATTTACGATTAGACGATTTACAATGTACGATTGAGGTTACTATCCTCAATCATACGATCGTAAATCGTCTAATCAGTTAATTATTTTGATGCTTTCCATGTTTGGGCATATTCTTCCAACACACGTTTGATACTTTGCCCGATTTTCACATAATCGGCCTCATTCAAATTAGCCAGTGACACACGCACGCTCCATTTCGGTCCGGCAAAGCCACCGCCATTCAACAGCACGAGTGAAGTTTCGTTTGCCAGGCGGAAAACCACATCCAGCGGATTGTATGTCTTTTGCAGATAAGCAACGAAGTCATCTCCATAGAATTTCTTTGCCCATACCAGCATATCAATCTCCGAATAATATCCGGCACGCAGCGGATCCTCTACCAGTGTGAACCCTGTGTTATCCCACAACGCATGCAGGCGGCGATGAATAATTTCCTGCATCTTGGTTTTATAACTGTCTTCCTTATCCAGAAGCGAGAAGATGGCAAACAAACTCATTTGCATTTGTTGGGGCAGAGAAAGCCCTGCGGTATGATTCAGCGCAATCTGCCGGCTGTCAGCCACCATGCGGTCGATAAATTTCATTTTTTCCGGTTGCAGGCTAAGACTGGAATAACGTTTGTTCAATATTGATTTCTGCTCCTCCGACAGGCGGGCAATCATTTTGTCGTAGATGTTGTCTTCGTGTAAAGCAATCACTGCGGTTCTCCATCCCGTAGCTCCGAAATATTTGGAGAACGAATAAACGCAAAGCGTATTGTGTGGCAATTCTGCCATCAATGAACGGAAATGAGGGATAAACGTTCCATACACATCATCCGTAATAATCATCAGGTTCGGATTGTCATTCTTCACAATGTTGATGATACGTTCGGTAGTCTCCCTGCTAAGTGCGTAACTGGGCGGATTACTCGGATTGGTGATAAATAGCGCTTTGATCCGCGGATCTTTCAACTTGTCTATATCTTCATCCTTATACTGCCAGGTGTGCAATCCGTCAGGAGTCATCTGGTCGGCAGAAATTTCGGTAACGTCAAACTGATAGCGTCGCAATTCCGGGATTTCTATATAAGGAGTGAACACGGGAATCATCAAGGCAATGGCATCTCCCTGATTCAACAGGAAATTCTCTTGCAAAGAATCGAACAGATAACACATGGCTGCCGTACCTCCTTCGGTGGCGAAAAGGTCAAAAGTCCCTTTCGGCGGACGGCGGTCACACATCTCTTGTGCCAAGTAATCCTGCACGATTAACTCTGTAAAATGTAAAATACGGTCGGGCACAGGATACTGGTCGCCGATGACCGATTCCGCCCATTCGTGAATCAGCGTATCCGGATCGGCAGCATGCTCCATCAACATATAATTGTAGCCCTCTTTCAGCAGATTAGCCCCTGGAGCTTTTTCATTCTCTTTCAGGAAAGCCTCGAAACGGGCGGCTATTCCAGCCTTTTGCGGAATACCTGCTATTCCTTCTTCCTGTGAAAACGCATGGCGACATTCGCAAAGTCCGAATTGTCCCAACAGAAAAAATGCTTCGCGTGGTTCGGTAGCAATCCAGTTCGGATTACCTCTTCCCGCATTCAGCATGGTATGTGCTATTTTCTTAATGCTTTCATCTGCCATATCGATCAGTTTGTTTTTCAGCTCGAACGGGCTGATCGTTTCCATTTTCTTGGCATAACTTTTCGTAATGGCAGGGTTATTTGTTTTCTTTTCCATAATGATATTTATTTATATAGTTTTACATAAGTAACACGATGACGACTCCCCAGATAATCAGTAGCGTATTGCCGACTGCATACGTCACTGTATACCCTAATGCGGGTGTATCACTTTCCACTGCATCCTGAATAGCTCCCAGTGCCGCTGTTGTGGTACGTGCTCCTGCCGTGCATCCCAATGAAAGGGCAGGGTGGAATTTGAACAGGTATCTCGCCATCAGCAATCCTGCGAGAAGAGGGATGGCAGTTGCCAGTGCACCGACAATAAACAGACTGACTCCGACTTCCTTGAATCCGGCTATAAAACTGGGACCTGCAGCAATGCCGACCACTGCGATAAACATATTCAGCCCTACATTATTCAATACCCATAAAGAGGGTTCGGGGATACCTCCGAAAGTAGGATGCTTGCTGCGTAACCAACCGAACAGAAGTCCGGCAATCAATGCGCCGCCACTGGTAGAAAGACTGATAGGAACACCTCCCAGATGGATAGCCAGTGCGCCGAAAAGACCACCGAGCAAAATGCCCAGGCCGACGAAAATCATATCCGTCTGATTGGTCGGACGGTCAATGTAACCCATTTGTTTGGCAGCGCCTTCCACTTCATGTTTAAGACCGGTGAGCTCGAGAATATCTCCCGAATCCACAACTGTTTTGGATAATACCGGAACATTGATTCCGGCACGCTTGATGTTACGGATACTGACTCCGTGCATAAATTTCTGTGCCCGGATTTTGGCTACCGTTTCCCCGGCAAACGTCCGGTGAGTCACCATTACGGGAAGAGTTTCCGCCGGAAAATCCAATAATTGTGCGTCGATCACTTCCGGACCGATCCAGTCTTCTTCTCCGATTACAAACTCACGGCGTCCGCTTAGTACCACTTCGTCATTTTTGCGAAGAATCAGGTTCGGATCGACATCTTTCACCACTCCTCTTTGACGAATCCGCTCTACAAACAGCCGTTTATCATTCTTGCATAAATATGTTTCGAGTTCACTGACTTTCTTTCCTTTGCCGAACCATTCATTGGTGATTTTATAGGCACGGAATACCACCGGGCGAAGAGCCGGGGAAAATCCGGGTTCATCAGCTTCCGATGTTCCCATTTGAGCCTCCAGTTCTTTGCAGTCGGCTTTCACCTTATCCAGTCCGCCCAGCATTTTGGGGCCGAGGGAAGCCAGAATCCATGCAGAACCGGCTGTACCGAAGATATAAGTTACAGCGTAAGCTACCGGAATCGCATTGATGAATGTTGCTTTTTGTGCGTCGCTGATTCCCAATTGGTTGATTGTATCGCTTGCTACGCCGATCACGGCGGATATGGTCTGTGAGCCTGCCAAAAGTCCGGCAGCTTCCCCTACATGGTATCCCATGATTTTGGCGAGTATCCACGGTGCTACCAGGCTGACAATACACATCAGTACAGCGAATCCCACCTGTGGTAGCCCATCCTTTTTCAATCCGCGGAAAAACTGCGGACCTACCTTATAGCCGACGGCAAACAGGAAAAGCAGAAAGAACACAGCTTTCATCGGGCCATCCACAGTGATATTCAGTTGCCCGACCAACACTCCGACCAGCAGAACACTGGTGACTGTCCCCAATGAGAATTTCCCTATTTTGAGTCTGCCCAGCCAGAATCCGGCAAAGAGTGTCAGGAAAATAGCAAGTTCAGGGTGTACCCTTAGTTGATTAATAATCCATTCCATAATTAAGTTGTTGTTTTAGGTTATGTCATTTACAACAGTTATTGCGTGAAAAGAGTTTATAGTGTTTATGATAAATAGATATATAAATATCCGATGAACTTTAAATTTCTCTATTTCGCTTTTTTGTTATACTTTTGTTCTTTCAAAAATAAAACTAATCATATTCTGTATGAAATCAGACATAGAAATTGCTCGCAGCATTGAGCTGAAGAAGATTAAGCAAGTTGCCGAAAGTGTCGGAATTCCTCGCGAGGAAGTGGAGAATTATGGCCGCTACATCGCAAAGATCCCTGAACAACTGATTGATGAAGAGAAAGTGAAGAAAAGCAATCTCATCCTGGTCACTGCTATCACGGCAACCAAAGCGGGCATTGGCAAAACTACCGTATCTATCGGTCTTGCTTTGGGACTGAATAAAATTGGAAAGAATGCGATTGTCGCTCTTCGCGAACCGTCTCTCGGTCCTTGTTTCGGAATGAAGGGAGGAGCGGCTGGTGGAGGATATGCACAAGTGCTTCCGATGGATAAGATTAACCTTCATTTTACGGGGGATTTTCACGCCATCACCTCTGCCCATAACATGATTTCGGCATTGCTCGACAATTATCTCTATCAGAACCAGGCAAAAGGTTTCGGATTGAAAGAAATTCTTTGGCGGAGAGTGCTTGATGTGAATGACCGTTCGTTGCGCAGCATCGTTGTCGGTCTTGGACCTAAATCCAACGGGATTACCCAAGAGTCCGGTTTCGATATTACTCCTGCTTCGGAGATTATGGCGATTCTTTGTCTTTCCAAAGATGTGAGTGATTTGCGTCGCCGTATTGAAAACATCCTGTTGGGCTTCACTTATGATGACCAGCCTTTTACCGTAAAAGATCTGGGAGTGGCAGGAGCTATCACTGTGTTGCTGAAAGATGCCATCCATCCTAATCTGGTGCAGACTACCGAAGGAACCGCTGCTTTTGTACACGGCGGTCCGTTCGCTAATATTGCGCATGGTTGTAACTCTATTCTGGCCACTAAATTGGCAATGTCTTTCGGCGATTATGTAATCACAGAAGCCGGATTTGGTGCCGATCTTGGTGCGGAGAAGTTCTACAATATCAAGTGCCGCAAGAGTGGACTCCAACCGCGTCTCACGGTGATTGTCGCTACGGCACAAGGATTGAAGATGCACGGAGGTGTCAGTCTCGACCGTATCAAAGAACCGAATATGGAAGGACTGAAAGAAGGATTGCGTAATCTGGACAAACATGTTCGTAATCTTCGTTCATTCGGTCAGACGGTTATCGTAGCTTTCAATAAGTTTGCGTCCGACACCGATGAAGAAATGGAATTGCTGCGTGAGCATTGCGAACAGTTGGGAGTCGGTTTTGCTATCAACAATGCGTTCAGTGAAGGAGGAGAGGGGGCAGTAGACATGGCCCGCCTGGTGGTAGATACAATCGAAAATAATCCGTCCGAACCTCTGCGTTATACATATAAGGAAGAAGATAATATACAGCAGAAGATTGAAAAGGTGGCTACTAATATTTACGGAGCCAGCGTTATTACTTACAGCAGTATTGCACGCAACCGTATCAAACTGATCGAGAAAATGGGCATCACTCATTACCCGGTTTGTATTGCTAAAACACAGTATTCATTCTCTGCCGACCCTAAGATTTATGGTGCGGTGAACAACTTCGAGTTCCATATTAAAGATATTGTAATCAATAACGGAGCTGAAATGATTGTAGCCATTGCCGGAGAAATTCTTCGTATGCCGGGATTGCCTAAAGAACCGCAAGCATTGCATATCGATATTGTGGATGGAGAAATAGAAGGATTGAGCTGATATACACTTAAATATACATTTAAAGAACGCTTGCTCTGGCGCTATGCCGATAAAAATAAATCCCCGTCTTTCCCTATAAAATGAATGTGGAAAGACGGGGATGACTGTATATAGAGTCCAGTGCGCTTCTCTTTTCTCTTCATGCACACTGTACGGTTGAATTCGTACTTGTTGTGGGTGATATATGACATCATATATTTCTTTTATAGTAAGAAAAACGAAATTCCGGAAAGATGGTTCGAACGGGACCGTTAATAAATAAAAAAAGGCCTGCTCCTTTCGTAAAGAGCAGACCTTAAATGGGAATTAAGCTAATAACAGTTTACAATTACTAGCTTTAAAATTGTGTTTTAGTAAGCGAAAAGAGGATATTTTTTCATTGTCTCATTGACGCGTGCACGTACTTGTGCAATAACTTCCTCATTTTCTACGTTAGACAATACAGTCTCGATCATTTCTGCAATTTCGAGCATCAAGTCTTCTTTTGCACCACGAGTTGTGATAGCAGGAGTACCTAAACGGATACCGGAAGTCTGGAAAGCCGAACGGCTGTCGAACGGAACCATGTTCTTGTTAACGGTAATATCAGCAGAAACCAATGCTTTTTCTGCCACTTTACCTGTCAGATCAGGATATTTGCTACGCAGGTCGACCAACATAGAGTGGTTGTCTGTGCCACCGGAAACGATGGTAAAGCCACGGTCGATCAAAGCCTGTGCAAGTACGGCAGCATTCTTCTGTACTTGTTTAGCATATTCCTTAAATTCAGGTTGCAGGATTTCACCGAAAGCAACTGCTTTAGCAGCAATTACATGTTCCAACGGTCCGCCTTGGATACCCGGGAAAACGGCAGAATCCAGTAATTGAGACATCATCTTGATCTCACCTTTCGGAGTTTTCTTACCCCATGGATTGGGGAAATCCTTACCCATCATGATGACACCACCACGAGGTCCGCGAAGTGTTTTATGTGTAGTAGAAGTGACGATATGTGCATATTTAACCGGA
>QWCE01006315.1_pt1 | contig 10189 bp, 6 predicted proteins | sample 1972531 | NCBI WGS metagenome assembly QWCE01 (sample SAMN09866716, study PRJNA288562) | Human gut metagenome isolate term4_stool, whole genome shotgun sequencing... | reverse complement strand
ACCTCCAGCAAGCCATCCCAATCTTTTTGCAACCTTTATTGCGATTTTACATCCCTTGTTTGCACAATCTTCCATTTTAATTACCTCCAATAAAATATTGTAAGGTTATTCTAACACAGGTGTTAGCGTTAGGCAACGGGATATATAAAAAAATTGTTCAAATTATAAATTTAGTACAAGTGGCACAAGCACAGGTACCACAAAACTTGCTACAAGTCCTGAAACGAATGAAAATATCGCAATATCTGATCTTGTCTGTCTCTCTACAATCGGCAAGCAGACATCCATGGCAGCTGCCCCAGGAAGTGCAATCGTTTCAATATATCCAATCTTTTTGGCGACAACTGGAATCAGCACAAAAGACAGGACTTCCCTCATTATGTTGTGAAGGAAGGAAATTGCACTGGCAACAACAAATCCGTGATCTATAATTATTCCCGGAGCTAAACTGTACCATCCAAGCCCTGAACCTATGGCGAGTGCTTCCTTCATTGATAGCGGCAAAATGATTCCACAAACTACTGCCCCCAAAAGCGAACCACCTATGACAGCTACTGGTATAACAAGCACCCTAAAACCAACAGTCTTTATCTGAGTAAAAACCGTTCCCTCAAGTCCCATATCAAGACCTACAAAGAACAGTAAAATACAGAGCCCTATTGTTATCATAAGCCCCATGATGTGGTCAAACTTCTCAAAATCAGAAATCGTTCCCTGCGACAAGAAATACGCAATCAGTCCGCCTATAAGGACAGCTAAAATTACCATAATCGTCATGCTATCTAATTTCTTCTCTTTTTCCTCTGCATTATTTATTTCTGATTCCATAATCATTTGATTCTCATCAGACATCTCAGAAGACGTTATAGAAGACGTTACAGAGGATTTACCATTATTTTGTCCTTGATTTCTTAGATAGCCAAGGGAATCAAGCCCGAGTACCCTCCTAGTCAATGATGTTGCAGTCAAAGAAAATGTGAAAATGATTGCAGTAATTAATAGCGAATACAGCCCGATCGAACTGAGATTTTCGATAACCTCATTATTTGCTCCCATTCTCATTCCCATAGGAAAAATCATTACTATAATTGCAATCGTCGAAGCCTTGCCTCTCCACTCGAGCTTATCCTTCTTCTCTCTAACAAAATACCCAACTATATATCCCAAGACTGCGTGTCCCAAATAAAGTGCTAAATCTGCCAATGCTCTATACTCATCCTTTCATACATCAAAACTTTTCAATCGTCTTAATTAATTATATATTCTATTATATCCAAAGTCTAGGTTCCATTTATATTCAAATTCATACAATTATTATATTGTTTTTCTAAAAATCAAAATTTTGTCTTACGAGATATTCTCAAAAGACACACAACTATTTTGCACTATTTTTTATTTCATATAAGCATTGAAGACAAGGCTCTTAATTGGTATACTTATTTAAGAAATTAGATAAGGAGAAAAATATGCAAAACGATAATCCCATTTTAGACGCCCGTTCTCTCGGCTATCCTAAGATGATCCTCTTGGGAATACAGCACACATTTGCAATGTTTGGAGCAACTGTGCTTGTACCGATTTTAACGGGTCTAGACGTTTCTACAACACTATTGATGGCAGGGCTTGGCACACTTCTTTTTCATTTTCTCACAAAGGGAAGAGTTCCGGCATTCCTAGGCTCATCATTTGCATTTCTGGGTGGATATGCTGCAGTTGCACCCATGATTGATGGCAAACCTAATGCAGAAATGCTACCCTATGCCGGAGGTGCAGTATTTTGTGCAGGCCTAGTTTACGTTGTCCTCGCTGCACTTATAAAACTTTATGGCGTTAAAAAAGTCATGACATTCTTCCCGCCTGTGGTTACGGGGCCTATCATTATTTCAATCGGTCTCATTCTTGCACCGACAGCCATCAAAAACTGTGAAACAAACTGGCTTCTCGCCGTTGTTGCAATGGGCACCATAATATTTTTTAATATATGGGGACGTGGAATGTTCAAAATAATACCTATCATTCTTGGCGTGATAACCTCATATGTTTTGGCAATTATTTTAAATGATGTTAATTTGGCAGATATTACAAGCAAGTCAATTGTCGCTGCTCCACCTATAACCATTATGAAATTCGACTTTTCTGCAATCATCACCGTTATGCCGATTTCACTTGCTACGATGATGGAACATATTGGAGATATTTCTGCAATAGGTGCAACCACTGGAGAAAATTATATTGCAAAGCCCGGGCTTCATAGGACACTTCTTGGCGATGGTCTTGCAACTTGTCTGTCTGCTGCATTCGGCGGACCTGCAAACACTACATACGGAGAAAACACTGGAGTCCTCGCACTTACAAAGGTTTACGATCCTAGGGTTATTAGACTCGCTGCAGTATTTGCAATCATCATTTCGTTCCTGCCACATGTTAACTTTGTTATAAGTTCAATCCCTGCTGGAACTATCGGCGGTGTTTCACTCATCCTATATGGTATGATTTCTGCAATAGGCATTAGAAACGTTGTCGAGAATCAGGTTGATTTCACAAAATCAAGAAATACGATTATTGCGGCTCTCATCCTCGTATGCGCGCTCGGGTTCTCCGCTACTGGTGGAATTTCGTTCCAAGCATTTGGAGCTACCGTTACTTTATCAGGCCTTGCAATTGCTGCACTTGTTGGAATCATCGCAAATGCAATTCTACCCGGCAATGAATACGTATTCGACGAGAACAAGGATGGAACAGATCAGAAATTCCAGACCTTTGAGATCTAAAACATAATTTTATTCCTATAGATTATAGAACAAAACAGTTAGCAAAAGTGCTATATCAATTGAATTTACAATCGATATAGCACTTTTATATTTTTACATTTATTCTTTGGTTCTTATCATAATTGATAATTGAGCATCTGAGCTTCCACATTAAAGATACATACAAAGCTGTGTTCACATTTTGGATTTTACATTTAAAATACATACAAACCCTCTTAGAGTAGTGTCCACACTTATGGGTCCAGTATAATCCATTATGTTTGGAAATTACGGTAAGATTTTCAAAATTAACAAAAACACACGTAAATTTCAGCGCCATTTACGGTATAAATTTCGATTTTGCTCAAAATACCCGTAAAATTTAGTACCATTTACGGTAGAATTTCCGATTTTGCCAAAAGTACCCGTAAAATTTAGTACCATTTACGGTAAGATTTTCGATTTTCCCAAAAGTGCCCGTAAATCCTTGCGAAATTTACGGTAAGATTTTCGATTTTCCCAAAAGTGCCCGTAAATCCTTAAATTCTCAGGGAAATCGACGTTAATTTACGGTAATGATTATATATTCTATGATTTGACCCGTAAATTCATCAAAATAATAGACCATGGTCTTATTACTGCTCTGGTTTAGCAATCCCTAATGCTCTGGTTTAACAATCCATGTTGCTCTAATTTCACAGCAACATTAAAATGCATCAATCTAGCAATGCCATAACCTAATTACATTCCTGACAACTCTTCGCAAAACCAATCGCCAAATGACTCTGCAGTCAGACCTTCTTTCCACTTTGATTCAGATTTTGCTAGCACAGCCTCGATTTTCGATGCAGCTTCAATTCGACCTGTATGTTCGAGCATCATCGCAGCAGCCTTTATCAAACTTGACGGATTGGCATACTCTCCTCGACCGCTTTCAATCATCCTAGGGGCAGAGCCGTGTATTGCCTCAAACATTGCATATCTGCTGCCAATATTTGCAGAGCCTGCAGTGCCAACACCACCCTGGATTTGAGCAGCCTCGTCTGTCAAGATATCCCCATAGAGATTAGGCATAACAAAAACCTCAAACTTGCTTTGTGCTCTCTCATCGATCATCTTTGCTGCCATTATATCAACATAATAATCTTCTAATTCAAGGTCTGGAAAATCCTCTGCAACCTCGTGACATATCCCGGAGAAATTGCCATCGCACTTCTTGATAATATTAGCCTTTGTTACGACAGCTATTTTGTGCTTGCCAGCCTTAACTGCGTATTCCATTGCAGCCCTCGCAATCCTCTCGGTGCCGGCATTTGAAATCACCTTAAAATCCACAGCGAACAGTTCAGGAATCTCAATACCTCTCGAACCGAGCACATACTCGCCCTCCGTATTTTCCCTGAAAAACATCCAGTCGATATTCTTTTCGGGCACCTTAACCGGTCTTACGTTCGCAAAAAGGTCAAGTTCGGCTCTCAATGTTACATTCGCGCTCCTCATATCTCCCGATTTGCTTCCACCCTTTGGAGTCTCAGTCGGACCCTTTAAAAGCACGTGGCATTTCTTAATTTCATCAAGTACATCTTTCGGAACACTTTCGCCCTTCTCAAGTCTGTTTTCAATCGTAAGTCCCTCTATCTGCCGAATCTCAACACTCCCACTTGAAATTTCCTCGGAAAGTGCAGACTCGAGAACCTTCACAGCCTCCCTTGTTATAATCGGTCCAATCCCGTCGCCTGCAATTACACCAATAATTAGTTTATCAAGAGTCGAAAAATCAATTTTTTCGCTCCCGTCGCCTTGAGAAATCTCCTTTATCCTCTGCAACTCCTCATTCAAAAGCTTCCTAAAATCCTCCGTTGCCTTTTCAATAGCAACATTTTCAGCTATGCACACCCTGTGCTTTGGCATCTTTGTCAATCCCATATTATCTCCAATCTATCGATTTGTCCTCATACAATTACTGAATCTACAACCAATCCCGCCTACAGCTATTTACCACCAACGAATTTCAAAAGTCCGCCTGCCTTGATTATCGACCTCTCGCGTTCAGAGAGAATACATTTAAGTTCAATTTTCTCTCTGCCATTTATGATGGCAACAAAACAGCCACTCTCCAGAGATTCCTGCACATTTGAAATTTCTATTTCGTCAAGCATGTTGACTTTTTCATAGTCCTTCTCGTCAACAAATTCCAGCGGCAAAATACCGGCGTTTATGAGGTTCGCCCTATGTATTCTAGCAAAACTCTTCGTAATTACAGCCCTGATTCCAAGATAAAGTGGCACAAGAGCAGCATGTTCTCTTGAAGAACCCTGACCGTAGTTAGCTCCACCGATAATTATTCCGTCTCCTATGCTCTTAGCTCTCTCCGCAAACTCTGTGTCGCATACCTCAAAACAGTATTGAGAAAGATGCGGTATATTTGAACGGTATGGCAATATCTTTGACCCAGCAGGCATGATATGGTCTGTTGTGATATTGTCACCAACCTTAAGAGCAACCTTTGATTTAAGTGTATTGCCAAGGAGTTTTGCCTCAGGAAGTCCCTTAATATTAGGCCCCTTAATAGTTCCCAAATTCTTTCGTTCCTCCAGTGGAAGAGGCTTGATTATCATGTGGTCATCCTGCGCAAATTCCTTTGGAATCTCCACAGTCATCTCGCTTGCTAACTCCCTTTTGTTTGGATTTTGACGCCCCAAAAGTTCCGGCAGATTTCTAGGATCTACTATTTTCCCAAATATAGCAGCGGCAGCGGCTGTTTCAGGCGAAGCAAGGTAAACCTTTGCATCCTTGGTGCCTGAACGACCTTCAAAATTCCTATTGAAAGTTCTAACGCTTACACCGCTAGATTTTGGTGAGAATCCCATTCCAATACATGGCCCACATGCACATTCTAAAAATCTTGCACCTGCTCCAAGTATTTCTGTAAATCCTCCATCGTCAGAGAGCATTGAAAGCACCTGCCTTGAACCTGGAGAAATTGAGAGGCTGACATTGTCCGATACCCTCTCACCCTTTAATATTGCTGAAACCTTGAGAAGGTCGAGAATACTTGAGTTAGTACATGAGCCGATGCAAACCTGGTCGACAGCGATATTTTTCTTCTCAAGTTCAGAAACCTTAACAACATTATCTGGACTATGAGGACAGGCAATCATAGGTTCAAGCGAGCTTAAGTCTACGTCAATAACTTTATCGTAAATCGCATCCTCATCAGCGGAGAGCTCACGGTACGATCCTTGCCTATTTTGTGCCGTTAGAAATTCCTTGGTAATCTCGTCTGATGGGAATATCGATGTTGTTGCTCCAAGCTCTGCACCCATGTTCGTTATGGTTGCACGCTCTGGTACGCTAAGTGTTTTGACTCCGCCTCCGCCGTATTCGATGACTGCTCCAACTCCTCCCTTGACAGTCAGAATTCTGAGAACTTCAAGAATCACATCTTTCGCCGACACGAATGGTGATAATTTACCTGATAGATTCACTTTGTAGATTTTTGGCATCGTGATGTAATATGGTCCGCCACCCATAGCAACCGCAACGTCAAGGCCGCCTGCGCCCATCGCGAGCATTCCGATTCCACCTGCCGTTGGAGTGTGGCTGTCAGAGCCTATCAATGTCCTGCCCGGTGCAGAAAATCGCTCTAGATGAACTTGATGGCAAATTCCATTGCCTGGTTTTGAAAAATATAGGCCAAATTTTTCGGCAGCTGACTGTATGAATTGGTGGTCATCGGCATTCATAAAGCCTGACTGTAGCGTGTTGTGGTCAATGTATGCGACAGAAAGCTCCGTTTTTACCGAATCAAGTCCCATGCTCTCGAATTCAAGATATGCCATGGTTCCAGTCGCATCCTGTGTGAGGGTTTGGTCTATTTTGATTCCGATTTCTTGCCCCTGCTTCAATTCGCCTTCGACGAGATGTTCTTTTAATATTTTTTCTGTAATTGTCAATCCCATTAGTTGATTCCTTTCAAAGCTTAGTTTGCATTAGTCTAATTTGCTGATGCTTGGCTGATGCCTAATAGAATTTTGGTCAGGCATACGTCTAAAATTCTGAAATGCAAAAAATATAGGTCTTGCATTAGTCCCATTTGCTGATACCTCTTAGAATATTTTCACGAGAATTTTCAAGATGCTTTTGGAGTTGTTTCTTTATCGCATCTTCATCGTGTGTTCTTAAGATATCAAAAAGCTCTCTATGTTCATGTGTAGATTGGTTGATTCTTTTTTGATTTCTTAGGGACGCCAGTCTAACCTTAAGCAGTTTCCTATGCGTCTGCTCAAGTATCTGACTGTATACATTGCTCCCGCTTTCACCATACAAAATAGTATGGAACTGTGTGTCAAGTATCATTACTTTTTCGTAGTCATTCTTTTGGCTATAAAACTCCTGCTGCTCAACTATTTCTTCAAGCTTCATGACGCCTTCTTCCGTTAGATTATTTGCAAGACCCCCTGCAATCTCTGGCTCAAGAAGCCTCTTTACGTTGAGCATGTCCTCGACGTCTTTCTTTGAAATTCCAATCACTTCCGAGCCGCTTGGGCTGTCCTTTATAAGCCTCTCCTGAGAAAGCCTCAAGAGCGCCTCGCGTATAGGAGTTCTACTTACGCCAAGTTCCTTAGAAAGGCTGCCCTCCGTTATATACTCACCTTTTTTGTACTTGCCGTGTAGAATGTCATTTAGCAGAGCCTCGTATACCTGATTTGCGAGGGAAACAGTTTTGTATTCTATCATTTTCTCCCATCTCTCCCTTCTGACATTTCCGCCAACTTCTCAAAAATTTCATCATTTGACAGCACGGTAGTTCGATTGTCGGCATATAACCCGTCGACCCACTCCTTGAGCTCCGCCACTATTTTGTGCTCCTTGCCAATAGAACCATCAACGCCTAGCCTCGACAAAACACTTTCGTGCTGGTTTAGCCAGTATGCAATTCCAGCAGCTCCCGATGTTTTGCTTATCGTAACGCCTGGCTCCCTTCCCAGAATACTCCTCGTGTCAAAAATATTGTAAATTTCCTCATCTTTCATCAGACCGTCCGCGTGTATGCCAGCTCTTGTTACATTGAAATCCGCACCTACGAATGGGGTCATCGGAGGAATTTTGTAATTCATTTTATCTCTAAAGAACTCTGCGATTTCAGTTATAACCTTGGTGTCCATACCGTCGGTGGATCCTCGAAGCGATGCGTATTCCATAACCATCGCCTCTAGAGGAATATTCCCAGTTCGCTCTCCAATTCCTAGCAATGAGCAGTTTACCGATGAACAGCCGTACATCCATGCCGTGCTCGCATTTACAACAGCTTTATAAAAATCGTTATGTCCATGCCATTCTAGCATTTCGCTAGGCACACCTGAATAGTGCTGTAAGCCGTAGATAATCCCCGGTACTGACCTAGGAAGTGCAACGCCAGGATATGGAACCCCGTATCCCATGGTATCGCATGCCCTAATCTTGATCGGCACACCGGATTCGTTTGAAAGGTCCATTATTTTGTTGACAAAAGGCACTACAAACCCGTAAAAGTCTGCTCTTGTCACATCCTCGAGATGGCATCTTGGCACAACGCCGGTATCAAGGGCATCGCTTATCGTCTTGAGATAATAATCCATAGCCTGCTTCCTGGTCTTACCCATCTTTTTGAATATGTGGTAATCGCTGCAGCTGACCAAAATACCGGTTTCCTTGATTCCTAGTGATTTTACAAGCTTAAAGTCTTCCTGATTTGCCCTTATCCACGTCGTTATCTCAGGGAATTTCAAACCCAGCGCAAGACATTTCTCAACAGCCTCCCTGTCTTGTTTTGTGTAAACAAAAAACTCGCTCTGGCGTATGAGCCCAAACGGCCCGCCGAGCTTGCTCAAAAGCTTGAATATTTCCACGATGTCGTCGCTGTCGTAGGGTGCTCTTGACTGCATCCCATCCCTAAAAGTCGTGTCCGTAATCCAAATATCGTCCGGCATATTCATAGGGACTTTTCGGTGGTTCCAGACCATCTTTGGAATTTCCTCATAGCTGTACATATCTCTATATAACATCGGTTCTTCGACATCCTGAAGTTCATAGCTGTAATTCTTCTGCTCCAAAAGATTTGTCTTAGATGAAATATCTAACATGGTCAACTCCTTTCACTTTTTGCTATGGAAGTATTTTAGTAGAAAAAGAAAATAAGTCGGCAAAAGAAATCCTTTCGCCGCTCAGATAAAAGCATTGCCATGGCAAAATACCTGTATACAAGTATACTCCTGCCTGTATGCCATTGTCAAGAGTTAACGCTTTATCACGCAAAATTTTTAGAATATATATAATTTTAAAAAAGCACTGCAAGATATTCTCGCAATGCTCTTAATCGATTTTTAACTAAAGTGCTCGCAGGCTAATCAAACGGCAAGACTAGTCTAACCTCACCTGCGAATGTGGTCCAGTTTTATTTGCAAATCATTTTACTCGGGTCTAGGATTTCATCAATTTTATTTTCAGATAATAGACCTAATTTTTTGATTGCTTCTCTAATGGTCAAATGATCCTTATATGCTAATTTTGCAACCTTTGCTGCCTTCTCATATCCGATATATGGGTTTAAGGCTGTAACCAACATCAGAGAATTTTCTAGATAGTCCTCTATTTTGTCATAATTAGGTGTAATCCCAACCGCGCAATTTTCGTTAAACGATTGAATAGCATCTGCCAGAAGTTCCACGGATTCAAGGAAGCTTGATATGATGAGAGGCATATAGACGTTGAGTTCAAAGTTCCCTTGCGAGGCTGCAATTGATATAACAGAGTTATTTCCCATGACCTTAACGCATACCATAGTCAACGCTTCGCACTGAGTCGGGTTGACCTTTCCAGGCATGATAGAGCTACCAGGCTCGTTTTCAGGTATATTGAATTCACCTATTCCACATCTCGGTCCTGAGGAAAGCAGTCTTATGTCATTAGCAATTTTCATCAGATTCGCAGCTAGGGCTGTCAGCGCTCCGTGCATGTTTACAAGCGCATCCTTTGAAGTGAGATCGTGAAATTTATTGTCCGAAGCCTTGAACTTTTCGCCCGTCAGATCCGATAAATTCTTTACGACTATTTTGTCGAAATCTTTCGGTGCGTTCAAGCCTGTGCCTACCGCCGTGCCACCTATTCCGACTTCCATAATATATTTCAGAGCATCGTCAATCATAAGAATATTATGATCTAGCATGGATCTCCAGCCGCTGATTTCCTGACCAAGTGTAATTGGAGTCGCATCTTGAAGGTGAGTTCTGCCGATTTTAATGACATTCGCATATTTTTTCTCCAATTCAAAGAAAGTGTCCCGGAGTTTCGCTATGTTTGGCAAAAGATTATTTTGTATTTGCAAAACAGCTGCTATGTGCATGGCTGTCGGGAAGGTATCGTTGGAACTCTGTGACTTGTTGACGTCATCGTTAGGG
>QWCE01006312.1_pt1 | contig 10195 bp, 6 predicted proteins | sample 1972531 | NCBI WGS metagenome assembly QWCE01 (sample SAMN09866716, study PRJNA288562) | Human gut metagenome isolate term4_stool, whole genome shotgun sequencing... | reverse complement strand
TAATATGCGTACAATCGAGTGTATGAAAGAACAGCATAGGCGTGATAAGGCTCTTGAAAATATGGAGGTTTATGCTCCTATCGCACATAGACTCGGTATTCGTGCTATCAAGGAGGAAATGGAGGATTTATCCATACGCTACCTTGACCCTGTTGGCTATCGTGAAATTGAGGACGCTATTGCTCTCAAGAAAGAGGATAGAAAGCAGTTTATTCAAGATACGATTAAGATGCTTCACGAGCGTCTTGACCCTGATATTCCAAATGTTTATATTGAGGGTAGAGTTAAGAGCATTCATGGAATATACCGTAAAACCTTTATGAAGGGCAAAAATATGGACCAAATTTATGATATTTTTGCTGTTAGAGTTATAGTTGATACTGTTATCGACTGCTATAATGTTCTCGGTGTAGTTCACGATTTATTTACTCCGCTCCCTAATAGATTTAAGGACTATATTTCTACCCCTAAGCCAAATATGTATCAGTCATTGCATACCACAGTTATTGGCAAGGACGGTATTCCGTTTGAGATTCAGATTAGAACATGGGAGATGCACTATACTGCTGAATATGGTATAGCTGCACACTGGAAGTATAAGCTTGGCATTTCTGGCAAGAATGATTCTCTTGATGACAGACTTGCCTGGATTCGCAAAATGCTTGAAAATCAGAGTGATGATGACGCTACCGATATTGTCCGTACAATTAAGATGGACTTAGTTCCTGAAGAAGTTTTTGTATTTACTCCAAAGGGTGATATTATCAGCCTGCCAACAGGTGCAACAGTAATAGATGTTGCTTATGCTATTCATACCGAGGTTGGCAACAGAATGATTGGTGCAAAGGTAGATAAGCGAATTGTACCAATTGATTATAAGGTTCAAAATGGCGAAATAGTAGAAATTATAACTACTAAGGAGAATGGCTGTCCAAAGCGAGATTGGCTTAATATTGTCCGCACAAGTGAGGCAAAGAGCAAGATTCGTTCTTGGTTTAAAAAGGAAAAACGAGAAGAAAATATTATTGAAGGTAAAGCACAGCTTGATGCGGAATTTAGAAGACTTAATATTGATATTCCGTCTGAAGAGCTTGAACACTTCCTCTTTGAAATTATAAAGCGTCAGAATTGCAAGAACCTTGATGATTTCTATGCTTCCATTGGTTATGGCGGTATCCAGCTCTGGAGAATTATGCCAAGAATCAAGGAAGAATATGTAAAGCATTATGAAAAGCATGATAAACCCGATATGCCTCAGATTACAGAGGTCGCCAAGAAGAAGGTAAGTAATGGTGTTATTGTCAGCGGAATTGATGATTGTCTTGTGAAGTTCTCAAAGTGCTGTAATCCACTTCCGGGTGATGATATTATCGGCTTTATCACAAGAGGCTATGGTGTTTCTATACATAAGAAGTCTTGTACAAATGTTCCAAAGGATATAAAAAACGCACCTGAACCACAGCGTTGGGTTAAAGTAAGATGGGCAGGAGATGTTAAAGAAAGCTTCCAGACTACTTTGCAAATTATTGCTGTTGATAGAACAGGACTTCTTGCTGATGTTGCAAGTTATCTCTCAAGCTTACATATATTTATTCATAGTCTTTCTTCAAGAGAAGCTAAGGACGGAATGGCAATTATAGATGTAACTATAACTATTAATAGCATAGACCATTTAAAGAGCATAATATCAAGACTTAATACCATAAAAGGTGTTTCATCTATTGGCAGAGTTTAAAGAAAATATATTGGAGTGAAATAATTGAAAGCTGTAATTCAGAGAGTAGCCAATGCTTCTGTCACTGTTGATGGCGAAGTTAAGGGCAGTATTGAGAGCGGATTTCTTATACTTCTTGGAGTAGAAAATGGTGACAATGGATCAGAGGCAAAAACTCTTGCTGCAAAAATTGCAGGACTTAGAATATTCACAGATGAAAATGATAAAATGAATCTTTCACTTTTGGATATTGATGGTTCAGCACTTGTTATATCTAATTTTACGCTTTGTGCAGACGCAAGAAAGGGCAGACGGCCAAACTTTACAAATGCAGCTATGCCTGATATTGCAAATCCGCTTTATGAATATTTTTGCGAATGTTTGCGTGAAAATGGTGTCAAAAGGGTAGAGCAAGGAGTTTTTGGTGCTGATATGAAAGTACAGCTTTTGAACGATGGCCCTGTAACACTTGTCATCGATTCAAAAGAGCTTGCAAAGCATTAAGGAGGATTTTTTGATGAATGTTGAAACTTTTGCGGTCGGCATTATGCCTACAAATTGTTATGTTTTAACTGATGATAGTGGCTTAGGACTTATAGTTGACCCAGCCGCACCCTCACAGAAGCTCAGTGAAAGAATAGATGATTTTGCCGAGGGACAGATTAAGTATATTTTGCTGACTCACGGACATTTTGACCATATAGGTTATGCAGATGAGCTTCGTAAGAAAACAGGTGCAAAAATTGTTATCTATAAGGGTGAAGAAAAGTTTCTGCATAATTCCGGATTAAATCTTTCTTCGTTTATGGGTGGCTTGAAGATTGAACCTTTTAATGCAGATATTATCGTAAGCGATGGGGAAGAAATTCCATTTGGTGATAATAAAATCAAGGTTCTTTACACTCCGGGGCATACATCTGGAAGTTGTTGCTATATGATTGATGATATACTTTTTACTGGTGACACTCTTATGACTGGCTCTATGGGAAGGACTGATTTTCCTACTGGCAACTATAATGATATTTTGCAATCATTGAAAAGACTCAAAAATCTTGATGGTAATTATAGAGTTTATTGCGGTCATGGTCCTGCAACCATGCTTGAACATGAGAGAAAAACAAATCCTTGTATGTGAAGATTAAAAATTAAATAGCAAAAACAAAATGTATCGAACTGAACTTCCGCACTCCAGTCCGATACATTTTTTAATGAAACTGATGTTTAATACAATAGATAATAAGCCTCAAAAGCCCATAAACTATTTCTTAAATTATATCATAAAAAATCCGAATATTTATAAAGTGGTAAGAAAAGGCTGTTTTCTGGTAAACTTTGTTTTTAAAAACATTTTTTGAGATGAATAAATATAAAAATATTAATTTTGTGTGATTTAAAACCATTTTTAAAATAAATTTTTTAAGCAATATTGACTTATATAAAAAACCGTATCTATAATAAAGCCATAACTCCATATATGATTATGGCTTTTCGCTTAAAAGATGATATAATATATGGATAATCGAATATAAAAATTTCTTAATAAGCTTAACCAAGTGTTGATAAAATACAGAGGAGAATATTCTGAATGTATAATATCAGCTATAACGAAATGCTTGTGCTTTATACCTTGCGTGAATTTGATTTTTGTACGCAGAAGCAGATTTATGATAGTTATATGCTTCCAAGGCAAGCTATGAGTTATACAAATTCATTTATGCGTGCTAATGAAATTCTTGAGCTTAGCTTAAATTATAATATTAGAGGAACGGACAGTTAAGGCTATGAGCAAAGATAAAATATCTACTATGGCCAAATTAGTCTTGGAGTTTAATAATATACTAAATTTATTTTTAAATGAGAAAGTGTAACTTATAAAAGAGTTTTCAAACAGTAATTTTTTGTATTGAAAAAAGTGTGAAAATTTTATATTTCTATCTGAATATTATTAGTTCTTAGCCAAAAATCCGTTTGAATAATATAGCTTAAAATCTGTGGAGCTTTCATAAGCTGACCATACCAAGGAGAGGTAATGCTTTCAGGATTTTCAATAATATTTTCTACGGTATTTTTATCTATAATATCGTAAAGTGGAGAACTTTTATCGTTAAGAACCTTTCTTACAGTGGAAACAGCAAGCTTGAAATAAAGTGGATTGTGCGTTTTTGGATATGGGCTTTTCTTTCTCCAGACTATTTCGTCGGGCAGTAAACCCTCAAAAGCTTTTCGTACAATACCTTTCTCTCTGTTATTAAGGCTTTTTAGTTTCCAAGGCATATTATAAGCATATTCAACTATTCGATAATCGCAGAATGGCACTCTTACTTCAAGTCCTGAATACATCGACATTCGGTCTTTGCGGTCGAGAAGTGTCTGCATAAACCAATCAAGATTTAGTTTGAACATCTCACGCATACGACTATCAAGCTTGCTTTCGCCGTCAAGCTTTTCAGCACTTTGACAGGTGGCAAGGTATCTTTCACGAACATATTCGTCACCATTTTTAAGCAAGCCATTTTTGAGAATTGAATGTCTTATATCGAGTGAGCGTGACCAAGGAAAGGTATCTTCAAATAATATATTTTTGTTATGATACCAAGGATAGCCACCGAAAATCTCGTCTGCACATTCGCCAGAAAGTGCGACCTTGAAATCCTTTTTAACTGCTTTACAGAAAAGTAGAAGTGAGGAATCAACATCGGTCATACCTGGCAAATCCCTTGCAAGAGTTGAGGCATAAAGTGCATTAAAAAGCTCAGAATTATCAATGAGAACATTTCTGTGTTCAGAACCTATTGCAGTAGAGATTAGGTCTATAAAGTCGCTGTCAGGTGTCGGCTGAAATATACTTTTCTGAAAATATTTTTCATTATCTTTGTAGTCAACAGAATATGTTGTGAGAGTGTCAAGCTTATTTTTTCTATAATAATTTGATGCAACATAGGAAATTATGCTTGAATCAAGTCCACCAGAAAGAAATGTGCAGAGAGGAACATCTGATACTAACTGTCGCTCAATAGAATCTGTAATAAGTTCACGAATATGCTCAATGGTTTGTTTCTCATTATCCCTATGTTCATAGGCTCTTAGCGTGAAATATTTTTTCTTGCGAATTTCCTTTCCATTATAGGTTGCACATTCACCGGGCAATAGTTCTTTTATGTCTTTTATAACACCAAAGCCTGATGTTCTTGCAGGACCAAGCAGAAAAACTTCATATAAGCCCTGTTCGTCAATTTTTGGCTCAACAATAGGATTTTTGAGCAAGGTTTTTATTTCAGATGCAAAGAGCAAGCCATTTTTATATTCATAATAAAAAAGTGGTTTTACACCGATTCTGTCACGAGCAAGAAAAAGCCTTTGCTCATCATCGTCCCAAATAGCAAAAGCAAAGATGCCATTAAGCTTTTCTACGCATTTAGTTCCCCAACAGAGATATGCAGTGAGTACAACTTCAGTATCACTATGACCGAAAAAGCTGAAACCTTTTGAGCGAAGTTCGCTCATAATTTCGGGCGAATTGTAGATTTCGCCATTATATACGATAGTACAGATTTTTCCCTTATAGGCTTTTGTCATAGGCTGTTTGCCACTTTCTATATCTATGATGCTAAGTCGTCTATGAATAAGACAAAGATTTTTTCGCATAAAGATTCCGTCTTCATCAGGGCCACGATTAGCAAGGCTTAAACTCATATTGTCGATAATATGTTGATGCTTATTTAAATTATTAGTTTTATCGAACCAACCTGCAATACCACACATAAAATCACTCCTTTAAATACAGTATATGCATATTTCAAAAAATATTGCTTATTGGCGGCGTACCACTGTACCCAAGACAGATAAAAGTTTCGCTCAAGCCTTTTTAAAGGCTCGCAGGGTCGAGGGACAGAGTCCCTCGTAGGTTTTAAGGGCAACGCCCTTAAGCGGCGAACCGCCGCACCCAAGACGCGAAATCGCTCGACAAGTCTCGCTCGTAGTGGGTAAGGGAAGTTTTTTATCGCGGATAATGAATTTTCCAATGAACTACCGATTAGTTGATGAACTTATCTAAAACAATTAAAAGTTTTGCTCGAACCTTTTTAAGGGTCGGTAATTTCTTTAACCGAGTTAATAAACTTTAAATTATTAAAAATTAGGAGAATTTAAAAATGAAAAAATTAAAAACAATATCAGCCTTATTGGCTGTAATGATTTTATTGAGTGCATTTTCTGCTTGCTCTGGGAATGACACTAAAAATGTTGAGCCTTCAAAAGAAAGTTCTTTAGATAATACTTCTATTGAAAGTTCTCAAAGCTTAAAAGCTGAAGAAAGCCTTATTTCAAAACAAGAAAGCTCTTTAGTTGAAAGCTCGAATGAAGAAACTGATGAAATTTCTAAAATGACTCTTGATGAAAAAATAGGACAAATGTTAATGGTTGGTATAGATGGAACAGAAGTTGATGATGATTTCAAAGAGTTTGCCGAGGAATATAAGTTTGGAACAGTTATTCTTTTTGGCAAGAATATCACAAATGCAGAACAGCTTGTTAATCTTACTAATTCTATAAAATCAACCGCAGGAGATATACCGTATATAATAGGTATGGACGAGGAAGGCGGTCTTGTTACAAGATTACCAGATGATGTTTTGAGTATGCCGTCAGCATTGACTATTGCAGGCTCGGAGGATACTGAATATTGCTATAATGCAGGTTATCAGATAGGAACACAGATTACATCGTTTGGTCTTCATACAGGTTTTTCGCCAGTACTTGATATATGGAGCAATCCAGATAATACAGTTATCGGAAACAGAGCATACGGAAAAACTTCTGATGATGTATGCAAATATGGTATTGCAGATATGCTCGGTTTAAAAGCAACAGGAGCGATTCCAGTTGCAAAGCATTTTCCTGGACATGGTGATACTGAAACAGATTCACACTATGGACTTCCGCTTGTTACGAAGACAAAAGAAGAGCTTTGGCAAAGTGAGCTTTTGCCATTTAAGAGTGCTATAGAGAATGGTGTTCCTATGATAATGGTAGCACACATATTATGTACAGAATTAGATGAAAATTATCCTGCAAGTATGTCAAAGAATATTATTACAGATTTACTTCGTGACGAAATGGGTTTTGAAGGAGTTGTAATAACTGATGACCTTACTATGGGAGCAATAAGTGAAAGCTATTCTTTTGGCGATGCGGCGGTTTTATCGATAAATGCTGGCTGTGATATTCTTTCAATATGTTTTGGGGAAGATAATGTAAAACAGGCAGTTAAAGCCATAAAAGAAGCTGTTGAAAATGGTGCTATTACAGAGGAAAGAATAGATGAATCAGTAAGACGAATATTAAAGCTTAAAGAGGATTATAATGTAACATCTGAAGGTGTTGAAATGCCTGATATAGATGAGCTTAATTCTAAAACAGCAAAATTTCAGTAAATAATTGGTAAAAATTCTCAGCGTGAAATTCTCGGAAATTTGCTGAGAATTTTTTATTTTGGTAAAATATAAAATTATCTTATAGATGACCTTAATATTAAAATTTTTTATACACATAGAAAAAATTGTACAAAAATAACAGCTTTAGAAGTATATTGACAATATAATGTATTAATGATATAATACATACATTAAATGATACCTATACTATATTGTGCTGATAGTATTAGAAAATATCATTTAAGAAAGGATAAGAAAGGATTGATAAAATGTTTAAAAGTGGCTCTAAAAAGATTCTCGCAACATTACTAAGCACCGCTGTTTGTGCAACAATACTTGTACAAACTGTATCGCCAGCGTTTGCGGCAAACGAACTTAACCCAAAGTATACTTATACTAATGGCGATTACACATTTGAGAAGATTTCTCATCCAAACTCTCCTGTTGAGAGTGATGATGGTATTGTTGATTACATCGGCAACGGAAGTGTAAAAGAGTATGTTGATGGACAATCCTCGGGCGAAGGTGACAGAGGTCAATCTTATAGCTATGCTTCTGCTACATACGGAGATTGGGTTTATATCAACACTATGTATGGTGGACTTGGTGTATCAGCTATACTTTCTAAGGGTATGCTGGGTGGCTTAGACCCTGAAATAGCTAAGGCTATGATGAATGTTATGTATAATGGCAATCTCTATTTAGGAGAGCCTGATGGTAAGTATGCAGGTGGTGTTCTTCTAAAATTTAATGTTAAGACAGGCGAAACAAAGCTTCTTATGTCAAGAGATGTTAATGGCCTTATTCCAACATTCAGAAGTGCTATCGAAATAAATGGTAAGCTCTATTTCGTTGGTATGGTTGTTGATACAAGGATTATGACACCTCAAGAAATTGCAACAGCTATCGCTGTTCAGAATGGTCTTCCTTGTATCTATGAAATTGACCCAGAAAACAATGATAAGCTTACTTGCATTTATAATTGTGTAGATATGGAAGGCTATCATAAGCTTGTTAATGATAATGTTTTCACATCTACTCGTGCTATTGCACAGTATAAGGATAGCTTGATTGCAGGTTGCCTTGATACAGAAGGTGTCTTCCTTTGTGCATCTGATGACCCAACTAAGGGACAGGATTCATTTAAGGTTATCGCAACAATGGACGATTTATTTAACTATCCGGCATATCACCGTTCTGATGTAAACGGTGGTGGCGGTATCTATCAGGTTATTGAGTTCAATAATAAGCTTTATGTTGTTGTTTGCACAGGTACGGCTGCAAGCAAAAATCCTGAAACAGGTACACTTCAAACATTTGCTATTATAAGAGGCGAATGCAACGGTGAAGTTACTGATAAGGCTTCTTGGACATGGACAGTTCTTGCAGGTGATGAAAAAGACGGTGCAAAATATCCTTTTGGTCTTGATGAAGAGCGTGTAAGCTGTGGCGCTTGTACTCTTGAAGTATACGGAGATTATCTCTATATCGGCGACTATAACGATGTTTCAAGTGCTTTGCAAGGCTTTGCCCTTAGAAAAGATTTTAGAACACAAGCAACTAATCTTGAACAATCTATAAATCTTTATCGTATGGATAAAGACGAAAATGTAGAAATGGTAGTTGGCGACCCAACCACACGCTTTCCAAAGGGTGGTATTTCAGGTCTTGGTTCTGGATATGATACACATATGAGCCAGTATACATGGCAGACAACTGTTTATGAAGATAAGCTTTATGTAAGTACAATGGATACAACAACACTTCTTGAGCCTATTGCACAATTTACAAATGGCGATATTCTCAATATGAGTGAAGAAGAATGGAAATCTCAGATTGATTACATTCGTGTTCTTATTGAACTTTTAAAGGGTGATAGCAATACATATAGATTATCGAGAAGTGCTGATAATTCTGTTATGAACGAAAAGACTGCTGAAAAAATGGTTGATATTGCTATTAAGAAAGCTAACCTTCGTACAGGAAATTCTTTCGCAACAATGTTTGCACTTAATTATGTGGGTTCTGATGATTATATTGAATTGACAGATGAGCAGATTGATGAATTGGTTGAAGGTTTGCTTGATGGCTCCATTATTAAGAGCTCTCTCCCACAAGAAAGCATAGATGAGCTGATGGAGCTTAATCAGGCTCTTGATAACATCAAGGATTTGATTGATTCTAAAAATATTGAAGATTTCATCAAAGAATATAAGGAATTGCTTGAGTATTACGAAAATATGTATGATAAAATGAATGATAACCTTAAAAAGCTTTATGAGATTATTCTCAGCTATGCAACACTTGATAATCTTGAAGCTTTTGCTGAATCTTTACAATATCTTGCAACTTCCGAGGCTGGTTTTGACCTCTATGAGATTACACAAAATGATGATGGTACAGTAGATATAAACGCTGTTACTACAAATGGTTTTGGTGACCGTTATAACCACGGTTTAAGAATTTTTGCAAAGACAACAGATTATCTTGTAGTTGGTACAGCTAATCCATTCTATGGTACACAGCTCTGGAGACGAGCTAATACAGTAATTCCTCCAGAATCATCTGAATCTTCACAAGAAAGCTCACAAGAGAGTTCTCAGGAATCCTCACAAGAAAGCTCACAAGAGAGTTCTCAAGAATCTTCACAGGAGAGTTCTCAAGAGTCATCAGAAGAGAGTAGGGCAGAGCCTTCCGAATCTTCACAAGAGAGTAAATCTGAATCTTCAGAAGAAAGTAATACAACACCTGTTGAACCATCAAATACAACAAGTTCAAATAGTAGTAATGAATCAAATCAAGGCAAGAATAATACAGTAAGTACTGGTGATAATTCAAATATTGCTATTATAGCTGCTCTTATAGCTGTTTCCGCAACTGCTTTAATTATTGTTACAAAGAAAGCAAAAAACTCTAAAACAAAATAATATAAACGATTAAGCAAAAACTCCAACTGTGAAAATGCAGTTGGAGCTTTTATTTTTCATCTATAATAACAAAAAAACCCCTCGAACGCAGCGTTCAAGGGGAATTTTTGGAGCTTGTGGCA
>QWCE01006304.1_pt1 | contig 10204 bp, 6 predicted proteins | sample 1972531 | NCBI WGS metagenome assembly QWCE01 (sample SAMN09866716, study PRJNA288562) | Human gut metagenome isolate term4_stool, whole genome shotgun sequencing... | reverse complement strand
GGCCTTGGAGGCACTGCCGATAGGTTCAGGCCATCGCTAAAATGGCACGCACCTCCGACTTGTCATTGCGAGGAGCGAAGCGACGTGGGAATCTCGCAGGACCCGGCTGGATAACATGGCACTTCCGGCGAAATCGCAACTGCCTTCCCGAGATTGCCACGTCGGCCGTTGGCCTCCTCGCAATGACAAATCTGGGGGCCTCGCGCCGTAGAATTCATGCCGCAATCATTGCCAGCCTCCAAGGCGCTCACTACCCGCAAGGGGCACGCCGCATCCGTAAGGCGGCAAAGCCGCCAACGGCTGCGCAGTGAGCGCCGCTACAGACGCAATCGGTTGGTACGTTTTTATCGGAAGCCTGTTCCTATCGTCAATGCAGCGCCGGGAGCGGCATGTCGCTCCCCTACCATATTCCATCAACACACAGGAGGCGATCCCATGGACGGATCCACGGCCAATCTGCTGCGGCGCTTTTTGCAGCGCGCGCCGGACGCCCTCACGGACGAGGAGCTGCTGACCCTGCTGCTGCACGCGGGCACGGGCGCAGAGGAGCCCCGGACGCTCGCCGCGCGGCTCATCGGCCAGTTCGGCTCGCTCGGCGCGGCCCTCTCCGCCTCGCCGGAGGAGCTGGCCAGCGTGGAGGGGATGGATGCATCGCGGGCGCTGCTGCTGCGGCTCGTGACGGAGCTGCACCGGCGCTACTACCTCTCCCGGCCGTTTTCCGGCGCGCGCCTGACGGGCACGACGGATTTCGGCAATTTTCTGCTGCCGTTTTTCTACGGCGCGCGGGAGGAGCTCGTCTACCTGCTGGCGCTGGACGCCGCCGGGCGGCTTCTGACCTGCACCTGCCTGAGCGAGGGCAGCGTGAACTCGGCCAACGTGCCGATGCGCAAGCTCATGCGCGCTGCGCTGAGCGCGAATGCCAGCGGCGTGGTGCTGGCGCACAACCACCCGGCGGGCATCGCCCTGCCGTCGCACGAGGATGTGGAGCTGACACGCCGCCTGCAGCAGGCGCTCGACGTCGTGGATATCCTGCTGCTGGACCATCTGGTGATCGCGGATGACGACTTTGTGTCGCTGCGCGACAGCGGCTACCTGCGCTGACGGATATCGCGGCATGTAAGGGAGAACTCCTGCCCTATTTCAGGCTTGCATTCCATCCTGCGGCATGCTATGATAAAATTTGCGGAATTTAGGCAGCGATGAGCGGGCCTTGCCGGCATCGGTACACACTGCCGTTAAAACGATATGCACCAATGGCGTTTGTAGGGGAGCGGACAGCCGGGCCCGGCGCGGTACTGCCGACTGGTACAGGTCGTCGATAAAACGGTATGCACCGATTGCGTCTGTAGCGGCGCTCAGTGAGCGCCTTGGGCAATTGCATATTTCCGGCCGCTCCGTTGAACGTACAGGCTTTCAGGCTTGTCATTGCGAGGCGGCCGTAGGCCGACGTGGCAATCTCGCAGTACCATGTTGGATAGCAGGTAGGCCTCGGCGAAAACGTAACCGGCTGCAGGAGATTCCCACGTCGCTTCGCTCCTCGGAATGACAAACTTGGGAACCTCGCACCATAGAATTCATGCCGCAAATATTGCCAGCCTCCATGGCGCTCAATGAGCGCCGCTACAGACGCAATCGGTTTGTGCGTTATGATCGACGCCCTGTACGAACTGGTAGCGCCTTCCCGAGATTGCCACGGGCGCAAAGCGCCCTCGCAATGACAAATTTGGGGGCATTGCGCCACTGAATTTGTGCCGCAATATTGCCAGCCTCCAAGGCGGTCACTACCCGCAAGGGGCACGCCGCATCCGTAAGGCGGCAAAGCCGCCAACGGCTGCGCAGTGACCGCCGCTACAAAGTTGTAATCAAATCAATTGGATCATTTTGAAATTCACCATACAGGAGTCTTTTCGGGAATGAACATTGTTATCATCGGAGCCGGTAAGATCGGCGCGACGCTGACGGAGCAGCTGCTCCGTGAGGGTCACGAGATCACCGTCGTCGACACGCGCACGGCTGCGCTCGACGCCATCGGCAACACGCTCGACGTCATGACCGTCGAGGGCAACGGCATCAGCATGGACACGCAGATAGAGGCCGGCGTGCCCTCTGCCGATCTTGTCATCGCCGTGATGTCCACGGACGAACAGAACCTGCTCTCGTGCCTCATTGCCAAGCGCCTCGGCGTGGGCAACACGATCGCCCGCGTGCGCAACCCGGAATATACGAGCGGGCTGCACCTCATTCAGGACGACCTCGGGCTGAGCATGGCGCTCAACCCGGAGCTGGCCAGCGCCACGGAGATCGCGCGCATCCTGCGTGCCCCGGCCTCCATCAAGATCGACACATTCTCAAAGGGCCGCGTGGAGCTGCACAAGATGCGCATCGACCCCGGCTCCATACTCGACGGCATGAAGCTCTCGGACCTCGGCCGCCTGCAGTCCGGCGCACTCGTGTGCGTTGTGGAGCGCGGGCAGCACGAGGTGTACATCCCCGACGGCAGCTTCACCCTGCTGGCGGGCGACCGCATCAGCGTGGTGGCAAGCCCGAAGCTCGCCGCAAAGTTCTTCCACAAGATCGGTGTGCAGACAAACCCCGTCAAGCGCGTGATGCTGCTTGGCGGCGGGCGCATCTCCTACTACCTCGCGCGGCAGATGCTGGATTTCGGCGCGAGCGTGAAGATCATCGAGTCCAGCGCCGCCGTGTGCGACTCGCTGGCAGAGCGCCTGCCCGAGGCCACGATCATCCACGGAGACGGCACGAGCGAGCAGCTGCTCGCCGAGGAGGGCATTGCAAAGATGGACGCCGTGGCCTCGCTGACGGGCATCGATGAGGAAAACGTGCTGATGAGCCTCTATGCCCGCAGCGTCTCGAGCGCGAAGATCGTCACGAAAATCAACCGCACGACATTCTCCCACATCATCAAGGGCATGGACCTCGGAAGCGTGTTCCATCCCCGCTATATCGCGGCCGACCACATCGTCCGCTACGTCCGCGCCATGCAGAACTCGCTCGGCTCGAACGTCGAGACGCTCTATAAGATCGTCGGCAACAAGGCCGAGGCACTGGAGTTCCGCGCCACGGAGAAATCCGCCGTCTGCGGCAGGCCGCTCATGGAGCTGCCCACGCGGCCGAACCTGCTCATCGGAGCCATCAACCGCGAGGGCCGGATCATCACCCCCGGCGGCCGCGACACCATCGAGCCGGGTGACACCGTCGTCGTCGTGACGGCGGCGACAGGCCTGGACGATCTGGACGACATTCTGGACAAGCGGAGAGTGAAAGCATGAATTACCGCATGATTCTCTCCCTGCTGGGCGACGTGCTGCTGGTCATCGGGACCTTCCTGCTGCTGCCGTGCATCGTCGCCGTGATCTACGGCGAGCCGGAGCTGTGGACCCTGCTTGCCACGGCCGCAGGCAGCGGCCTGCTCGGCGGTCTTTTTATCCTGCTGCGGCCGAAGCGCCGCCGTGAGCTGCACGCGCGTGACGGCTTCGTGATGGTCGCGCTGAGCTGGATCCTCATCTCGCTCATCGGCGCGGTCCCCTTCACGGCCTCCGGGGCGATCCCGTCGTATCTCGACGCCGTGTTCGAGACGATGTCCGGCTTTACGACGACCGGCGCAAGCATCCTCCGCGCCGTGGAGGACCTGCCGAAGTGCCTGCTGTTCTGGCGCAGCTTCACGCACTGGCTCGGCGGCATGGGCGTGCTCGTATTCATGCTGGCCATCGTGCCGCTGTCCGGCGAGAGCATCTATCTGCTGCGCGCCGAGTCCCCCGGCCCGTCCGTCAGCAAGATGGTGCCGAAGATGCGCACGTCCGCCGCGATCCTCTATGCCATCTACTGCGCCATGACGCTGCTGCAGATCCTGTTCTACCGGCTGGGCGTGCTGTTCGGCTGGGGCGAGATAACGTGGTTCGACAGTCTGTGCCTTGCCTTCGGCACGGCCGGTACGGGCGGCTTTTCCGTGCGCAACAGCGGCCTTGCGGACTACTCGGCCTACCTGCAGGCCGTGACGACGGTGTTCATGGTCCTGTTCGGCGTGAATTTCTCGGTGTATTTCTTCCTGCTGCGCCGCCGCTTCAGGCTCGCGTGGCACAACAGCGAAGTGCGCTGGTACTTTATCATCATTTTCGGGGCCATCGTCCTCATCAGTGCCAACCTGCTGCTCACGGGCGGGTTCTTCCCCACCGTGTTCCAGACGATCCACCATGTGGCCTTCTCCGTCGGCTCCGTCATCACGACGACGGGCTTCGGCACGGCGGATTTTGCGAAATGGCCGGAATTTTCCAAAACTGTGCTGCTCATCCTGATGGCCATCGGCGCGTGCGCCGGGTCGACGGGCGGCGGCATGAAGGTCAGCCGCGTGCTCATTCTGGCCAAGACGGCCCGCGCCGAGACGCGCCACCTGCTGCACCCCCACTCCGTGGAGGTCATGACGATGGACGGCAAGCGCGTGAGCAGCGAGGTCATCCGCGGCACAATGGCGTTCTTTATCTGCTATGCCGCCATTGCCGTCGTGTCCATCCTGCTGGTCTCGCTCGATAACTTCGGGGCCGAGACGAGCGTGACATCCGTGTTCGCCACGCTGAACAACATCGGCCCGGGCCTGAGCCTCGAGGTCGGCCCGTTCGGCAGCTATGCGAGCTTCTCTGCCCTGTCGAAGGTCGTGCTGACGCTCGACATGCTTCTCGGGCGGCTGGAGCTGTTCCCCGTGCTGCTGCTCCTCAGCCCCGCAACATGGCGGAAGCATTAAAGGCCAAATGCAGGGGCGAGGCATGCCTCGCCCGTCCGCGAAGCGGCATAAGGACGGCCCATTCGGTGCAGGGCACCATTGTCAGCGCCGCGCTCCCAGATTTGTCATTGCGAGGCCCCAAAGGGGCCGTGGCAATCTCCTGCGACCGGTCACGTTTTCGCCGGAAGTTCCCTGTTATCCGGCATTGTACTGTGAGATTGCCACGTCGCTTCGCTCCTCGCAATGACACATCAGGGGAGTGCCGTGGTGCACCAGTGCCCTCCTGCCGTTGAATGTCTCTGTACAAGGCGCTCAGTGAGCGCCGCTACAGACGCAATTGGTGCATACCGTTTTATCGACGGCCGGTACGAGTCGGAAGTGCCTCCCCGAGATTGCCACGTCGGCCGTTGGCCTCCTCGCAATGACAAATCGGAGGCCGGTTTCATTTTAACGAAAGCCTGTACGGGTCGGCGGCGCTGCGCCGGGAGGGGCATGCCCCTCCCCTACAACGCACGACTGGAGATCGGCGTATTATTCATTCTTAAGTCTTCAGTATTCATTATTCATTTGTTTTTACATGCCCCTCCCCTACAACGCACGACTGACAACCCGGCAATATCACTCAAAATCATCCAAAATTCGATCATTCTGGAGGCAACTGCGCCATGCAGGACTATTTTCACCCGCAAATGACCCAACAGGAGCTGCTGGCCATGTCGTCTCTGGCGCTGGCGCACATCGGCGACGCCGTGTTTGAGCTGCTCGTGCGCACAAAGCTGTGCGTCGAGGGCGGCACAACGAACGGCCGCCTGCATCAGGCGACGATCGCGCTCGTGCAGGCCCCGGCACAGGCGCGCTTTGCCCTGCGCATCCAGCCCCTGCTCACGCCGGAGGAGGCCGCCGTCTATCGCCGCGGCCGCAACGCCCATCCTCACGGCATTCCGAAGCACGCCACGCCGGGCGAATATGCCCGCGCAACGGGGCTGGAGGCCCTGTTCGGCGCGCTGTATCTCTCCGGGCAGACCGCGCGCATCGAAGCGCTGTTTGCCGCCATGATGGAGGAAGACCATGCCATTTGACGCCATGTTTCTCACGGCCGTCGCCGCAGAGCTGCGCCCCGCCCTCGTCGGGGCCCGCGTGGACAAGATCCAGCAGCCCGCGCGCGACACCGTCGTGCTCCAGCTGCGCGGGCGCGACGGCGGCGGAAGACTGCTGCTGTCCGCCAACGGCAACCGGCCGCGCGTCCACCTGACGCAGGCGCAGCTGGAAAATCCCGCGCAGCCGCCGATGTTCTGTATGCTGCTGCGCAAGCATCTGGCGGGCGGCAGGCTTGCCGATATCCGCCAGCCCGCGGCCGAGCGCATGCTCGACCTGACGTTCGACTGCACGGACGAGCTGGGTGTGCCCTGCCGCAAGCACCTGATCCTCGAGCTGGTCGGGCGCAATTCCAACCTGATCCTCACGGGGCCGGACGGCCGCATCCTCGACTGCCTGCGGCGCGTGGACTTTGAAATGTCCGAGCTGCGCCAGCTGCTGCCCGGCCTGTTCTATCACGAGCCGCCGCGGCAGGACCGCCGCATCCCGCAGGAGACGACGGAGGCCGAGCTTCTTGCCCTGCTCGCCCGGCCGGACGCGGCCATGCGGCTGGACAAATGGCTGCTGGCCCATTTTGCGGGCCTGTCGCCGCTCATCGCGCGCGAGCTGTCGTTCCGCTTTGCGGGCGAGACGGACGCGCCCATCCCCACGCTGGACGCCGCGCGGCTGGCGGCATTCCTGACGGCGGAGTTCGCCGCCCTGCCGCCCGTACAGATGCAGCCCATGCTGCTGTGGAAGGACGGCGCACCGACGGATTTCACCTATCGCGACATCCGGCAATACGGCGGCTATCTGCGCGCCGAGCCGTGCGAGAGCTTTTCCGCCCTGCTCGACCGCTTTTACACCGAGACGGACCACGCCGAGCGCATGCGGCAGCGGTCGCAGACGCTGCGCAAGGCCATTTCGAACCTGCACGAGCGCACGCGCCGCAAGCTGGAGCTGCAGCGGCAGGAGCTGGAGGCCACGCACGACCGCGAGCAGCTGCGCCGTCAGGGCGACATCGTCACGGCGAACCTGCACGCCATCACGCGCGGGCAGACGCTGCTGCGCGCCGAGGATTTTTATGATGAGAATCTGCGCGAAATTGAAATTCCGCTCAAGCCGAACCTCTCCCCGCAGCAGAACGCCGCGCGCTTCTACAAGGACTACGCCCGCGCCAAGCACGCCGAGCAGGTGCTCACGCAGCAGATCGCACAGGGCGAGATCGAGGAGGCCTATCTGGGCGGCGTGCTGGAGGAGCTGGCTCGCGCCGAAAATGAGCGTGATCTGAGCGAAATACGAGCGGAATTGGAGGCCGGAGGCTATGTCCGCCCGGCGGACCGCCGCAAGCAGGGCAAGCAGCAGCCCTCCAAGCCGATGCACTTCCGCTCATCGGACGGCTTCGACATTTTTGTCGGCCGCAACAACCGCCAGAACGACCAGCTGTCGCTCAAGACGGCGCGGCGCGACGACCTGTGGCTGCATGTGCAGAAATTTCACGGCACGCACGTTATCATCGCGTGCGCAGGCGTGCAGCCGCCGGACGGGACGATCACGGAGGCGGCCGAGCTTGCGGCCTACTACTCCGAGGCACGCGAGAGCCAGAACGTCCCCGTCGACGTGACGCCGGTACGCTGCCTGCGCAAGCCGAACGGGGCCAAGCCCGGCATGGTCGTATATGACCGCTACCGCACGGTGCTCGTCACCCCGGATGCCGCCCTCCCCGCCCGCCTCCGCGTGGAATGAGAAAATGAGAAATAACATGAACGGCACGCAAAGCGTGCCGTTTGTTGTTTTATAAAAAATCAATTGTGGGGGCGGGGCATGCCCGGCGCAATGCTGCCGATCGGTACGGGCCAACGTTAAAAAGGCATGCACCGATTGCGTCTGTGCATTTTTATCGACAACTTGTACGAACTGCAAGTACCTACTGAGATTGCCACGTCGCTTCGCTCCTCGCAATGACAACTCGGGGGCGTTTACCATTTTAACGATGGCCTATACCAGTCGTGAGTACCGCGCCGGACCCGGCTGTCCCCTCCCCTACTTTTCCTCTCGCAAAGCGCGCAGGGCCTCGGGGGTATCGACATCCGCCAGCGCCTCCGGCGGGACGTCGACGGCAAGGTAGCGCTCCGGATACTGCCGGATGACGGCGCTGCCGCCGCGGTCACCCTTGAGCGCGCACAGGGCCGGGAAAAATTCCCGCGGGAACACGTTCGGATTGCCCCGCCGCGTGCCGCAGGCCGCGCCCACGATGCACGACGGATGCTCCCGCCACTGCCGCACGACCGCGCGCACGGCCGATGCCGACAGCAGCGGCTGGTCGGCCACGAGGAAGGCTATGCCGTCGCACTGCGCCAGCGCCTGCGTGCCGAGGCGGACCGTGCGGCTCAGCCCGTCGCCGGGCCGGTCGTTGCGCACCGGCTCGAAACCGAATTCCCGCGCGAGGGCTGCAACGGCGGGATACTGCGTGACGACGGCGACGCGGTCGAACACCCCGGCCGGAACGGCCTCGAATGCCCGGCGAATGAGCGGCTTGCCGTCCAGCTCCGCCTCGAGCTTGTTCGCGCCGAAGCGCACGGCGTTCCCCGCCGCCATGATGACACAACCGAGCATGGTATACCTCCAGTAAAAGGGATAATGGAATATGGAAAATTTCGCAGGGGCGCCGGCCGTGCGTTGTAGGGGCGGGGACAGCCAGGCCCGTCCGCGAAGCGGCATAAGGACAGCCAAATCGATGCCGTGCACCGTTCCCTGCGCACGCCCCTTGATGTGTCATTGCGAGGAGCAAAGCGACGTGGCAATCTCGGGAAGGCAGTTGCAGCCCGTACAAGCCATCGCCGACCGCATGCAGTATTGTAGGGGAGGGGACAGCCGGACCCGGCACTGCACCGGCGGGAAGTGCGGGCTAATATTAAAAAGGCAATGGCCCCCAAGTTTGTCATTGCGAGGAGGCCAACGGCCGACGTGGCAATCTCACGCAACCGATCACGTTTTCGCCTGGGCTTTCCTGATATCCGACATGGTACTGCGAGATTGCCACGGCCCCTTCGGGGCCTCGCAATGACAAATCCGGGAGCCATCACCATTTTAGCGATAGCCCGTGCGAATCGTTCGTGCAGCGCCGGGCCCGGCTGTCCGCTCCCCTGCATTCACATTATTTTCCGTTTTTATCTATAGTATATCCGCGATCGGCGGGGTTTTCCAGCCGGAGCGTTCGCCATTGCCGAATTATCCGTTATCTATAACATAGAATAACGTTTTCGCTTTCCACGCTGCGGAATTTATGCTATACTTCAAATTACAAAGAAATTTTTCGCAGAATCTGTGCACATTGCCGGTATTCTGCTGCGATCCAAAAGGAGGGTCCCCCATGGAGGTTGGCAAGAGCGTCCGCCGTGTGGACGCATTCGACAAGGCAACCGGGCGCGCAAAGTACTGCGATGACCTCTGTGACCGCAGCGCGCTCGTCGCGCGCGTGCTGCATTCGACCATCGCAAACGGCGTGGTCAAGTCCATCGACACGAGCGCCGCCGAACAGATCGAGGGCGTCGTGAAGATCGTCACCTGCTTCGACGTGCCGCAGATCAAATTCCCCACGGCAGGCCATCCGTGGTCGACGGACCCGCACCATCAGGACGTCGCCGACCGCCTGCTGCTGACGTCCCGCGTGCGCTTTTACGGCGATGACATCGCCGCCGTCGTCGCGGAGAACGAGGTCGCCGCCGCGCAGGCCCTGCGCGCGCTGCGCGTGGAATATGAGGAATATCCCTTCGTGCTGGACGTGCAGGAGGCCATGAAGCCCGATGCCCCGCTGCTGCACGAGGAATTCCCGAACAACATCCTCGCCCACACGACCATCCGCAACGGCAACTATGAGGAGGCCAGCCGCGAGCCGGGCCTCATCAAGGTCGAGGGCTGGTACGACACGCCGACCGTGCAGCACTGCCACATCGAAAACCACATGTGCTTCGCCTCCATGGAGGCCGGGCGCATCGTCATCTACTCCTCCACGCAGATCCCGCACATCGTCCGCCGCGTCGTCGGGCAGGCTCTCGGCATCCCCTGGGGCAAGGTACGCGTCGTCAAGCCGTATATCGGCGGCGGCTTCGGCAACAAGCAGGACGCGCTGTATGAGCCGCTGTGCGCCTACCTCTCCACCGTCGTGGGCGGCCGCCTCGTCAAGCTCGACTGCACGCGCGAGGAGACGTTCGTCTGCAACCGCGTGCGTCACGCCATCCGCACGCACATCATCTCGTGGGTGCGGCCGGACGGCACGTTCGCCGCGCGCAAGATCGAGTGCTTCTCGAACCAGGGCGCTTACGCCTCCCACGGCCACGGCATCGTCGCCAAGGGCATGGGCGCGTTCCCGCAGCTGTATCCCTGCCCGAACGTCGA
>QWCE01006301.1_pt1 | contig 10207 bp, 9 predicted proteins | sample 1972531 | NCBI WGS metagenome assembly QWCE01 (sample SAMN09866716, study PRJNA288562) | Human gut metagenome isolate term4_stool, whole genome shotgun sequencing... | reverse complement strand
CTTTGGAATAACATAGCCTCTGTTAGGTTTGTCTTTCCGGAGCCAGAATGTCCTACGAGAGCAAGATTTCTTACCTTATCTGTTGTATAAACTTTCATACTTTCCTCCTGTTATGTAAATTTTTTGAAATCGTTTCGATGAATAAATTATAACATAGATTTTGCCATTTGAAAACTGTGTAAAAATATCTATTTAGGGTAATAAAGTTTTGAAAATATATTTTTATAAATGAATGAGTGATAAAATGGATTTTAAATTTTTTAAAAAAGATAATCTTCCTTACATAGTGATAATTTTTTTGTGTTTAATAATTGGATATCAATATTATGATTCCCACAAATTTCCTGATGAAGCAAAATCTCTTCTCGACATAAAAACTTCAAGTCATGATAAAAAGGAATTTGACAAAAAAGATTTAGAAAAATTAGAAATAGAATCAGATGATGAAAAAAAAGAAATAATGGTACATATTTCTGGAGCAGTAAAAAATCCTGGGATTTTAAAAATAAATTCATCAAAAAGAGTTGTGGACGCTTTAGAAATGGCTGGTGGAGCCACAGATGATGCAGACCTCGATAAAATTAATCTTGCTGCAAAACTTCATGACGAAGAAAAAATTTACATTCCAAAAATTGGTGAAGTTAGTAATAATGAAATTTCTAGCCTTGTTTCAAGTGGAGAAAATAATAATGCTGGAAAAATAAATATAAATACAGCCGATTCCACTGAGCTTCAAAAAATTCCTGGAGTTGGAGCAAAAACAGCAGAAAAAATAATAAATTATCGCTCACAAAATTCTTTTTCGTCAATTGATGATATTAAAAATGTAGATGGCATTGGCGACAAAAAATTTGAATCCATGAAGGATTACATTTCAACTTATTAAATTAAAATTAAATAAAAAATTAAATTTAAGATTAAAAATTTATTAAAACTAAAAAAAGCTCAAGAAAAAAGGCTAACCTCTAATCTTGAGCTTTTTATTTTTATAAATTTTTATCTCTTTCTAGGATTTCTCTTGTAACGATTCTTTCCTGAACTTGAAATGCCAATAATAAGGGCAAAAATAAGTGAAACCAAACCAGATGATACTCCTATTACAAAAATAATAAGATTATCTAAACTACTTGGGTCAAAAAGTTTATTTATCACCATAAAAAGTGAAATAATTCCAATAAATACTAGGGCAAGACCTGGCAAATATTTTATAAATTTTAAATCTTTTGCTGCAAAGTTAACTATAAAGGTAAGGACTACTCCAATTAAAATTGCCCCAAAAGTTAGAAGCAAATAAGTTGAATTTTCCATAACCAATTCCATTATTTTATTCATTTTACACCTCATTTATTAGATGACAGTTCTTGTTGCCAAATATTTGAATAGCGTCCAGTTGCCCACTCTGTCATAATTGTAGACGCTTCATTACCTATTTCTCTTTCAAAAATTGCACTAGGATTAATTTTATTATCCTCTATATTATATATTCTTAGATAATTATTTTCCAATGTTATTAAAAATTTATTGTCAGGAGATACAAAACCGTCCTTAATGCTAGATTTAAAATTCTTAATGTGAGACATTGGTATATTTATTTCGTTGTACTTATTTACATCATAAGGAAGAACTAAGTTTAAATCAAAATCAGAAAACTTATTATCTTCTAAGTCCACTCTTCCCTTTAGTTTCCAAAAACCATTGTCCCTATAAATACCTATATTGTATGGATCTTTTTTTAAGGTTTCAATATTTTTTCCTTCAGCTTCTAAGTTTTTTTCATTTAAAAATTCCTTATAACTTAAAGGGTTTTTGCTATCTAAATCATCTAATTTATAAATTCTAAGACTTGTCTTATTAGACTCTCTATCTAAACTTTCTACATTTATATAATTATTTGTAACAAAATCGATAGTCTTTAAAGTATTATTTTCTTTTAAATCTTCGGTCTTCATTAAGTCCCCATCATCTTTTATAATTTTTGAATTTTTATAATCCTTTAAAATTACTTTATCTGTGGTCTCTTCTCCCTTAGATTCTTTTTGAACACTTATTTCAGAAAAATTATCATTTCTCGGAATAATAATATTATTCATCTCATATACATTTTCTAGCTTTGAATCAGAAAACTTAATGTAAAGAGTTTTATAATTCCATGTAGGCATATTCGAATCACTTTTAGTTTTAAAAGCAATTAAAAAACCTTTATCACCATTGTAATCAAAGAGATTACCCCTTGCAAGAACTTCATCTTTCTTAGCAATAATTAAATTATTTAAGTCATCGTTATTAATTTTGTCGTCTATAAGTTTCATCTCAAGTATTACCCCATTGTCAAATAATAGGGCTGTATTTTCACTTGTCTTTATGACTTCATAATAAATACTTCTGCTTGATTTTGAATCAAATATATAAGTTGTATAAACATCTGAATCTTCTATTCCAAGACTTTTATAATCTAAATTAAATTTTTGATAAAGATATTCAGATAATTTAACATACTTTACCTTATACTCTGCATCTTTTATATAATCATCTGCTAGTACAACCTGATCATTCGAAAAATATAAGTTCTCGCCAATAATATCCTTAAATAGAAAATTGTCTTGGTTTATTTTTTTATTATAAATAAATTTTGTAATTGCCCATTTACCATAAATTGGAGATTGTCCCATTACTGGTCTTTCAATATTAGTGCCAGCAGATGACAAAAAGGAGCATGCAGTTAAAAAAATTAATGAAATTATTAGAAATAATTTTTTAATCAATTTTATCACCTACTTCCTTTGGTATCTCAATTGGAAGAGTTACCTTTACTGTAGTTCCAATCTTTTCTTCTGAGAAAATTTCCAAATTACCATTGTGAAGTTTTGTAATCTCATCACTTATTGATAAACCAATTCCGCTATGACTCTTAGAATGCTTGCCCTTATAAAATTTTTCCTTAACATGGGCAATTTCTTCCTTTGTCATTCCCATTCCATTGTCAGAAATCATTAGGTGTAGAAAATTATCTTCCCTTGCCATTTGAAATTTAACCCAACCCTTGTCAGATGTAAATTTAATTGCATTATCAAGTAAATTTATAAGAAGCTGCTTAATTCTATTTTCATCGGCATATAAAAGTATTGATTCCTCTGGAAATTCCGTTATAAATTCAATATTATTTGACTTAGCACGAGGCCTCATTTGTTTTGAAACATCGATGCAAGTTTGCGTCATATCAAATAAATCCTTATCCAAGGTAATTCTTCCAGAAATATATCTTGAAAAATCCAAAAGCTCTTCAACCATTTTTGCAAGCCTATCAGCTTCATTTTCTATAATATTTAGACCATCTTCAACTAATTCTTTTTCGTCATCCTTTGCATCTTTTAGTACAACTGCCCAGCCCTTTATTGATGTAAGCGGAGTTCTAAGTTCATGAGAAATTGAAGAAATAAAGTCATTTTTAATTCTATCTTTATTTATAATTTCATCGCTCATGGCATTTAAAGTCTTTGCTAGTTCTCCTATTTCGTCATCTTCATAGACTTTTGCCTTTTCTTCATAGTTTCCCTTTAACATTGTCTTAGCAACTTCTGTAAGCTCAAGTATTGGCTTTACAATTGATCTTGAAATAAATAGTGAAACCATAGTTGTAACTAAGGCAACAAAAAGTGTGAATATAAGTAAAGAGATTCCTGTTTTTAGTATTGCATTATTTGCCTCTTCCATTGAAGAAATAAACCTTAGATAGCCAATATTTTCTCCATTATTGTTTATTATGGCTCCAGTTACAGACATAATTTTCTCTCCAGTTTCTACGTCTTCACCACGCCAAGTTTTTATTTCTCCCTTTTCTGCTGCTAAAAAGTCTGAAGTCTCAATTGAATTGGTAGAAAGCTTTCCTATAGAATCTAACAATACCTCCCCATTATTATTTAAAATTTGAACCTCTGCATTAGTATTTGATAGGAAAATATCGCTATCTTCATATATTAAATCTTCAATTGCCTTATCTGAATAATCTCTCTTATAAATTTCAAGAGAAAGTTCCATTCTTGAAATCAATTCTTTGGAGATGTTATTGTAATAATAGAAGCTGAAAACAGAAAGCAAAAATATATCTATAATTGAAATTGTAATTAAAATAACTATTAGAAAACTTCTAACTAATCTTTTTCCAATTTTATTTTTCAATTACAGACACCTCTTATTTCCATCTGTATCCTGTTCCCCAAACTGTTTCAATGTACTTTGGCTTAGCAGGATTAGTCTCAATTTTTGACCTAAGCCTTCTAATATTAACATCAACAATTTTTGAATCGCCTAAAAAGTCATCACCCCAGACAAGTCTTAATATTTCATCTCTTGTCATGGCCTTACCTGGACTTGTCATAAATATTTTAATAATTTGATATTCAGTAGGTGTAAGCTCAAGCTCAACATCATCCTTATAAAATTTTCTTGAATAAGAATCTATTTTAAAGGGTGGATCGATTATTAAATTACTATCTTTAACTTCTTCAGGTTCAAGTCTTCTTTCAATAGATTTTATTCTTAAAGTTAGTTCTGTTGGATTAAAGGGTTTTGTAAGATAATCGTCAGTACCATATTGTAGACCCATTATTTTGTCATAATCCTCTGCCTTTGCAGTTAGCATAATAATTCCTAGGCTTGGAAACTCTCCTCTTAGAGTTTTACAAACTTCAAAGCCATCAATTCCAGGTAGCATTATATCTAGTACAACAATATCTGGTTTTTCCCTTCTTGCGATTTCAATTCCCTCTTCGCCACTTCCAGCTTCAAAAATTATGTATCCTTCTCTTTCCAAATTTATTTTTACAAATTTTCTTATTGATTCTTCATCTTCAACAAGCAATACCTTAGTTTTCAAAATATCACCTCTCAATGCTAATTATAAATAAAATCCACTCCAAATTCAATTGAAGTGGATTTATTAATAAATTTTTAATAATTAATAGTAGTTAGGAGCTTCTCTAGTAATAGTAATATTGTGTGGGTGAGATTCTGTAAGTGAAGCTTGAGTAATTTTTACATACTTAGCTGTGGCTCTTAGAGTTTCTAAATCCTTTGCTCCAAGATAACCCATAGCAGATTTTACACCACCAACAAGTTGGAAGACAATGTCTCCTACAAGTCCCTTATATGGAACTCTACCTTCAACTCCTTCAGGAACATATTTAGTAGTTCCACTTTGGAAATATCTATCAGATGAGCCTGCACTCATAGCTCCAAGTGATCCCATACCTCTATAGGCTTTAAATCTTCTACCTTCAACAAAAATTTCTTCTCCTGGTGATTCGTCAGTTCCTGCAAAAAGTGAACCCATCATAACAACATTTCCACCAGCAGCAAGTGCCTTTGCAACATCTCCTGAGAATTTAATACCACCGTCAGCAATAATTGGCACGCCATATTTTTTTGCAGCTCTGTAAGCTTCCATAATGGCAGTGATTTGTGGAACACCAATACCAGTTACAACTCTTGTAGTACAAATTGAACCAGGTCCAATACCAATCTTAACGCAGTCGGCACCAGCTTTGATTAAATCTTCGGTTCCTTCATAAGTTGCAACATTACCTGCAATAAGTTGAATATCTGGGAAGGCATCCTTAATATTTTTTATAGTATTTAAAACATTTTTAGATTGACCATGTGCAGTATCAATTACGAATACATCAGCCTTAGCCTTTACAAGGGCTTCAATTCTATCAAGAACATCCTTAGTTGCTCCAACTGCAGCACCTGTTATTAATCTTCCAGATTTATCTCTTGCAGAATTTGGATATTGTTCATGTTTTTCAATGTCCTTAATAGTTATAAGTCCTTTTAAGACATTATCCTTATCTACTAGAGGAAGTTTTTCTATTTTATATTTTTTCAAAACTTTTAAAGCTTCATCAAGAGTAATATCAGGAGCACCTGTTATTAATTTTTCAGAAGTCATTACCTCACTAATTCTCTTAGATAAATCAGTTTCAAATCTTATGTCTCTATTAGTTATAATTCCTTCTAATATTCCCTTTTCAGTTACAACTGGAACTCCGCTTATTCTATATCTTTCCATAAGCTCAGAAGCATCTTTAATAGAATGGTCCTTAGTAAGTGAAAATGGATCAGTAATTACTCCATGTTCAGATCTCTTAACTCTATCAACTTCAAGGGCTTGTTCTTCAATTGACATATTCTTATGAATAATACCAATTCCACCTTCTCTTGCCATGGCAATTGACATTCTGTGTTCAGTAACAGTGTCCATACCTGCAGACATAAGTGGTATGTTTAATTTTATTTTTTCTGTCAAATTAGTAGATAAATCAACTTCGTTAGGCAAAATTTCTGATTTTGCTGGCACAAGTAAAATATCATCAAATGTTAATCCTTCTCCAAAAAATTCCATATTCCCTCCTGATTATTAAAAATTACTCTACTTCCTTAACTTTTTCCTTCAATTTATAATTAATATTTTCGTCAACTAGTGTAACCTTATCTGGCAAATTCAATCTAACTACATTTTCACCTATCTTAATGTTGTTAAAATTAATAGGTTTAGTTTCGATAAAATCAATAGAATCAATTACATCAGAATTTCCTCTAATTGTAACAGAAGCTGGCTCAATTGAAAAGTCATTTATTACAATATTTTTTGTTGTATTTTCATTATAAACTAATTTAATAGGAACTGTCTTACTCTTTAAAATAGGTACATCAACTTTTACAGTAAGAGGTGTTACAGTAACTTCCTTTATAATTTTTCCCGAATCGTCATAGGCAAAAATTTCAGCATCCACACTTGTAGTTTCACTTATATCCGTTACATCAATTTGGGCTTCCACTTTATTGATTTTATTTATATAAGTACTTGGTCCCTTAACTACAACATCAAGAGTTTTGTCAATTTCTCCTACAGATAAACCTTTTTGAGGTTTGTTTTTTGTAACTACGCTAACTTTATGTTTTTCTTCTAAAATTTTATCTATTTTAAATGGTATCCTTCTTGGTGATGTATTTACAACAGAAATGCCAAGATCAATATAAGAAACATTTACAGGAACAGAATGCTCTCCTTCACTAAGTTTACTTACATCAACTTTAGCAACTATTCCATCTTTTGTAACATTTCTCATATAAGAATTATATCCCTGAAGTTTTACATCTACCCTTGATTCCTTAGGTGATATAATTGTCAAATTCTTTTCCTTTAAATTAGAAAGACCATCATAAGTAACTTCAATATTTTTAAAGTTTGCTGAAGTTATAAAATTTGCCTCTCCCTTTACATAGGACCACAAGATAATAGCAAAAACAAGAGACATGATTTTTATCATTAAACTTTTGTCATTTTTAAAACTTATCTTTTTCATCTTTATCACCACGCTTTGCGAAAATAGTTCTTGCCCTATATTCTGGGCTGTAAATCTCAAGAAGTTTTGCTTCAAGAGTCTCAATATCTAAATATCTTGAGATAAGACCATTTTCTGCAGTTGAAATAGTTCCATTTTCTTCAGAAACCATAATGCTTAGACAGTCTGACTTTTCAGAAATTCCAATTCCAGCCCTATGTCTAGTTCCAAGTTCCTTAGAAATTTTTTGATTGTCAGAAAGTGGCAAGAAACAGGCTGCCGCCTTTACCTTTGAACCCTTTATAATAACAGCACCATCGTGAAGAGGCGTGTTAGGAATAAAAATATTTATAAGTAGACCACTGCTGACAAGGCCGTTAATTTCTGTACCAGTTTCAATAACTTCTGTTAGACCAACTTCTTTTTCAATAATAATAAGGGCGCCAATCTTTTGTCTTGCAAGGGAAGCTACAGCCGAAATAATTTCTTCAACAGTTTCTGGAACAGCTTCCTTATTTTGACTAAAATTATTTTTAATACTTGAAGTTAAACCTAAATATTGAAGACCTCTTCTAATTTCCGGTTGAAATAAAACAATTATTGCAACAATACCATCATTTATAAACCTTGTAAAAATCCAATTTACAGTATAAAGTTGGAAGAACTGTGAAATTTTTATAAATAATAAAATTAAAAGAATTCCCTTGAAAACTTGCTCTGCTCTAGTATTTCTAATTAATTTCAAAATATAGTAAATTAACATTGTGACTATTAAAATATCCACAAGGTCTCTTAAATTTATTACATTGAGTAGATTATTTAAATTTCCCAAATTAAGCACCTCTTTTCCTTGAAATTAAAATTATTGCAAAAAATAAGCCAAGAGAGATGAAAATGTCTCCTACGCTAATTACCTTTGAATTTCCAATAAACCTATGTAGTGGAATGATATCTGACAAAAAATAAAATTTTGGATTTTCAAAAACACCGTGACTTGAACTTCCACCCATGTATATTAATTTAATTATCCTCTCATTATTTGTCTTCATTAGGGCTGAGGCACTGACGGGCATTTTACCATTAAAAATCACTGGAATGGCATTTAAAAAAGTTCCTATACCACATAAAAGCAGTCCATAGTTTTTATAATTTGCTAGAAAAGAAATCCCTATAGCTAAAATTGAAATAATGTGAAAAATTGTAAAATACTTTACAAAAAAATCTGTAAGACTTCCAAAATAATGGGCAGTTACAAAATTTATAAAAATCATTAAAAATATGCCAAAAAAAGCAAGAGAAATCATTTTAAATTTAAAATTTATTAAATTGTTTAAATCTTTATCTCTAATAAAAAATAAAACAAGAGCTGATAAAATTACTGCTTCTAAAATCATTTCCTCACCATAATTTATAATAACACAAATATTTTACATTGACATAAATTCAAAAAATTTTTCTTTTATAATTAATTATTATAGCACAAATAAAATTATAGATTTTGACTTTAAGAGTCTAAATAAATTTTTTTGCAACAAAAAAAGAGAGACCTGAGTCTCTCTAATTTTATTAATTATTCTTCAGTTGATTCTTCAGATTCTTCTTTTTCTGGAGTTTCTGAAATTTCTTTTTCGTCTTCAATTATATCAGAATCTAACTCTGCATCAGCGAAGTTAAGTCCTAGCATTTCTCCAATAGTCATGTTGAAGTCATCTTGTTTTGGTTCTTCAATCTTCTTTTCTCTCTTTGGAGCTGGTTTTCTTTCTCTTCTAGGTTTTCTTTCTCTTGGTTTAGCTTCTTCAGTTTCTTCTTTTTCTTCAGGTTCAATTAGAGCCTTAATAGAAAGAGAAATCTTTTGGTTTTCTTCATCAATATCAGTTACTTTAACTGTAACTTCTTCACCAATAGAAAGTTTATCTTGTGGTTTTTCAACATGTTCTCTTGAAATTTGAGATACATGAAGAAGTCCATCAACGCCTTGTTCAAGTCTTACGAAAGCACCAAAGTCAAGAAGGTTAACAACTTTACCCTTAACTACATCGCCAACTTTAACTTCATTTGTAAATACATCCCATGGTTTTTCCATAGTTTGTTTTAGTCCAAGTGCAATTCTGTTTTTTTCTTTATCAACAGTTAGAACTTGTACTTTAACTACATCTCCAGGTGATACAACATCTGAAGGGTGTTTTACTCTGTTCCATGAAAGTTCAGAGATATGGATAAGTCCATCAACTCCTCCAACATCAACGAAAGCACCAAAGTTAGTTAATCTTTGTACAGTTCCTTCAATAACGTCTCCTTCTTTAAGCTTATCATATACTTCATCACGAACTTTATCTAATTCTTCTTGAAGTACATTTTTTCTTGAAGCAACAATTCTCTTCTTTCTCTTATCAAAATCGATAATTTCAACTTCGAATTCTTCTCCAATAAATTTGCTTAAATCTTTTTGGAATCTAACAGAAACATGAGATGCTGGTATAAATACATTTAATCCTCTGTAATCTGCAGTTAGTCCGCCTTTTACTTGGTTCTTTACAGTTACTGTTATATTTTCTTTGTTGTTATAAAGTTCTTCAACTTCATCCCAAATTTTCATATCAGCAACTCTTTTTGTTGAAAGAACAACATTGCCATCTCCATCATCCATCTTTAGAACGTATACGTCAATTTCTTGACCTTGTTCATAAAGATCTTGAGGATTAACATCTGGTCCTCCTGCAAGTTCATCTTTAGAAATGATACCATCTGATCTGTATCCAAGATTAACCATTACTTCTGAATCAGTTATATATAAAACTTCTCCAGTTACTACTTCGCCCTTTCTAATTCTTTTGAAAGAATTATCAATGGCTTCCATCATCTCA
>QWCE01006297.1_pt1 | contig 10211 bp, 6 predicted proteins | sample 1972531 | NCBI WGS metagenome assembly QWCE01 (sample SAMN09866716, study PRJNA288562) | Human gut metagenome isolate term4_stool, whole genome shotgun sequencing... | reverse complement strand
GGAAGTATCAATTTCATTATCTAAAATGGATGCAGATGTAATTATTTTAAATGATGAGCCTGGTCTATATAGTCCTTGACTTGCTCTGTTTACAAGTCTACCATCAGATGTCTGAATCAAGTTGTTCCAATCATTATCTAGACTATTTGGATTGAAGCTAGGTGTAGAAACCATAGACAATACTTCTCCTGTATTAGGATCCATAATAACACAAGCTCCCTTGTATGATTTAAGATATGCATAGACAATATTTTGTATATTTTGATCAAGACTTAAATGCAGGTCATTGCCAACATCATTTTTTACAACCATTTTCCTAAATTGGCTGAAGTTTTCATCACTTATAGCTAGAAGTTGCCTATTATAAGACTTTTCTATACCAGTTTTACCATAAGTTGTTGATGAATATCCTGTAACTGGAGCAGAACTTTCCGGATAATTATATATTCTAATCTGTTTGCCAGATGCATCCTTCTCGCTATAAGCTAAAATATTACCATTTTTATCATAAATACTTCCTCTTTTAACAAGATCTTCATTTAACCAAAGTCTTCTATTATGAGAATCATTAGCAAGTGTTTTCGCCTTAAATAATTGGAAATATACCAAATATAAGGTTAAAAACATAAATAGAAAAACAAAGAAAACCATAACAAAAATCAATCTTTTATTTAAAGTTGATTTTGATAAAACTTTAAGTTGGTTATTTTCCTTAAATCTTTGCTTTTCTTCAAGTTCTCGTATTTTTTCTAAAAGAGTACTATTATTTCTTCTTTTTTTATTATTTTTCTTATCTGTCACTTGCTACTCCTTCCTTTATTTCTTCCCCACAATACTGAAGACATCCAAGAAGGATAAAACCAGCAAGCATTGATGACCCACCTTGACTTATGAATGGTAGTGTAACACCTGTAAGAGGAATAAGCTTTAGTACTCCGCCAAGTATAATAAATGTCTGAAGAGCAAACAGAACGCCAATGCAAAAAGCCAGTACTGAGTAGAACTTATTCTGTTGAATTAAGGAGATTTTTATAGCCCTATAAACTAGTATCATAAATAACAATACTACGCCAACTCCCATAAAGACTCCCATTTCTTCACATATTGCAGAAAATATAAAGTCTGACTCAGCAACTGGAATATAATCAGGTCGTCCTAAACCAATTCCTGTACCAAATAAACCACCACTTGCTGTTGCAAACAACGCCTGAGTAATTTGATAACCTGTGGCTTCTATATCTGACCAAGGGTCTAACCAGGTTGCCACCCTAATTCTTACGTGACCAAATAAGAAATATGCCACAATTGAACCTAATATCATAAAAAACATATTTACAAAAATTAATTTTCTATCTTTTTCATAAACAAATTGGCTTAGAATTAACACTCCGAAAAATATAAGAGCTGTTCCCAAATCTTTTTGAAGAAACAAAAAACCTATGAATACATATATCATGAAATTCATAAAATATCTTCCAAAGGGTTTTAAACTTATTTTATTAAAATTTGTGTAAAAACTAGCTATAAAAAATGCAAGAGGAACCTTTACAAATTCTGATGGTTGAACACTAATTTTATTTGCTATAATAATCCAGTTTTTAGCTCCCCCTAGATAGCTACCAAAAACCAAAGTCACTGCAAATAACGCTATTGAAACGCCTGCATAAAATAAAATCAGCTTATCCCATTTTTTATAAGATTTAAGTATAAAATATGTTATAAAAAACAAAATAACTCCAACTAGGTAAAACTGCAACTGTCTTCTTCCTAGCTTTGGATCAAGTCTATAAATAATAGCCACACCTATTGAAAATAGCATATTTACAATTAACAGCAAAATATTATCTGACTTTGTAAATTTATCTACCAAAAATGAAGTAAGCAAAGTCACAGCTAAAATTGCAAGATAGGTGTAAAAATCTACCTTTGTTAGATTTTCAATGTTAAAAATCATAGCCAATGACAAAGATAAAAACTCAAACAAAAACAATAAAAAGTTTGCCTTTGCTCTTGATTTGATCATTGACTTCTCAAGTTTATTGTTTTCTTTATTCATCCCTATCACCTTGTACGAATAAAAATTTAAGTGATCCAATCCTTATAATATCACCTGATTTTAATTCTATTGCATCAATGATTTTCTCATCATTTAAATAAGTACCATTGGCAGATTTTAAATCTTCTAAGAAGTACATATTTTCATCTTGCAAAATTCTAGCATGGAATTTTGATAAATATTTATCATTTATGCTAATAGTATTTCTCGCATCACGACCTATAGTATTATCTTCTCCAATAAAGTAATACTCTTGAACCATAAAAGAAAACCCGTCATTCATATTTATTAATTTCAAGTATGTATCTGAGTCTTGTTCTTTTTTAAGAGTTGTTCTAACATCATAATATATTATTCTAATTATAGAATAGATAAAATAAAATACTATAAATACAAATATATACTTCAATATTGTTGATAATAATTGATATAAAGTTAAACTACCAAAAACATTTATTGAGAATACTTTATCAATAAGATTAAAAAACTTTTCCATATAGTTAATACTCCTTGGCTATATATTATGATATTTTAAGGATAATTTCAAGTATTTTAGTAAAAAAAGAGCTGTCACAGAATGCCCTATCTTATTATCTTTGAAGTTTTTTAAAAAAATTTTAAATGCCTTTTGCAATTAAATCGTATTTTCTAAAATATCATATAACTTAAAGATAGTATCCACACTCTGTAACAGCATCTTCATTCAGAAAACTAATTAATTGAATCAATTAGCTCTTTCATAAATTTGATTATAGCGTCTTTTTTGTCTTTAGCCTTATCCATTGAATCGGATATCGCATTTACATAAATTTTTATTTTTGGTTCAGTTCCTGATGGTCTTATAGTCACCCAAGAATTATCATCAAAGTAATATTTAAGAACATTTGATTTTGGAAGACCTGTTTCATCATTTTGATAATCAACTACTTTAACAACCTTATCGCCATTAATTTCCTCAATTGGATTTGCTCTAACTTCGGTCATGATTCTTCCAATTCTTTCTTGACCATCAACACCTTCTAGTACTATTGAAACAACCTCATTAGAATAGTATCCGTGTTCTTCATATATTTCATTGATTACATCTAATAGACTCTTTCCCTGTGCTTTATAAAAAGCAGCCATTTCAGTAATCATCATTGCGGAATTCACTGAATCTTTATCTCTAACAAAATCTTTGTAGTTGTATCCTATTGATTCTTCAAATCCAAATACAAATTTCCCTGAATTTTCTCTTTCAAGTTCATTTGCCTTATCAAAGATATTTTTAAATCCTGTAAGTACATCAAATTTTTGTACACCGTATTTTTCTGCAATTGGTGCAATTAAATCTGTTGTAACTATTGATTTTACAACAGCTGGATTTTCTGGAAGTTTATCATTTTCTTTAAGACCTGATAAAATATATTGGGTTAAAAGTGTTCCTATTAGGTTACCTGTTAAGAATTGATATTCTCCATTTTCATCCTTAACTTCTACCGCACACCTATCGGCATCAGGGTCTGTTGCAAGAAGTAGGTCTGCATCCACTTCTTTACCAAGTTTTTCTGAATATTTGAAAGCTTTAGGATCTTCTGGATTTGGATAACCAACAGTTGTAAAGTCTGGGTCAGGATTTTCTTGTTCTTTTACAACATGAATATTTGTAAATCCTCTTTCTTTGAGAATTCTTCTTACTAATTTATTACCAGTTCCGTTAAGAGGTGAATAAACAACACAAATATCTTTGTCAATTCCTTCATCATTTATAGTACAATCCTTGATTAATGAAATATATTTTTCTATAACTTCTTCTGGAACATATTCTATTATTCCATCTTTAAGGCCTTCTTCAAAGTCCATCCTAGGAATTTCAAAAAAGTCTTGGTGGTCGCCTATATATGATAAAATCTTATTTGCAGTCTCATCCATTATTTGGCTACCTTCGCTGTTATAAGCCTTGTAACCGTTGTATTCTCTTGGGTTATGGGAAGCTGTAACCATTACACCTGCAATACAACCAAGTTCACGTATTGTAAATGAGCATACTGGTGTTGGTTCAATATTTTTATGGATATAAACCTTTATACCATTAGCAGCAAAAACTTCTGCAGCAATTTTAGAAAATTCTAAAGATCTATGTCTTACATCATAGGCTATTGCAACGCCACGTTTTTTCGCTTCTTCTCCACCTTCTGCTATAGTATCTGCGAAACCTTGAGTTGCTTGAGCAACCATATATTTATTCATTCTATTAGTTCCTGCACCAAGTTTTCCTCTAAGTCCAGCAGTCCCAAATTTCAATGATTGGTAAAACCTATCCTTGATTTCCTCATCATTGTCTTTGATTTCTTCTAATTCTTTTCTGGTTTCTTCGTCAAACCTATCATCTTGATACCAAGTTTCATAATTTTTCTTATAATCCATAATTATCTCCTATTTTGTATACATTTACTGACAAAGATTCAAGACTTATGCCATGACTTATGTCTACTGTCATATTATTCTTACCCTCTTTGTCAAAAATCTTCTCAAATTTATCATTTTCTTCAAAATTCATACTATTTTTCAACTTTTCATTGCTTATAATCATTTCGTATCTATTTGCATTAATAAAAACAAGATACTTATAATTCAAAGTAAAGCCTATTACGCTATCATCAAGTCCTTCTATAAATTTAAGCCTTTTTTCTATTTCCTTCTTATTTGTATATCTGAAAGCTCCAATAGACTTTCTTAATTCTATTAAATCTCTAGTATACTTAAATATACTTAAATTATTTTTCTTATCTTCCCAATCTATCGCATTAATAGAAAGAGGTGCATTATAAGAGTTTGGCTCATTTTTCTTGCTGTGATTAAATTCGTTTCCTTCATAGATAAATGGTTTCCCAAAAGAAAGCATTATTATTCCTAGAGCAAGCTTTATATAAGAGTTTACATCCCTGGTGTCATCTAAGGAAATTGCAAGTTTATCGTAAATAATTAAGTTATCATGGCAATTAAAATAATTAATCGTCTCACTTGCATCATCTGTAAAGCCATCCCCATCTCCACAGTCTATTGAACCACGAATTCCTGTTTCAATAGCCTTTTTATTAGCAAAAACCCCTTGTATATAACCCTTACCATAAGAGTTTACATCGCCTTTTATAGCATCTCGGAAAGTATCATTAAAGACTCCAAATCCATTCGACCTTTGTCTACCCTTCCAAATTTGTTGTTCATTAGAAAGCGGTGAAGATAGAGCCATCCAAGGTTCTCCGTAGATTATTATATTAGGATTGATTTTCTTAAGTTCTTTTATAGCAATTTTTATTGTCTCAAGATCTATTAGAGCTAAAAGGTCAAACCTAAAACCATCTATTTTATACTCCTTAGCCCAATAGACTAAAGAATCTATAATTAGTTTTCTAACAAATGGTCTTTCACTAGCAAGCTCGTTTCCACATCCAGAACCATTTGAAAAATTCTCATCACAATTAGTTCTATGGTAATATTTTGGAGCTAGGGTATTTAAATTTGAATCATTAGTTTTAAAGGTATGATTAAAAACGACATCCATAATAACAGCTATTCCCTTATCGTGGAAAGCTTTAACCATAGATTTTGCCTCTCTTACTCTTGACTTAGGATCTTTAGGGTTAGTTGAATATGATCCTTCCGGAGAAAAATACAATTCGGGATCATAACCCCAATTATAATTATCGTCATTAAAAAATCTCTCATCATCTTCATCTACAGATATAAAATCATAAAATGGGAGGATTTGAACATGGGTAATTCCTAATTCCTCAAGATTATCAAGACCAGTTTTTACACCCTTGTAGCTTGTATTCCTTTCGGCAAGTCCTAAAAATTTTCCTCTATTATAAACTCCACTCGAATTATCTGCCGTGTAGTTTTTTACGCTTAGCTCATATATAATAGCCTCTTTTTCTTTTGTGTTTGGACTACTACTATCTAAAAATCCCTCGGGATTTGTGTCATCTAAGTCTATTACAGCTGAATACATCGAATTTATTGAAGCAGAAAAAGCGTAGGGATCGGTAACTTCATACTTGTCTTCTACTATATAATTATAAAAATACCCGTCATAATCACCTGCTAAAGTCAAAGAGAATATCCCCTTATCATCTTTAACCATAGGATAAATATTTCTCCTTACTTTTTTATAATCATCGGTGATCACAAGATCTATCTTATGTCTATTTGGAGCAAAAACTCTAAAAGTTGTAGAGTTTTTACTGTAAGTTGCTCCTAATTTAATTTTTTTAAGTTGTTCATAGCTAATATCTTTAACTAAATTCATTATTTTTTATTTATTACTTCATCCAATCTAAAATTATTTGCCCACAATATATTGTCTATTTGATGGTAAGTCCACTTTTCTATATCAAGATAATCATTTTCGATACTTTTTCGAGTGTTAATAAGATCTTCCAAATCATAAAAACACTTAAATGAATCATTATACATCAGTAATTGATCATAGATAGTCTTGAAATTATATGGAAAATTATCGTAAGACTCATTTAATAAATTATCTATGGTAAACTTGACAATATCACTATCATAATAAAACTCATTTGCATTATATGAATTATCTTCATTCATTTTTTTGACAGTCTTAAAATCTGCTCCAAAAGTATAAAAAGAATTATCATCTTTAAGATTATCAACAATCCCCCCCTTTGAAGTCAGAATATTTGACATATTGAAGATAGCATTTAGTATGTGAAAATTCTGATTATCCAAAGTAGGCAAAGTCAGATTCGAATAAATATCCACTGCTGGTAAAATTTCTGTTATTTTCTTTACATTCAAATCTTCAATAAAGGCTATTTTAATCTTCTCTCTAATAAATTTATCTTTATCAATCATTTTCTTAAGAGCAATTATAAACTTTATTGTCTCTTTTGCCATAAAATAACCTTCGTTGGCCTTACCAGAAAATATATAAGTTGTTGGCGTAAGCTTGAGATTACTATTATATTTAAGCATATAATACCTATACGAAATAGCCAAACAATTTAAAATCTGCCTCTTACTTTCATGCATTATCGATAATTGAATATCAAATATAGAGTATGGATTTATAGTATCACCCATCCTATTTTTTATAATCTCAGCAAACTTCATTTTGTTACTATACTTTACATTTTCTAAATCATTTAAAAAATTTTTATTAGTTTTTAATTCTTTTAGTTTATTTATTTCATGGTTTGAGAAATCATGAATATCATAATTTTTAAAAAGCTTAACGAGCTTATGGTTAGTATCCTCAGCATAGAGAATCCTATCTGTACCATAATTAAAATAGGAATGATTTATATCATTCTCTCTGTTATCTGATATTATTTTTGACAAATAATGATAGTCTTTTGACAGATACTTATTTATATTTCTAAATGAAACTACTCCATTTTTTACAAGACTCATATCATTTGAAATAATTTGAAGGCTTTTTTGTATTTCAATAATTGTATCCATTATTTCAGGATTAATCCTTCGAATCATCTCGATATCGTAATCTTCAACACTATCATCAGTTATAGAAAATGCAACATGGTCAAAAACACTTCTAGAAATTTTTATAGCTTTAGCCATATCATAATCATAATCTTTAGTTAATATTCTTATAAATTCTATAAGTGCAAGACTAGGATGAATGTCGTGAGAAAATATTCTAATATTTTTTTCAATTCCTTCTATGCCGCCATGTCTTTTATTATGTCGTCTGAAAATGTCTCTAACAGAAGAAACGGAATAGAAATATTCTTGCTTTAGTCTAAAAATCTTACCCTCGTAAGTAGAATCATCAATATATAAAAATTTATTGATTGAGCTAATATTTATATAGTCGTCATAGGCTTTTAGAAAGTCCCCGCGAGAAAAATCTTCGATATTTATTGGATTTACTACATCAGATTTAAACAATCTCAGGGTGTTTACGAAACTAGCATCATCACTTAAAATCGGCATATCATAAGCAATTGATTTGTTTTTTCTACCATCAATATCTATAAGATAAGAAAAAGCCTTTTTATGTTCCCAATTTGATCCTTGTTCCAGCCAAAAATCAGAATATTCAACTTGTCTACCGTCGACAATTTTTTGTTTTAAATTTCCATTTTCGTATCTTAGAGCATAAGCAACTGCCCTCTTTTTTTTGTTTGCAAGTTCATTTATTAAAGCTGATGACCCGATTCCAATATCCCCTACTCCTAGATTAGCTTCTTTTTCACAAGCGAGTATTTCATCTAAGTTAAATCCGATTTCGTAAAGAGCGCTTTGTATTTCTTCCTTAATCTTAAGTCTATGAATATTTCTATCAATAAATTTACCAGGCAGGTATTCAAATGATAGAATATAGTAATCTTTATCATTATCTAGGTCTTTGGATTGTACCCAAGTTTGTCCTATTATTTCCATTAAATACCTGCACAAGCAGTCATATACTTCATTTATTCTTGCATTTTCTGTATTTTTAGCATAAAAAGAATACAAAAAACTTTGTATTCTCTTTACGATAAAATCCTTATCAGTCTTCATATATTTCTCTAAGCTTTAATTTTCTCGTACATTTCCATATATTTTTCAGATGATTTTTCCCAATCATTTTTCTGTTCCATAGCATTTTCTATTAGACGTCTATGTGTATCTTTTTTATTATTATAGACATCAATGGCATTCTTTGCTGCAAATAATAGTTCGTGAGCATTTATATTTGCAAAAGAATATCCTGTGCCTTCTCCTGTGTACTCATTATATGGAATAACAGTATCTTTAAGTCCGCCTGCTTCCCTTACAATTGGGAGTGATCCGTAGCGCATAGCTATAAGTTGACTAATACCACAAGGCTCGGAAATTGAAGGCATAAGATAGAAATCAGACCCAGCATAGATATCATGTGATTCCTTATCATTGTAATATATTCTAGCAGCAACTTTTTCAGGATACTTCCACTCAAAATACTTAAACATTTCTTCATAGGTATAATCACCTGTACCCAATACAATTAATTGAATGTCTTCTTGTAACAATTCTTCAAGAATATATCTTACAAGATCCATCCCCTTCATTTCATTAAGTCTAGAAACTATTGCAAATACAGGAACGTCTTCTCTTTGAGGCAAATCATATAATTTCTGCACTTCTTTTTTGTTTACATATTTATCATCAATTGACTTTACATCATAATTTTTAGCTAGATTTTTATCTGTTTTCGGATCCCAAACTTCAAAATCAATGCCATTTACGATACCATCTAGTTTGAAATTATATTCTCTAATAATTCCATCAAGACCTTCACCATAGAAAGGATATTGAATTTCTCTTGCATAATTTTCAGACACGGTATTTACATGAGTAGCGTGAACTATACCACCCTTCATAAAGTTTATTGCATCGAAATATTTCAAATCATTTTCATTGAAATATCTTCCATCAAGACCAGCAAGTGCCAAATAATCAGCATTAAAAACTCCTTGATACTTTAAATTATGAATAGTAAAAAGTGTTCTGATATCTTCGTAATAGCTATCTCCTTGTCTAAAATCATTTACGAAAACATTAACCATCGCTGTATGCCAATCATTTGAATGGATAATATCCGGTTTGAAATTTATTTCTTTAGGTAAAAGTGTGCAAGCTTTGGAATAGAAAATATATCTTTCGGCATCGTCGTCAAACCCATATAGTCCATCTCTATCAAAATATTCTAGGTTATCTATAAAGTAGTAAATAACTCCATCCCATTCTAATTGATATACACCAGCGTATTGATGTTTCCAATCAAGATCAACATAAAACTCTGTGATTTTTTCCATTTTTTCACGATAAGAGCTATCAATTCCTTTATGTAGGGGCATAACAACTCTAATGTCAACCCCTTTTTTCTTTAGCTCTTTAGGCAAGGCTCCAGCAACGTCTGCAAGTCCTCCTGTTTTTATGAATGGTACTGATTCACTTGTAAGAAATAGTATATTCATCAATAACTCCTTTGGTCTAATGATTCATTTTTAGAGGTTACATAAGGATTTGCTCTATTTCCAAATAATCTAACATCGTGGCCGATTTCAGTACCCTTATCTGTAATTACAAAATTAAGAATAGCTCCATCACCTATTACTGAGTCTTGGAATATAATTGAATTTCTAATTATAGCTCCCTT
>QWCE01008281.1_pt2 | contig 10212 bp, 9 predicted proteins | sample 1972531 | NCBI WGS metagenome assembly QWCE01 (sample SAMN09866716, study PRJNA288562) | Human gut metagenome isolate term4_stool, whole genome shotgun sequencing... | reverse complement strand
GGGAGATAAGGTACTTGGAGATCATCAGCACCAGGGCAACGGAGCCGGTGTCGTCTCCGGCGCCGGGACAATAGAGGATGCCGTCCTCCTCCCGCATGGGCATGGGCTCCGTGTCCGGAAACACCGTATCCATATGGGCGGCGAAGAGGGTCAGGCGGCTGCTGCCTTCGGCATTGATGGGGAAGATCACATTCTGGACTTCATCGATATAGACGCCCTTGGCCCCGGCCTTTTCCAGCCAATCCTTGCAGAAGGCGGCCCGGCGGTGCTCCTGATGGGAGGGGGAGGGAATGGCGCACAGCGTCCGCTCCAGATCCATCAGCTCGTCCTTTGCGCTGAGAACGTAGTCCAGCGCGTCCTGAGAAAGATACATCGTTGTTCTCCTTTCCGAATTGCCTTACAGGCAGCTGAGCAGCACGGTCATATTTACGGCAAAGCCGGTCTGCAGGCTTTCCAGCACCAGGGTCTCCTCCCGGGTGTGGACGCCGCTGCCCTGATAGCCGCAGAAGCCGATCCCCGGCACCCCCATGCTCATGGGGATGTTCAGGTCCCCGCTGCCGGAGCGGAAGATAGGCTCAAAGCCGCAGTACTGCTTCAGGATCGTCCGCAGCTTTTCATCAATGGCGGCCTGCTTCTCCTGGTCCACGCCCTCCTTGGCGGGACGGCGGCCGATGACCTCCAGCTCCACGGTGCAGCGGTCTGCGGCCCGGTGCTTTTCCACGATTTCCAGGAACCGGTCATTCAGATAGTCCAGGTTGGCTTTCAGCTCGGAGCGCATTTCAATGAGAAACTCGGAATGCTGGGCAATGGCGTTGGCCACCTCGCCGCCGTTCCACACGCCTACATTGTAGGAGGACTTGCAGCCCTCCGGCAGCTCCACGGCGTACATATCCCCGATGATGCCGGCGGCGCACTGGACGGCGCTGGAATTGCCGAAGTTCAGATAGGCGTGGCCTCCCTGGCCCCCCACCTTCACCCTGTAGCGGATCACCGCCACCGGCCAGTTCACCGCCTGGCCGTACAGGCCGTCATAGATGTAGGCCTCCTTGATACGGCCGGCGTAGTCCTGCATGATCTGTTTGATGCCCTTCAGATTGCCCAGGGCCTCCTCGCCGGTGTCGCACACCAGCAGAAAGCCGTCCTTGGGCTGCAGGTGTTTCTGGGCGATGTAGCGGGCCAGAAGCAGCAGGATCGCCGCGTTGGCGGTGTCGTCCCCGACGCCGGGGCAGTGGAGGATCCCGTCCTTTTCTTCCATGGGCAGCGGCTCCAGATCCGGGAACACCGTGTCCAGATGGGCTGTAAACAGCGTCAGCTGATCGCTGCTCTCTGCGTTGACGGGATAGACCACATTCAGCGCGTCATCAATGTAGACACCGGTGCAGCCGGCCTTTTCCAGCCAATCCTTGCAGAAGGCGGCCCGGCGCTGCTCCTGATTGGAGGGGGCGGGGATGGCGCACAGGGCTTTTACCAGCTCCACCAGCTCCTGCTTGTGGTCCCGGATGTAGGTCTGAGCCTGTGCGGGCAATTCATAAGCCATAGAGTTTGCTCCTTTTCATTTGTTTGCTCCGCCGTTGGGAGGGAGCTGCTTTGCGGTCCGGCGGTTTTGCCGCCGCGCTTTTTCCCTGCTATTATATTTGCCTTTTTCCCGGAACGCAACCACAATTTTCGGAACGTTTCCCAATAAGGAACGCTGCCTGCGGGGCCGCTCCCCCCGGCGGAAAGGCCCGGAAAGCGGGAAAAAACGCCTGCATACCGGAAACCGGTATGCAGGCGGGCTGTATCTTTTTTCAAAGGTTGCCGAACATCTTTTTCAGCTCGTCAATGTAAAGCTCCGTCAGGGGATGGTGCTGCTCACCTTTTCGGAGGATATAGTAGTGCATCAGGATATTGTTTTCATCTTCGGCCAGAGGAATAGAGGTGAAATGATAGTGCTGAGGGTGTTGCCACACAGTGGAACTGATAAAAAAACTATTGCTTTGAGCCACAATATCTTGACTACCGGCGCTGTCATTAATGGAGATGACACACTTGGGCGGCTCCTCAAACAGCCGGTGGATAGAAGGAGAGGAGTCATCGTAGAACCGACCGAAACTCTCTGTGCTCTCAGCCACCAGATAGGGGTATTCCGCAATGTGCTCTCTGCACTCCTGCGCATCACCAGAATCAAGAATAGGGTGGTCGTCCCGCATGACTAGACTAATGTGACTTTCACCCAACTCGTGGTATTCTAGCCCCTTAACGCTGCATAGTCGCTGAACCCGCTGATGGTGCGTCTTGGTTAAAAAAACAACACCTAGATCAGAGTGACCGTGCTGCACATCATCTGGTTGCCGTTGTAGCCGTGCTCGATTTCAGACCACAGCTTGGTGATTGGGGAACTGAGGAAATAGGAACGCATGGAGGATACACTGAAATACTCCTGATGCAGGCGACTCTTTTTATACAGATCCTCTACAAAATCCATTTTGTCAAGGATCTCCTGCGCGTAACTGAGAAACTCGCGGCCGGTTTCTGTAATAGAGATGCCTTTTTTTGTGCGGTCAAAAATTTTGATACCAAGTTCGTCTTCCAAGGCCTTGATACTGTTGCTGACATTGCTCTGGGAGGTATACAGCTGCTCAGCAGCCTTATTGATGGAGGTGTTTTTGGCTACCTCCACGGCAAAGGTGAGTTGTAGAAATGTCATGCTCTGTGCTCCTTGTTGCTGCGATCCCACAGGGACTGCGGGTACAGAGGGAATAAATATACGAAAAAACGACTAAACCTGTTGAAAACTGGAAAAAGTACTATGAAACACAAAAGAATAGCAAAGTGTACACACTCTGCAAACCTCATATCAAATAGATATAAGTGACGATAATTATCCCATATATCCGCTTTCCGCAATAGTGTGCTAATATGTTTACATTATATTCGACCACTTGAAAAAAATCAAGACAGTGCAAAATAAACCGAGATAGAGTGGAAGGGGATACGTTATGTTAAAATTTGCGATCATCGGTGCCGGCGCCGGCGGACAGAGCATGGCTGCAATTCTGACAAGCAAAGGGTACAGTGCCAAGCTGTATGACATTGACAAGGAGAAAATCCGCCGTCTCCAGGAATTGAAGACCATCAAAGTCACCGGCGTTATTCAGTGCGAGGCAAAACCCGCAGTTATTACCGACAGTATCGAAGAGGTCATGACTGATGTGGATGTAGTGATGATCGTTTCCACCACCGATGCCCATGGTAGCATTGCCACTCAGATCAAGCCCTATTTAAAAGATGGTCAGATCGTCATGCTGAACCCTGGTCACTGCGGCGGGGCACTGGAGATCGCTCATGTGCTGCGTGGTGAAAATGGCTGCGGCAAGGACCTCATCATCGCGGAGGCCGGTGACCTGATGTACGGCTGCCGCAGCTACGAGATCGGCAACATCCTGCACACCGGATTGAAGGTTCATGTACCCGTGGCAACACTGCCTGCCGGTGATGTGACGAAGTTGCTGGAGGTACTGGGCCCCATCTTCCCCTGCCTGAAGCCCGCCGCCAACGTGCTGGAAACCGGCTTTGAAGGTGCCGGTGCCATGCTGCACCCCATCCCCAGCCTGATGAACGTCAACAAGATGGATCTGGGTGAGAGCTACGATTATTATATGGAAGGCATCACGCCCCATATTGCCGATGTGATCACCGCCTGCGACAAAGAGCGCGTGGCTGTGTGCCGCGCCCTGGGCGTGGATGCCCTGGATTTGATCTCCATGCTGACGAAGACCTACAAGCTGGAGAGAAAGGACAACCTGTACGACCTGATCCAGAGCATTGATTCTTACCGGGCTCTGCGCAACCCCACCAACACCAAGCACCGCTTCATCGTGGAAGACACCATGAGTGGTCTGGTTCCCCTGGCCTCTGTGGGCCACTCCCTGGGCATCCCCACCCCCATGATGGATTCCTTCATCAACATTGCCAGCGCCGTCTGCGGCCGGGACTTCTGGACGGAAGGCCGTACTGCCGAAAAGCTGGGCCTTGCGGGCAAGACTGCCGCTGAGATCCAGGATATGGTTCGGTAAAGACACCTGCGCACTTACTTTTGGAAAGCTTCAGGAGATACTATTCTGTTAGCTCAAATATTAAAGCTTTAGGAGGAACATATGAAAAGAAAGAGATTAGCAGCGCTGCTCATGTCTGTTGTCATGTCTGCAACTGTTCTTGCAGGTTGCGGCTCCAAGAGCAACGACAGCAGCAACACCAGCGGCGAGTCCGGCACGAAGGACAGCATTACCGTTTCTATGGACGGCAATGTGACCACCCTGTGCCCCATGGAGTCCAACACTGCAAACAACCAGATGCTGGGCAACCTGATCCTCTCCTCTATCACCGATTTCGATGATGACTGGAACGTGGTTCCCAACGTGGCTGCAAGCTGGGAAATTTCTGACGATGGTATGACTTATACCTACACTCTGCGAGATGATGTCTATTTCCACAGCGGCGACAAGCTGACTGCTGAAGATGTGGCTTATTCCGTGGAACGTGCCATTGCATCTTCTTATCTGAAAGCCACTTTCGGCAAGTATGCCACTGGCGCTGAGGTTATTGATGATACCCACGTGGCCATCAAGCTGAATCAGGCATATACTCCGTTCTTAGCTGTTGCTTCCAAGGAATTGTTCATTCATAACAAGAGCTATCACGATGATTACATCGCCGAGGGCCACACCGAGGCTGAGTATCTGATGAACCTGGACGGCACTGGCCCGTACAAGTTCGTGTCCTATGAGGACGGCGTTGGCCTGGAGTGCGAGGCTTTTGACAAGTACTTCAAGGGCGAGCCCGCTATCAAGCATTGGTATGGCAAGATTATTGCCGATAACAACTCCCGTGCTATGGCTATCGAGTCCGGCGATATCGACCTGATCGAGACTCACACCAACGTTCCCGCTTCCAACCTGCCCATGCTGCAGGAGGCTAACGGCGTTGTGGTGGAAAAGACCGACTTCGAGAGGGTTGGCTCCATCATCCTTAACAACAAGCTGCCCGAACTGTCTGACAAACGTGTTCGCAAGGCTTTGGCTTATGCTGTGGACTATGACTGGCTCATTGAGACCATTACCAACGGCGCCGGTTACGCGACAGAATGCGCTTACCTGGGCCATAAGACCACTGGTTTCTCCTCTGCCAGCAGCATCACCCATTACAACTATGATCTGGAAAAGGCGAAGGAACTGATGGCCGAGGCCGGCTATCCCAACGGCGAAGGCTTCCCTGTGCTGAAGGCCACCATCACCGAACTGCGTAAGAACGTCGTGGAAGTTCTGCAGCAGTGCTGGGGCGAACTGGGCCTGACCATCGAGATTAACGTGGTGGAATCCAGCGTTGTGTGGGATGAGATCCGTAATGGAAATTTCTCTATTGGCATTGTATTCAACAACTGCATGGTGGACTCCACTATGTATGATTCCTATTTTGCAGAAGGCTCTGCCAGTAACTTCACCGGCTATAACAACCCCGAACTGCAGGCTCTGCTGGCCGAGGCAGCCAAGGAACTGGATGCTACCAAGCGTCAGGAATTGTTCGATCAGATCTGGACCATCATCACGGACGACGTTCCTTCCATCTGGATGTACTATGAGGCATCCGACTTGATTTACAGAGAGGGCCTGCATGTCTCCGGCGTGTATCCTACGCAGTCTGTTGTCCGCTACGAGGATATGTATTGGGAATAATCTCAATTGCAGGCGTCCCCATTGACCGCCTGTGATTGAGAGCTCAAGCCAGAATCTTAAAGGGGCGGCAAAGTGATTTGCCGCCCTTTTCTTATACTCTGCGGTTAGCGAAAGGTAATAGGTGATAGAGATTTATGTGGAAATTTATCGTTAAGCGCGTCCTGTTGATGATCCCGATTATCCTCGGCGTGACTTTGGTGGTTTTTACCATCATGTACTTTACTCCCGGCAGCCCCGGCGAACTGATGGCCGGTACCAACCCGGATCCGGAAGTCATTGAGCAGATCAACCATGATCTAGGCTTTGACCAGCCCTTCCATATCCGATACTTCAACTTCCTCAAAGGTATTGTCACGAAGTTTGACTTCGGCACCTCCTACATCTCCCAGCGCCCCGTTCTGGGCGAGATTATGAGCCGTTTCCCCAGAACTTTGACCCTGGCTTTCTTTTCCATGATTACAACGGCCATAGTGGGTATAGCCATCGGTATCCTGTCTGCTGTGAAGCAGTACAGCTTCATTGACTATGCCAGTACCGTGGTGTCTATGTTCTTCTCCTCCATGCCCAGCTTCTGGATCGGCATGATGCTGCTGCTGTGGATCGCCATGAACTTCACATGGTTCCCGATCAACGGCGTATCCACCTGGAAGGGATATATTCTGCCCTGTGCGGCTCTGACCTTCTGCAATGCGGCACCTCTGATGCGCCTGACCCGTTCCGCCATGCTGGAAACGATTCGGTCCGACTATATCCGTACAGCCAGAGCCAAGGGTGCCTTGGAAAAGCGCGTCATCTGGAAGCACGCTCTCAAGAACGCCCTGCTGCCTGTCGTTACCAATATCGGCAACAACTTCCGTGCCCTGCTAGGCGGCTCCGTTATCACGGAAACCGTGTTCGTTATTCCCGGCCTGGGTTCCTATGTGATTTCTGCAATCCGCAGCAAGGATGTTCCGGTCGTGATGGGATGCACCCTGTTCATGTCTGCAACCTTCCTGATTGTAATTCTGCTGACAGATATCCTCTACGCGTATATCGATCCCCGCGTGAAGGCGAAGTACATGAAATAAGGAGAGGAGAACAATGGCATTATTTCATAAAGCCGAAAAGGCTGAGGCCGGAAACAGCCAGACTCTGGAGATCATGCGTCGGTTCCGTAAGAACCGCTCCGCTATGATCGGCCTGACTATTTTTCTGGTGATCTGCCTCTTGGCCATTTTCGCAGACGTGATTACCCCATATTCCAATGCAACCACCCAGGTGAAGGACGCCCGCCTGCTGGCGCCCTGCGCCGAACACATTTTCGGCACCGACCATCTGGGTCGTGATATGTTTGCCCGAGTGCTCCACGGCTCCCGGTACTCCATCTCCTTCGCCATCGCGGTCAGCGCCTGCTCCCTGCTCTTCAGCGTGGTGTTGGGCGGCGTGGCCGGTTACTACGGCGGTGCCATCGACAACGTGGTGATGCGTGTGCTGGACGTGATCATGTGTATTCCCGGCGACCTGCTGGCATTGTGCATCGTGGCGGCTTTCGGCACCAATCTGGGTAACCTCTTGATCGCACTGATCATAGGCCAGGTGCCAGCCACAACGCGAATCGTCCGAGCGACGATCATGGGCGTTTCCAGTGCGGACTACATTGAGGCCGCGCAGTGCCACGGTGCCAGCGACGCCCGGATCATCGCAAAGTACATCGTGCCCAATGCTATGGGCCCCATCATCGTTAACGCGACGGTGAATGCCTCCCGTATCATCATTTCCGTGTCTTCCCTGAGTTTCCTGGGCCTGGGCGTTCAGCCTCCCGCTCCGGAATGGGGCAACCTGCTGGCCGGCGCCCGCGAATATATGCGGATCTGCCCCTGGCTGGTGTATTTCCCCGGCCTGGCATTGGTGATTACGTCCCTGGCTATCAACATGATGGGCGACGGCCTGCGCGATGCCCTTGACCCCAAGATCCGTGACTGAGGAGGCATGAAGAATGAGCGATAAATTACTGGAAATCAAAGACCTCCATGTCATGTACCACACGGACCTGGAGGATGTCTATGCGGTCAACGGCGTGAATCTGAGTCTGGAAACCGGCGAGACCCTGGGTCTGGTGGGTGAGACCGGCGCCGGAAAGACCACAACAGCCCTGTCCATTCTCCGCCTGCTGCCGGACCGCACCGGCCGGATCACAGAGGGCGAGATCATCTATAAGGGCGAGAACCTGCTGAAGCTGGGCAAAAACGAAATGGCCGCGATCCGGGGCGAGGAGATCTCCATGATCTTCCAGGACCCCATGACGGCCCTGAACCCCACCCAGACCGTGGGCCAGCAGATCTATGAGGCGCTGATGCTCCACAACAGCCAGCACCTGAGCAAGAAGGAGCTGTGGGCCAAGGTGGACAGTTGCCTGGAAATGGTGGGCATCCCTGCCTCCAGAAGAAAGGAATATCCCCATCAGTTCTCCGGCGGCATGAAGCAGCGGGTGGTGATCGCCATCGCCCTTTGCTGCGAACCCAGCCTGCTGCTGGCGGACGAGCCCACCACCGCTCTGGACGTGACGATCCAGGCACAGGTCCTGATGATGATGAAGGAGCTCCGGGAGCGCCTGGGCACGTCCATGATCCTCATCACCCACGACCTGGGTATCGTGGCGCAGGTCTGCGACAATGTGGGCGTGATGTATGCCGGTGAGATCATCGAATATGGCTCTCTGGTGGATATCTTCAAGAACGAAAAGCATCACCCCTACACCGTGGGTCTGTTTGGCTCCATCCCCAGACTGGATGTGGAAACCAAGCGCCTGTCTCCCATTGACGGCCTGATGCCCGATCCTACCCAGAGGATCGAGGGCTGCAGCTTTGCACCCCGCTGCCCGTATGCCACGGAGCGGTGCAGAAAGGAAAAGCCCGGCGTTTATACCGAGGGGACCCACCAGATCAAGTGCTTCCGCTATACGGACGCGGTGGCTGAAGAGGAGGTGTCTGAATGAGCACACTGATCGAAACCCAGGGCTTACAGAAGTATTTCAAGACCTCCAAGGGGTTTCTCCACGCGGTGGACGGCATCGACCTGAAGATCGAAGAGGGCCAGACCCTGGGCGTGGTGGGTGAGTCCGGCTGCGGCAAGTCCACCCTGGGCCGCGCCGTGCTGCGCCTGCAGGAGCCTACGGCCGGCAAGATCTTTTACGAGGGCAGGGACCTCATGGCCATGAATAAGGCCGAGATGCACCATATGCGCACGGAGATGCAGATGATCTTCCAGGATCCATACTCCAGCCTGAATCCCCGTATGTCCATCTGGGAGCTGATCGCAGAGCCCATGCTCATCAACAATATGTACAAGAGTGACAAGGCGGGCCTGAACAAGCGGATCGAAGAGCTGATGGACACCGTGGGCCTGGCCAAGCGTCTGACCCATTCCTATCCCCATGAGCTGGACGGCGGCCGCCGTCAGCGGATCGGCGTGGCGCGGGCACTGTCCCTGAACCCGAAATTCATCGTCTGCGATGAGCCGGTCTCCGCTCTGGACGTGTCCATTCAGGCCCAGATCCTGAATCTGCTGATGGATCTGCAGGACGAAAGAGGTCTGACCTACATGTTCATCACCCATGACCTCAGCGTTGTGAAGCACATTTCCAACGAGATCATGGTCATGTATATGGGCACCTGCGTGGAACGGGCTCCCAAGGAGGAGCTGTTTGCCCATCCGGTCCATCCCTACACCAAGGCCCTGTTGGCCGCGATCCCCGAGCCTGATATTGACAAGCGCGGCAGTCTGCAGGTGCTCAAGGGCGAGGTCAGCAGCCCCATCAATCCGGCGCCGGGCTGCCGCTTTGCTCATCGCTGCCCCTATGCCAAGCCAGAGTGCATGGGCAAGGATCTGACTATGCATGAGATTACCCCGGGTCACTATGTGGCCTGCCCCTATTGCCAGGAACTCAAGGGGTAATCTGCCGGTCTCTGCCGGAATCTGAACAAAAGGAGTGAACGATATGCCGAAGGGACTTTATAAAACCGAGGACTTTTCCGACTTTAAGCCCACCCGCTTTACCTCTGAGGGAACCGTGACGCTGCGCAGCGGCACCATCCCTTATCGGACGGTCTGCGAGGACAATGTTTTCTACAATAAAGAGGGAAAGCCCATCGCTTCCATCTTTTCCTATTCCTATTTCCGCTCCGATGTGAAGGATGCCACCAACCGCCCTGTGCTGTTCGGCTTTAACGGCGGCCCCGGTTCTTCTTCCATGATGGTTCATGTGGGTTTCCTGGGAACGAAGCGCATGAAGTACTTCGCCGATCCCGACCAGCCCACCACCCTGCCTCCCTATGAGGCGGTGGACAACATCGACTGCCTGCTGGATGTGGCGGACATCGTGGTGGTAGACCCCGTGGCCACCGGCTACGGCCTGCTGCTGGACGACAGCTGTGCGGATCAGTTCTTCACCATTGAAGATGATGCCGAGGCGCTGCTGACCTTCATCTCCAACTGGCTGACACGCTATAAACGCTGGTTGAGC
>QWCE01006277.1_pt1 | contig 10242 bp, 8 predicted proteins | sample 1972531 | NCBI WGS metagenome assembly QWCE01 (sample SAMN09866716, study PRJNA288562) | Human gut metagenome isolate term4_stool, whole genome shotgun sequencing... | reverse complement strand
TGGAGATGGCGCGGCACTTGGTGGAATCCAGCTTCAGGGCCTTGCCCACGGCGTAGCCGGTCAGGTAGCCCAGCAGGTTGTGCAGGACGACCACGACCAGGATCAGCAGGCCGCTGGTCATGATCTTGGCACTGTTGGCGGAGACCACGGCGCAGATGATCAGCACGATGGCAGTGGTGGACACCAGGGGCAGCACCCGGACTGCATTTTCCGTAAAGGAGTGGAAGAAGTGGTTGACCACAAAGCCCAGGGCAATGGGCACCAGCACCACCTTGACGATGGACATGAACATGCTCATGGGGTTCACATCCACGCGCTGGCCGGCGTACAGCAGGGTGAGCAGCGGGGTGAGGATGGGAGCCAGCACGGTGGAAACAGCGGTCATGCCAACGGACAGGGCAACGTCACCCTTGGAAAGGTAGGTCATGACGTTGGAAGAGGTGCCGCCGGGGCAGGTGCCCACCAGAATGACGCCGATGGCCAGCTCGGTGGGCAGGTGGAACACCATGGTGAGCACCCATGCCAGGAAGGGCATCAGGGTGAACTGCGCCACACAGCCTACGATGACGTCCTTCGGGCGGCTGAACACCACCTTGAAATCATTGGGCTTCAGGGTCAGGCCCATGCCGAACATGACGATGCCCAGCAGGTTGTTCACCCAGCTGGTCTTGACCACGCTGAACGGGCCGGGGAAGAACAGGGCACCGGCTGCCACCACAATGACGATGGCAGCCATGTATTTGCCCACAAAGTCGCTTACTTTTTCCAGAGTTTTCATGTTGATTCGTCCTTTCTCTTTTTCGAACATCCAAACGGCCTTTGCATGAAACATCCGGAATGGCCCGGTGCCCGCAAAATAAAAAAGCCTTCGTCTCCTGCATAAGAGACAAAGGCTTTGTAGATCCTCTGCGGTACCACTCTTACTTGCCAGCCGTAGGGCTGGCCCCTCAGTGCGCATCCAACAATGCGCGGCTTCTGGTAACGGAAGCCTGCCGTCCGGCCTTACTGGGGTGCGCACGCATCCGTTCAGCCCGGAAGCTCGGAGAGGATCTTCCCACAGGGTTCGTGCACTGCCTTGCATCCACCGGCAGCTCTCTGCAGCATTCCGCCCGGGTACTTGTTCTCGTCATAGCCGAATATTTCACTGCCCCGCAGTATACGCCTTTGCCTGCCGAAAGTCAAGCAAAACGGGCCTGCCAATGTTTCATCTGAACGGAATGGGAAAACAACGTGTTTCACTTTGCATGTGAAAAAATCGCATTTGCGTAAAAATCAGAAAGAAAGATTGTAATTGCATCTCGCTTGTGGTACACTTGCCCTACTTGTGAATCGGAAAAAAGGATAGGAGTGTGGAATTTTATGGCAAGACAACATAACCGGAGTGCTTTCTCCGGCAAGATCGGCTTCGTGCTGTCGGCGGCGGGCGCGTCGGTGGGCCTGGGCAACATCTGGCGTTTCCCGTATCTGGCGGCAAAATACGGCGGCGGCATCTTCCTGCTGGTGTACATCGTGCTGGCCGTCACCTTTGGCTACACCATGATCACGGCGGAAACGGCCCTGGGCCGCATGACCAAGAAAAGCCCGGTGAGCGCCTTCGGGGCCTTTGGCAAAAGCGCGGGCCTGCGGTTCGGCGGCTGGATCAACGCCATCATCCCCATCCTGATCGTGCCGTACTACTCGGTCATCGGCGGCTGGGTCATCCGCTATCTGGCGGATTACGTCAGCGGCCACGGCAGTGAGCTGGCCCAGGACGGCTACTTCTCCAATTTCATCGCCAGCGGCCTGTCGGCTGAGGTGTGCTTCGTCATCTTCACGGGCGCTACGCTGGCCATCATCTTTGCGGGCGTGCGCAACGGCGTGGAGCGCGTCTCCAAGGTGATGATGCCCATTCTGGTGGTGCTGTCGGTGGTCATTGCGGTGTACTCGGTCACCCGCCCCGGTGCGCTGGAAGGCGTCAAGTACTTTCTGGTGCCCAATGTGGCAAACTTTTCCTGGATGACCGTGGTCACCGCCATGGGGCAGATGTTCTACTCGCTGTCCATCGCCATGGGCATCCTGGTCACCTTCGGCTCCTATATGAAGGAGAACATCTCCATTGAGGAGTCCACCGAGAATGTGGAAGTGTTCGACACGGCCATTGCGGTCATGGCGGGCCTGATGATCATCCCGGCGGTGTTCTCCTTCTCCGGCGGCGACCCGGACACCCTGCAGGCGGGCCCCGCACTGATGTTCATCACCATCCCCAAGGTGTTCGAGAGCATGGGCCTGGGCCATGTGGTGGGCACGCTGTTCTTTTTGCTGGTGCTGTTTGCGGCAATTACCAGCTCCATCGCCCTGACCGAGAGCGCCGTCTCCACCTTTGAGGACGAGCTGGGCTGGAGCCGTGAGCGCGCTACGTTCATGATCGGTATCATCATGCTGGCACTGGGCAGCCTGTCCGCGCTGGGCTACGGCCCGCTGGCAGGCGTGACCGTGTTCGGGATGCAGTTCCTGGACTTCTTCGATTTCCTCACCAACTCGGTCATGATGCCCATTGCGGCCATCGCCACCTGCCTGCTGGTGTCCTGCGTCGTCGGCGTGGAGCGCATCGAACAGGAGGTCACCCGCGAGGGCAAGCCCTTCCGCCGCCAGAAGGTGTTCAACTTCATGGTACGGTATCTGTGCCCCATTTTTGCAGTCATCATCCTCATCAGCTCGGTGGCAAACGCCCTGGGCTGGATCGCCATGTAATGTATGTGCCAAAGCGGCAGCGTCCCTGTGCGGGAGGCTGCCGCTTTTTTGCACCCCAAAGTTTTGCTGTTTTGCACAAGGCACACGGGGAAACTCTGGGCAGAATGCCAAGGCCGCCAAAGCATCTCTCCGGATTTTGGGGGCATTTTGGAATGACGATGCTTGACGGAAGGAGTCGTAGGAAGTAGAATTTAAGTGGAATGCTGTGCCGTAAAGTCGGCACACGAACGCCTGGGCTGTGCTGCGGAAACCGGCCCGGGAAGGGGAGCATTGCAGCATGGAAAGACAGAGGAGGCAACAATGAAGATCTGTACAAAGTGCGGCGCAAGAATGAGCGACAGCAACCGGTTCTGCGAAAAATGCGGCAGCACGCTGGTCACCGAGACGGCGGCAGGCCACACGGCGGTGCCGGTGCGCAGCGAGACCAGCCTGAGCCAGCTGGTGGGGTGGCTGCAGAAGTATGGCCGCCATATCATGCGCGTTGCGGCGCTGCTGGCGGTGGTGCTGTTTTTCTGCCCGCTGTTCCTGGTCTCCTGCGAGGGCGTCCAGATGAACGTGAGCGGGTTCCAGACGGCCACCGGCTTCGGTTTTGACGACGACGGCAACACGAAAAGCAGCTGGTTCCTCAGCGAGGAAGACAACTCCCGCTATTACACGCAGGATAACGCAAGCCTGCCGCAGGGGTCACTGACGGCCTTTGCGGCGCTGCTGCTGGCGGGCGGTATGCTGGGCAGCACCTTTGTGCTTGCCCAGAACGCCTCCAGAACCGAGCAGAAAAATGTGCACGGGGTGCAGATCGCTCTGGCGGCCGCCCATGTGGCCGCGCTGTTCTATATCTTTGAACGGCTGAAAAAGGCGGCCCGCATCGAGGGCATGGCCTGGGCGAACTTTACCACGGTGGAGCCGACCGGCTGGTTCAAGCTGGATGTGGCCCTGACGATCTTGTATCTGATCGTGGCAGCGGTGTGCCTGGCGGGAGCGGTCGCCGACACGGGCAGCGCCGTGCCGCATGCGCCCGCAGCGCCTGCCCCGGCCCCTGTGCCGCCGCGCAGCACGGTGCCGTCCAGCGCGCCCCGCCCGGATGTCCCGGTGCGGCCCAGTGCCCCGGCAGAGCCCCCGGTGCCGGACGACGGCGAGGCCACGCTTTATGTGTTCCCCACCCACCCGGCCGGGGAGAAGAACGCAGCCGCGCCCCTGCCCGACCCGGAACCGGCACCGGCACCGTTCTGGCCGATGGATGACCGCACCGAGCGTGTCACCCCCTCTGCGGGGAGTTACGGCTGCGCCGCGCCTGCCGCGCCCGCTTATGGTTATGCCGAACCTTCTGCCCCCACGGCAGCGGACTATGGTTACGCTGAACCTGCTGCCCCGGCCGCGGCGAGCTATGGCTATGCAGAGCCTTCGGCTCCTGCCGCTGCGAATTACGGCTGCGCAGAACCCTCGGCACCCGCCGCAACAGGTTACGGCTATGCCAAACCCGCTGCCCCGGCAGCTCCTGCGGCACCGGCTGCAGCTGCCCCGGAAACAAGCGTGCGCATCAGCGGGGCTGCGGGCGCGGCCAAGAACGAAAAGAAGAATACGCATTTCCATCAGGCACCCAGCCTTTGAGTGAGAACAGGAGAAAAACGGACCCCGGAGAGCGCTCCGGCAAAACGTCCCAAGAAAGGATTTGAACCGTGGAGGAGAAAACCGCAGCAGAAGAAACGACCCGCAGCGGCGTGAAGATCAGTGGCTCGCACGCAGAGGAGACGGATGAGGTCGTCAGTGCGGGGCAGTGTTACCCCATTTATTCCTACAGCGCAAACCCCTGGAACCCGACCTGGGTCTGCCCGGCCTGCGATGCCGAAAACTCGGAGCAGGTAAAGGTGTGCGGCGTGTGCGGCGCGGCAAGGCCCGCCGCCGGTGTGCCGAAGGACGAGTTCCCGTACCCGGGTGGCACCGGCGGTGCAGGCGGTCACAAGGAAACAGAACCGCCGTCCGGCGGAGAAGGGCCGGGCAAACCGGACGAACCCAAAAAGCCCAAAAAGAAGCGCGGCGGCATCCTTGTGGTGCTGGCGGTCGCGCTGGCGGCGCTGGCTGCCGCAGCCGTGCTGCTGCTGGGCCAGGGCTCCCGCCCGGCCAACACCCCGGCGCAGACGTCTTCTTCCCGTTCGGTCAGCTCGTCTTCCAGCCGGGACGCTTCGTCCGAGAGCAGCAGCGTGACCTCGGACGAACCCGATTCGGAGGAGCCGTCCAGCTCCGAGGAACCGGCAAGCACCTCGGTCCCGGACAGCAAACCGGACAGTACGCCCGACAGCAAGCCGGTGAGCTCGTCGTCCGGCTCGTCCAGCAGCACCCCGGCATCGTCCACCACACCGCAGGTGCCCAGCTATACGGTGAGCTATAAGGTGTCCGGCAGCGGTTCGCTGACGGGCGGCAGCAGCTCCGGCAAGAGCAGCCTGCAGTACACGGTCAAGCAGAACGAGGGCAAGAGCTTCACGGTCACGGCCGTGCCGGGGAACAACTACCACTTTGTGCGCTGGAGCGACGGCTCCACCAGTGCCACCCGCACGGACACGAACTTTACCCGGAATGTGACCTTTACGGCGTACTTTGAGCAGGATGAGCCGGCACCCAGCTACACGGCTTCGGCCTCGCAGGATGGCAACGGCGTCATCACGTTTACGCTGAACGCGGAAGGCCAGACGGTGGATATCTCCATGGAGCTGGTCCAGACCGCAACGGGCAAGAGCTATTCCCTTGGCAAGATCGGCAGCTTTGGCAGCGGCAGCTACCGCTTCGACCCCGCCTGCCCCGGCGACCCGGGCGAATATCAGGTCCGGTTCTACGATCAGAACAGACGGATGCTTGCATCTGTTCATGTTGTATATTAAGCATTTAAGGAGGAATTTGACATGAGAAAGATGAAATTTGTGGCCATGGCCCTGACGGCAGCGCTTGCGCTGCAGTTCACGGTGCCTGCGTTTGCGGCGCAGCTGCCGGAGACCGAGGCGGCGCCGGAGCAGGCCGTCACCGCGGAAGCACCGGACGAAGTGCAGGCCGAAGCACTGGAGGAGGAAAACCTGATCGAGTTCCGCACCCTCGTGCGCTACGCCAGCAACACGCACCCGTCCGAGACGGTGAGCGTCGGCTTCACCAGCAACACCAACTATTCCTGGTCCAGCTCGGACACCTCGGTGGTGACCGTGGACCAGAAGGGCCGTGTCACCGCACAGGGCCTTGGCTCTGCCACCGTTACCGCTGTGCGCAAGGACGACCCGGAAAAGACCAGCAAATACTACTATACGGTCAAGAACGCAAGCCTGGAGCTGAGCTGCTCCCCCAGCTCGCTGACCATTGACTACGACGACCTGCACCCCACCGCGCAGATGCGCATCAGCGATTCCTACGGCACGATCAATTACAAGAACTGGTCCAGCAGCAACCCCAACGTTGCCACCGTCAGCTCCAGCGGCGTGGTGACGGCTTACAATGAGGGCTCTACCCGCATCACGGTTTCCACCAACGAGGGCACCGCTTCTTATATTGTGACCGTTTCCTCCCGCATCGGTGCGCTGTACTTCTCGTACGAACGCGCAGCATCCTACGGCAGCACCAGCCGCACCATGCTGGAGTCCGGTAAGCTGGGCAACATCAAGTCCGGTGACGTGTTCAACCTGGGCGACTATCTGGTAAAGGATTCTCGCGTGCAGGTCCAGAGCTGGACTTCCAGCAACCCGGCGGTGGCCACCGTGACCGAGAGCGGCTGGGTGACGGCCGTGGGAGACGGCGAGACCACCATCACCGTGACCTCCACCGACGGCAAAAAGGCTGAGTGCCGCCTGCTGATCGGCCAGGAAGCACAGGATCAGTACCGTGAGCAGGTGTCGAACTCTGCGACCATCGGCGGCATCGTGCTCTTTGTCGGCTTGGGCGTTGTGGTCATCGTGGCCATTGTGACCCTCGCCAGCGCAGCGACCGCCTGAGGAATGGAACAGGTGTACATCGGCCCGGGCACACGGCTGCCCGGCGGCCGATGAGACGAAAGGAGCGTGGAGGGATTGTTTTGCAGATATTGCGGAACAAGACTTGCAAAAAATGAACTGAGCTGCCCCGCATGCGGCAAAGAGCAGGGCCCCCTGTTCGCCACGAGCGGCTACTTCGGCGTGCTGCGCAAGGCATCCGGTGAGGACGCCGCGCAGCCGGAAGCAGCACCGCCCCCGAAGGCGGCGGTCCCGCAGCCGAAGCCGGAAGAACGGCCCGCCCCGGCCCACAGCCCGGCCCCCAAAAAGAACGCGGGCGGGCGGAATGTGCTTTTGCTGGCGGTGCTTGTGGCAGTGCTGCTGTGTGCGGTTGTGCTGAACCTCAAGCTTGGCGGTGTGGAGCGCACACTGAACAGCGCGAACGCCAAGCTGGATGAGCTGGAGCTGACCGTTTCTCAGCTGCAGGAAGCACAGGCGCAGCAGAGCGAAGTGCTGAACGAGCTGAAGCAGGCGGTGGATGCGGCCCAGGGCAAGGCCCCGGCGGCAGAGCCCGCCGCCTCGGTCCCGGCCGCCAGCGAGCCGGAGACCCCGCAGGAGAACAGCCTGCTCCCGGCCGACGAGCCCCAGAAGGACGCAGCGCCCGCCGCGGAAAGCACGGCCCCGGCCGCAGATACGGGAAAAGGGGAGCTGCATGAAACTGTCTAAGAAAACGGCCCGGAAGACTGCCGACCCAGGGCTGGAGCTTTCGGCACTGTTCTTTGTGAACGGTGAAAAAAAGCAGGACCTGTGCGAGGACAGCTATGCCCTCGGCGCGCACGACGGAGAAGTGTTCCTGGGCGTGTTCGATGGCTGCGGCGGCAGCGGCGCAAGGGTATATGACGTCTATGGCAGACATACCGGCGCGTACCTAGCCTCCCGCATCGCCAGCGGTGCGGCCTACGACTGGTTCCAGAACGAGGAGCCGCCCGCAGCGCTGGAACAGGACATTGCCCGGGCGCTGCAGTGCTACAAGGAGAACGCCAGCGGCAGCAGCGGCATCCGCAGCTCCATGGCGAAGGACTTCCCCACGACGGCTGCGGCGGCAAAGTGCAGCTGCAGCCCGTCCCGGGTGGATGCCGACTTTTTGTGGTGCGGCGACTCGCGCGGCTTTCTTATGACGGCAGACGGCCTGAAGCAGATCACCGTGGACGATGTGCAGCACACCGTGGACGGCCCGGATATGCGCAGCGATGGCATCATGACCAGCGTGTGCAGTGCGTCCAAGCCGTTCCACCTGCACGAAAAGCAGGTGAGCTGCAGCCAGCCCTGCATCGTGCTCACGGCCACGGACGGCTGCTTTGGCTATGTGGAGTCGCCCATCCAGTTCGAGGCACTGCTGCTGGACACCCTGCTCCAGAGCAGCAGCATCGAAGACTGGCGCGAAAAGCTGTTCGGCATCCTGAAAAAGATCTCGGCGGATGATTACACCATGTGTCTGGCGTGCTTTGGCTATGCAAGCTTTGCGGACCTGAAAAAGGCCTTCGAGCCCCGCCATAAGGCTCTGCTGGAAACCTACCTTGCGGTGTGGAACGACAGCACACAGGAGCAGCAGCAACAGCTGTGGCTGGAATATGCGGCGGATTATCTGTCGGAACAGGATGACGTGAAATGAGATATACAGACTACAATGGCTACCTTGTTGCAGGCACACTGAAAAGCGACAACGCCGGTTTCAGCAAGTGGGGCATCGCGCAGAAGGATGGGCAGGACTACTTTTTGAAGGAGTTCCTCAGCCCCGTTTACCCGCAGAATGCGTCCATGTATTCGCCCGAGCAGGCGGAAAAGCGGCGGAAGTATTGCGAAAAGTACGAGGCCCAGAAGACCTTGCTCTACAAAACGATCAACGAAGCTTCGGACGGCAACGATGTGCGCATCGTGGACTTTTTCCGTTGTGAGAGCCACTATTACATCGCAATGCCGTGCATTCCTTCGGAGAAGCTCACGCCGGAGGACGTTGCGCAGATGAGCAGCGCCGGTCAGGCCCAGCAGCGGCTTTTGTGCAAGACGCTGGCCCACAGCATCTGGAAGCTGCACAAGGTCGGCATCGTTCATGGCGACCTCAAGTGGGACAACGTCCTGCTGCAGAAAAGCCAGTCGGGCGGGCTGACCACCAAGATCATCGACTTCGACAACAGCTTTTTTGAAGCTGAACCCCCTTCGGACCCGGAAAGCTTCAACTTCGACGTGGTCTATCTGGCACCGGAAGGCTATCTGTTTGCGGCCGGAGAGGACGTCAAGGTGGGCAAGCCCCTGGATGTGTTCGCGCTGGGCGTGCTGTTCCACCAGATCTTCCAGGGCTGCGTGCCGGAGTTCGTCAGCGGGACCAAATATAACTACCTGTTCGAAGGGCTCCTGAGCGGCGACGAGCTGAAGCTGGGCGACGCCGTCCCGGCGGATATGGCCCGGCTGATCGCGGGAATGCTGGAAACGGACCCGGTGCGGCGGTATTCGCTGGATACCGTGGTGCGGCTGCTCTCCGGCGAGGACATCCGGCCGGAACAGCAGGCGGAAAACCGCGAGGCCACCCAGAACGACCGGGAGGCAGCGCTGCGCATCAACATCTACAAGAGCACCAAGGGCGCCGAAAAATTCAAGCAGGCGGGCAGCCTGTTTTGAGCACAGGAGGAATGCAACATGATGAACTTCAACTTTGACTACAATGTGGACATGGTGTTCTGCATTGACGCAACGGGCAGCATGGGCGGCCTGATCGAAAAGGTCAAGGATAACGCGCTGAATTTTTATCAGGACGTGCAGCGCATGATGACCAATAAGCAGAAGACCATCGCACAGCTGCGCGTGCGGGTGATCGCCTTCCGCGATTACGCCGCCGACGGTGACGACGCCATGATGGTGACCGATTTCTTCAACCTGCCGGAGGAAGAAAAGGATTTTGAGGAGACGGTGCGCAGCATCCACGCAGAGGGCGGCGGCGACATCCCGGAGGACGGCCTGGAAGCGCTGGCCTATGCGATCCGCTCGGACTGGAACAATGCTGGCACCAAGCGCCGCCATGTGATCGTGGTGTGGACCGACGCCCCGACCCACGAGATGGGCTTTGCAAAGTTCCTGCCCAACTACCCCAACGGCATGCCGGAAGACCTGCGCGAACTGACCCAGTGGTGGGGCGACGCCGCCACCCAGGAGCGCGGCTACATGGACCAGAATGCAAAGCGCCTGGTGCTGTTTGCCCCGGAGGCCGAATATTGGTCCCAGATCATGGATTCGTGGGACAATGTTGCCGCTTACCCCGCCAAGGCCGGTGAGGGCCTGAAGGAAGTGGACTATCAGCAGATCCTGAACATGCTGGCCAACAGCATCGGGTGAGAAAAGCACCTGCAAAATCTTCTTAAAAACAAGCAGCGGCAGCTTTCCAGACGGAAAAGCTGCCGCTGCTTGTTGCATATGTCCTCATGCAGATTCGAACTGCAGGCCTTTCGCTTAGGAGTAGACCCGATACGACATCGGGAAGTGGCATCTAATGCTTAAAAATGCTTGGAAATACAAGGTT
>QWCE01006276.1_pt1 | contig 10243 bp, 9 predicted proteins | sample 1972531 | NCBI WGS metagenome assembly QWCE01 (sample SAMN09866716, study PRJNA288562) | Human gut metagenome isolate term4_stool, whole genome shotgun sequencing... | reverse complement strand
AACGGGAAAGCCGAATACAAAATCACAAATTCTGGATCACATTTTTCAGATGCTGCCTTAGTCCACGCAACTGACAAAGGCTTTTCTGAAAAAAAGAATTACACACAAAATATAAGAGGTGTCGGATTGTATTTTGCAGCAAGAGTAATACGAGAGAATGGTGGAGAACTATATCTATCTAACACTCCCGAGGGATATGCCTGTGTACAAGTTATAATTCCAGTAGTTAAAAAAAGCTAAGGCTTCAAACTCAATATAAGCGATTCATTTTCCTGCTATAAAGAATAAATGGGATTAGACGTATCAATAGTAAAAAAATACTTAATAATGTGGGAGGAAACATCGGAGTAAGAAGTGAGTTTGGACTATATACAGTATTTTTTATAGAGATACCTGTAGCTTGAAAATTGAAATGGGTGTACAATAAAACTAAATAAAAACAGTTTCATTACTTTTAAGGAGGCATGATAAAAAGTAAACAGTGGTGATACGGGTGCTCTAGTTACTGTTGTAGAATATTTACGGCAGTAAGACAGAGTAGATACTAATTCGTCATAGTTTGTGATCCATAGAGGTCTTGTAAGGAGAATGAAGGGTTAGCATCGAAACATGCAGTGGTCATAAAGACCGGATAGGAGAATGGCTCGGATTGCCAAACAGAAAGCTGTCTTGCTGAAATAATCGAAAGGAAGAAGAAACGATGAGTAAGGCAGAAAAAAACAGAATGTGTGTAGGTGTTGACCTGCACAAAACGCAGTTCACAGTTTGTGCGCTTGACGAGGGCACAGGAAAAGTTGAACTGGAATGTGAATTCAGAACGAATGCGGACGGATATGAAGACTTTATTAACCGTATGCATGAAATCGAAAGCGAGAGGGGAAATTCCATAGAACTGGCGGTCGAGTCGACGGGAAATGCAAGGTTCTTCAAGAACAAGATGGAGTATGAGGGCTTCCGTGTGGTCGTGGTGAATACAAACAAATTCAAGGTCATAACTATGAGCACTAAGAAGAATGACGCAAACGATGCGGCAACGCTTGCATTCTATCTATTAAAGGAATTTCTACCGGAATCGCACTTATGTGACCAGACAAGCGAAGAAATCAGAAGGATGCTGAAGACAAGAAGTATTCTGGTGCAGGCAACAGTGAAGATGAAGAATCAGATTCACGGAATGATGCTTGTATATGGGATTATCAGACAACCTCAGAACACATCAGAATGGAAACTAATGATAGATTACCATCGTATGAAAAAAGAAAAAGGTTCTGGCAGGGCGATTATTGCTCTAACCAGAAAAGTTGCAAGAATCGTATTTGTAATGCTGAGTAAACAGAAAGAGTTTAATCCTGCATTGATGATACGAGAAAAAACAAAGTTGACAGCTTAAAACTGTTTGACTTTTTATAGGGGGAAATATGAAAGATTATTATATTGAAAAAGTACATGCAAGGGAGATACTAGACTCTAGAGGGAATCCAACAGTTATGGTAGAGGCATATGTAAATGATTCAAAAGGAGTTGCAAAAGTACCATCAGGAGCATCAACTGGTAAGTTTGAAGCGGTAGAGTTAAGAGATGGAGACAAAAATAGATACTTAGGTAAAGGAACATTAAAGGCAGTAGAAAATGTTAATACAGATATTAATGAGGTTATATCTTCAGATTCTGAAGAGGATGTTACTGTATTATACAATTCAATTGCAGAAATTGACTATGACATGATAGATAGCGATGGAACAGAAAACAAAAGTAAGTTTGGAGCAAATGCAATACTTGGAACATCAATTGCAGTTGCAAATGCTATGGCAAATGATAACATACAAGAATTATACCAATTCCTAGGAGGAGAAGCTGCAAATACATTACCTGTACCTATGATGAATATATTAAATGGTGGAGCACATGCTGGAAACACAGTAGACGTACAAGAGTTTATGATAATGCCAGTAGGTTTTAAAACATTTAAAGAAGCATTAAGAGCGGGTGTTGAAGTATACCATAATTTAGGTATGATACTTAAAGAAAGAGGATTATCTACTTCAGTAGGAGATGAAGGTGGATTTGCACCAGATTTAAATACTGTAGAAGAAGTATTAGATACAATGATAGAAGCAATTGAAAAAGCAGGATACAAACTAAGAGAAGAATTTGTATTTGCAATAGATGCAGCTGCAAGTGAATGGAAAAAAGATGGAAGTGGAAAATACCACCTACCAAAATCTGGTAAAGAATATACAACAGATGAACTAATAGACAGATGGGAAGAATTAATTACTAAATACCCTATAATATCATTAGAAGATGGATTAGATGAAGAAGATTGGGAAGGTTGGAAAAAATTACATGAAAGACTAGGAAATAAGTTGCAATTAGTAGGAGATGACCTATTAGTTACAAATACAAAAAGACTTGAAAGAGCAATTGAAGAAAAATCATGTAATTCTATACTAATAAAATTAAATCAAATTGGAACAATTACAGAAACAATAAGTGCAATAGAAATGGCAAAAGACGCAGGAATGACTGCAGTAATATCACACAGATCAGGCGAAACAGATGATACAACAATTGCAGATTTAGCTGTAGCACTAAACACAGGACAAATTAAAACAGGAGCACCATGCAGAATAGATAGAGTGGCAAAATACAATAGGCTACTAGAAATAGAAGAAATACTAGGAGCTAAAGCTAAATATGCAGGTAAAAATGCATTTAGTAAAATAGACTGGAAATTCTAATTAGTGCAAGAACTCATAGGCTCATAACAAGAGGAGCAATCTTAGAAAGCCTTATAGAAAATGCAGAAGATCTAACAGATGAAGAAATAAAAATCCCACTAGAAGAAGCAATAAAGACAAAATAATTTTTTATAAAAAAAGATTAAACATTGAATTAGGAAATAGCATAAGTGCTCCATTAGCTATAAAAGACCACTTATCTCTAAATTATGACCTTTTGTCAGGAAATGAATGCAAAAAACTAGGATAGGTTCTATAATAAAATCAGTAGGTGGGGATATGGATGAAAATTGATATCATAATTGACGAAACCATTGAAGAAACAAGGGTAAAAATATTTGCAAAGGAGTATTCTAAGGAAGTTGAAACCATAAAAGATTTACTAGCAGATAGATTAGTAGACAAGCTTGTTGCCTTTCGTGATAAGGAAGTTTTTATACTTTCCTATGAAGAAATTATTAGAATATTTGCCCAAGATAAAAGTGTTTTTATAAAGACAGAGAAGGGAACTTTTTCATCAAGACTCACCCTTTACGAATTAGATCAGAGACTTGATAAAAGGAAGTTTATCAGAATATCTCGCTCAGATATTGTAAATCTCGACTTTGTAAAAAAACTCGACCTTTCCTTGACAGGAACAATCGCAGTTGAACTTAAAAACGGCGATGTTGCTTATGTATCGAGGAGAAATTTAAAAGAATTTAGAAAGGCTCTCGGCCTATAAGGAGGACTTATGAAAAAAATTAAAGATTTGTTAGTTGGATTTTTAGCAGGTGTAGGAATAGGTGCCTTAATCGAGGCAGTCTTATCTATGATAATTAAAGAAAATATTGTTGGGGTACCTGAATTTGTAGCAAGTCATGCGGTAGGTTATGCAAAAATTATCCAATGCTTAGTTTACGGTGGCTTTGGTTTGGTATCTGTCCTAATGGTGGCAATTTTCAAAAATAAAAATAGGGCAACCTATTTAAATCAAAGCATCCACTTTTGTGCAATGCTTGGCTATTTTATCTTTGCAGGTCTTTACCTAAGGTGGTTTAATGATGGTTTCTCTATTGTAATTTCCGCCATCTCCTTTGTTGGAATTTATTTATTAATATCTTTCGCTTTTTATATTTCTGAAAAAAATATGATAAAAAAAATTAACAAAAAGTTATAACATTCTAGATTTGGATTACATGGAAAGATATATAGAAAACTTAAAACTAAAATGTAATATAGAAATGTATAACATTTAGAAAAAAGACGACTATAAATTAAAAGCTCTAGTCGTCTTTTTTGTAACTTTTCAAAAAATCTTTCATAATCCCCTTGCTGTACTGTGCAAGTGAATAGTTGCCGTTGCAGAGGCACCAGTCATACATTAGCCCTCGCTCCATGATTGCATAGGCTTTGATTATTTCGTTGACGGAAACATCATTGCGCAATTCCTCGCATTCCTGACCATCGAGTATTATCTTCCTGAGCAGCTTATAATAGGTTCTGTCCTGATCGAGAAGATGCCTATTTCCGCGCGTTATAAGCTGCGACGAAAAAAGTCTCGACAAGAGGTCAACCGTAATCTCATTTTCAATCATAAAGAATAGTTTTTGATTTAGAAACACTAAAATATCTGCCGCTTCAAGATCTTCAGGAAGATGCTCTGATATTTCTTCATATTTCTCGTCAAATAAATATGACAGTGAGCTGAGCAGTTCGTCTTTTCCACTAAAATAGTGATAGAAAGAGCCCTTGGATGTCTGTGACTCTTCAACTATATCATCAACAGTTGTATCCTCATATCCGTGCTCATAGAAAAGTTTCCATGCCGCGGAAATTATTTTTCCCTTAGTATTTCTTCTCTTCTTCTTTGCCATTAAGACACCTCCATTTGAGTGTCATCCCCATAAACTGATAAAAATATTTTGTGCGAATAGTTCATTTTTTGATTTACAATCATCAATTTTAATTTTAGCATAAGAGAGAAAAAGAGACAATAATAGTGTATAATGAATAAGAAATAACTGGCAATTTTAACGGAATTTCTTTCATATCAAATATATTGAAATTAAGATGGAGAGCTGCGAGGAATATGAATAGCGAAAACAGAGGGATATTGAATTTTTTAGAATCATATAGGGACAGGGAATCGGTTTCCTTCCACATGCCGGGTCACAAAAATAGTAAAATCTTCAAAAAACTTGGTTACAGTGAGGAAGAGATATTAAATCCTGAATATGATATTACGGAAATCGAGGGCGCCGATAATTTGTTTGAGCCTGAGGGTATCATCCGCGAGACAATGGATAAATTTAAAAAAATATATGAGAGCAGGGAGAGTTTTCTCTTAATCAATGGCTCAAGTGCCGGTCTAATTGCATCACTGCTTGCGACTGTTCCACTTGGCGGCAAGGTAATAGTTGCAAGAAATAGCCACAAATCTGTGTTTAATGCTCTTGAACTCGGGGACATGAACCCAATCTACGTCTATCCAGAAAAATATCGAGATTATGACATCCCAGGTCAGGTTACACCTGAGTCAATCCGAAAAGCATTTGAGGAGAATCCAGATGCGAAGGCGGTTATTCTAGCAAGCCCGAACTATTATGGGATAACGAGCAAAATATCTGAGATTTCGAAGATTGTGCACGAATTTGGTGCCACACTCATCGTTGATCAGGCTCACGGTGCGCATCTTAAATTCATTAAACCTGAGCTAGCTGCAGAAAACGGTGGGGCAGACATCGTGGTTGTTAGCACTCACAAAACACTGAGCTCATTTACCCAAAGCGCTCTTTTGAACATATATGGGGAGAATGTGAACATCGCATCCGTGGCATCAAAACTCGAACTGATACAAAGCACATCGCCCTCATATCTGCTAATGGCTTCACTGGATTTATGTGCAGACATAATTGACAAACACGGCAGAGAGTTGTTTCCTGAATGGAGATCGGCAATTGACGATTTCAAAAAAACGGCTATTTGGATAAAGGGCTTCCTTTTCATGATGGATGACAGCCATCTTGACGATACAAAAATCAACCTAGACGCGACTTTTCTGGGATTGAATGGCAAGGAACTTGCGGAAGAACTTGAGAAACGCAATATATATACTGAACTATACGATGGTCCGATCTGCATGTGCATGACTGGCATCGGCAATGACCGCAATGATTATCTTAAACTTCTTAGTGCGATGCAGGAAATTTCGAACGAAAGAATTGACGCTGCCATGGAGCGTGAGAAGCAGGCGGAGATTGAGAAAGATCTTGAAGGCGAAGAGATTTCTTACTTGGCGCAAACTGCATTGCTTGCGCTTGAAGGTGGTGATAAAGTCACACTGGATGAAATCGAACAAAGACTGTCTGTTTTGTTTGGGGAAGATGAAGACCATAAGGCAGAGAGTCAGGTCTCTTGGGGGAGTGTTTTGCCGGCCCAAAATATTGACTGGCAGGAGTTGTCCCAATCTGAGATAGAATCAGTACCGCTTGAAAAAGCGGCTGGTAGGAAAGCTGCTTCAAGTCTTTCCCCATATCCACCGGGCGTTCCCATAGTCGCCAAAGGGGAATCTATAGGGAAGAATGTGGTTGATATGTTAGTGCAGATGAAAAAAGACGGAAGGAAGATTGTAGGCCTTCGCGAAGATGATGAGGTTCTTGTTTACAAAAGTAGCTTTTAATAAAAAGAGGAGACTCTATGAAAAATGAATACAAAATAGGAGAACTTGCAGAATATTTCGGTATTAGTAGAGATACCTTAAGGCATTATGATAAGTTGGGTATTTTGTCTCCACCTCAAAACAATGATAATGGATATAGAATGTACAGCAGAGCAGATTTGCTATGCATGATATATATTAAGGATTTAAGGGAAGCCGGAGTTTCGCTAAAGGATATAGCGAAACTTATGAAGGACGGTTCAGTCGAAAAAGCCGAAGCTATAATGCAGGTTAGGCAGGCACAGATAGAAAAAGAAATTTCAGATTTGGAATATAAGTATTGTGTAATTGAAGATTATAAACTAAGCTATCGGAATATTATTTCTGCACTAGATGAACCTAAAGTAGTTATTTCGCCTCAGCTGATTTATTTGATGATAAATGATGATGCTAAATCTCTGATGTTGGCTAATAAAGCCTTTAAGAGTCTTGATAAATCGGCTACTCCTAGATTAACTTTTATGCACGCTAAGGAATCTATAGATAGCATGGACTATAAAGACATGTTTTTAAATGAATCATACAGAGATAAGATGTTCAAATGGGCACTTTCAATGATTGATGATAAAAATTTTGAAGAAAGAAAAAATTTCAGCAAATATCCATTTAGAATTATAAGACCTTGTAAAGCAATACATGCTTTTATAGAAACTGAAGTCAATAATGACTACTCAGCTTTTTTAAGGTTGATTGATTACATGAAAAAAAATAATTATGCTCTCAGCGGAGATATAATGCTTCGAAGCGTTGCATTTCGAAATCTGAGCAAACAAGGGGCAGACTATTATGAAGTGTGGATGCCTATTAAATAAAATAAAAAACTATTATTTATGCAAATACTATAGACCTTAGAACTGTTCTAGGGTCTATAATTTTATTTAAGAAGAATAGTCGTCTCGGAAGGGAGGAAAAAAATGGAAAATAAAAAGAATGAAATTATGAATGAAAATTCGGCAAGTGGCAAAAAGAAGAGGGAAGTTCCTCATATTTTGATTATTCTAGGCATAATAATAATCATAGCCACAGCCATGACTTGGATTGTTCCCGCAGGTTCCTATGATCGATATTTAGACGAAGCTTCAGGCAAGGAACTGATTGATCCTACGAGTTTTCATAGAGTGGAACAAACTCCTGTAAATCCTTTTGATATGTTTGTAAATGTTGAAAAGGGACTAATCGAAGCTGCAAATATTACATTTTTAATTTTTGCGGCATTTTCGAGTTTATATCTTTTGCAGAAAACAGGTGCAATAGATGCAGCTGTTGCTTCAATGGTAAGGAAGACACAAAAAAATCCTAATACAGCAAAAGCCTTTATTGTTATTGTAATGATCGTGTTTTCCGTTTGGGGAAGTACAGGAACAATGTCATATGAGGAAATTATCGCTTTTATACCGATATTTGTCTCAGTTGCAATTGCGCTAGGATATGATCCTATGGTTGGTGTAGGAATGTCAGTTGTTCCAGTAGGAATCGGTTTTGCATCTGCTACCGTAAATCCATTTACAATAGGGGTCGCCCAGACAATAGCCGAGATACCTATCTTTTCCGGCTTAAAATTTAGGATTATTATTTTGGCAGTCATGACTGCAATAACTGTAGCATATGTATTGATTTATGCTGAAAGAATAAAGAAAAACCCTGAAAAATCTGTAATGTATGGCTTGGATACTGCACATTTAGAAATTGATGATGATCGACTTAAAACAGAAATGACAACTGCGAGGAAATTAAGCTTAGTTGCTTTGCTAATTACAGTTTGTATTATGGGCTGGGGGCTTTTAACTCAGGGTTGGTATATAAATGAAGTTGCAGGGTTATTCATGATTTTAGCGATTGTAGTTGGAGTGCTTAACAAATGGAGCCCAAATAAAATTGCTAAAACATATGTTGAGGGGCTTTCGAATGGTGTAATGGCAGCACTAATTGTTGGATTTGCAAGAGCAATTTTAACTATATGTGTGGAAGGTAATATTATAGATTCAATTGTACACGCTTGTGTCAGTCTGATTGAGGGCCTTTCATTGTATGCAAGTGGTGTAGCTATGCTTATATTCCAGACTGTTTTGAATTTCTTAATACCTTCAGGGTCAGGTCAAGCAGCAGTATCAATGCCTATTATGACGCCAATAGCGGATATTATAGGAATGAATCGCCAAATTGCGGTTTTAATATTCCAATTTGGAGATGGATTATCTAACCTTGTAATTCCAACCGGATTTATGGTTATTGCATGTGTAATGGCAAAAATTCCTCTTGGCAAATATTATAAATGGATAATGCCTTTATTTGGAATCTGCTTCCTTGCTCAGATTGGGTTTGTATTCCTTGCTATAGCCCTAAATTATTCATAATTTAGAGAGGAGGCTAAACTATGAAAGATATTTTGAGAGATTCTATATTAAATGCAATAAAGAAATATAAGGAAGAAACGATTCAAAATAGAAGACATCTTCATATGAATCCCGAAATAGGCTTTGATACAAAAGAAACAGAAGAATTCATAATAAATAAACTAAAAGAATACGGGATTGAAATTTTGCCATCAAAAATAGGTGTTATAGCGAAAATAAGCGGCAAAACAGATGAATATATTGCTTTGAGGTCAGACATAGATGCGTTACCACTTCATGAAGAAAATGATGTTCCTTATGCTTCTAAGAAAGAAAATATGATGCATGCATGTGGACATGATGCGCACACCGCTATTTTGCTTACGACAGCACGTATTATAAAGGAAAATCAAGATAGCTTAAATGAAAGTATTTTATTGGTTTTTCAACCTGCAGAAGAAGGTCCTAATCTTGGAGGCGCTCGCTTAATTGTAAAAGAACTTCAGGAAAATGGAATGATAAATAAAATAAAATGCATGTACGGACTTCATGTATTTAATAATTACCCACTAGGATCCATAGAAATTAGATATGGTGGCATGATGGCTTCTACAGATGAGTTTGACATTGAGATAATAGGATCAGCAGGACATGCTGGAGAACCACAAAACACAGTGGACGCAGTGTCTATAATAGCCAAGGTAATAGGCGGCATTGAAACCTGGATGTCGAGGCGTATGAATCCTCTAGATCAGGGTATCTGCTCAATAGGGATGGTTAGAGGAGGAACTGCGAAAAACATTGTTGCAGAAACGGCAAGTATTTCTGGTACAATAAGATGTTTAAAAAATGAAACTAGAGATAAAATTATCGATGCGATTACAAGCATATCTGAAAATTTTGCTAAAGCATACGGTGCAACTGCGCGAATTAATATCTTGAGAGGATTACCGCCATTGACAAATGATGATGAAGTAACAAGAAATGCAGAGGAAGTTCTAAGAAAGAACCTGAAAGATTGTAAAATTGATAGAATGGAAGAACCTGTCATGGGAGCTGAAGATTTTGCGTTTTATGCACAGGAAATACCGAGCACATTTATACATATTGGTTCAAAAAATGAAGAGAAAGGCCTCTACCATTTAGCACACACTCCTAAGTTTGACATTGACGAAGATGCAATGGATATCGGTATAAAAGTTTTTTGCAATCTTATATTTCAAGATAAATAAAGGTAAAGAAGGGTTTAACTAATCACAAGAACGCTCTACTTACAGAGCGTTTTTTTATTTTGTATGAATTTTCCTTCCAGAATACTTGTTTTTCCCTGAATTTTTGTATAAAATTCAATTCAGAAATAAGGAGATTAAATATGGAATTAAGTGCATATGAAATTTTGGGGCCCATAATGGTAGGTCCCTCGAGTTCGCATACCGCGGGTGCGTGCCGCATAGCCAAATTGGCAAAGA
>QWCE01006275.1_pt1 | contig 10247 bp, 9 predicted proteins | sample 1972531 | NCBI WGS metagenome assembly QWCE01 (sample SAMN09866716, study PRJNA288562) | Human gut metagenome isolate term4_stool, whole genome shotgun sequencing... | reverse complement strand
GGCCTATACATAAGCAACATCTAACTTCAAAGCACCTATATATAATACAACATATAGAGCTCTTTGGCAAGTAATTACTAAAATATTTTTATATTTTCTTACTGGATTTTTTGTTAAATATCAACCAAAAACCCATCTCCTTGCCTAAGCCACTATTAAATATACCTGCAAATAAGCATTTTTCAAGGATATCTATAAATTTTTTAATCTTGCCTTTAAACTTCCTTCCTTATTATATATAACAACTATCATTTTATTAATAAGCTTATATTTATATAGGGTAAAATATAAAAATCTAATAAATTAAGACTTCTTATTATAAACCTTAAGCCAAAGCTTGGCTACAAAAGGAACAAGGATAGAAGTTATAATTACAACAGTTCCCAACTGAGCTGCCGCTAAATCTTTATAAACTAGCCAACTTTTATCAAGGTCAGCCACAAGAGCTGGCACTATTACAGAATTACCGGCAGCAGTATAAATAGAAATAGCTGCCCATCCAGGTCTTTTATTAATAAAAATATCTGCTGGTAGGGTTATAACAAAACTTGCTAAAACTGTAAGAATTGATAAGATCACCCCTGCAAGACCTCCTTTATATATAGTAGATAAATCTATACCAGAGCCAATAGCAAAACCCAAAAAAGGCATAATATATTTTTGAGTCCCAGCTAGAAATTCACAAAAATTCTTATCGATATTACCAAGAACAATTCCAACAAGGATAGGAGACGCCAAATCCATAATAGAAGTAGGAGTGATATCCGCAATCCCCAGCATGGACAAAGTCAAAAAAGTAAAAATAGGCACAGAAATAATAGCAGTAATAGCAGCGCTCGCCACATCATATTCATCCCCAAAATCCGAAATCATTCCAATAAAGATTGAATTATTCTGATTAGAAATTGCAGCTATAAAAGCAAGGGCTGAAATTCCAAAAAATCCGTCCCTACCAAAAAACTTATAAAATATAAAACCTAAAACAATAGCAGTAAGCCATTTAGACAAAAACAAAACCAAACCTCTGTGAAGGGCAAGTCTAAGTCTTTTTATAGTAAGCTGGCTACCAACCGCTACAAGGGTAATATCAATAATAGCATTAAGCCCCTCTTTGCTAGTAATAGCCGCTGTCATCGGACCTATTTTTAAAACATTTGGCAAAATAGTATTTAAAATAGCCGCAAAAAGCATCGGCACCACAATAGTCGCCGCCGGTACTTTTTTAAAAAATTTACTTAACATATATTCTCCTTATGTAAAAGGGCAGCCTAAGCTGCCCAAGGCAAGCCAAGGGGGCAAAACTTGCCGAATTTTCCTGTAAGACAGGCCTTTTGAATGTAATTTATCTTGCCAAACATTTAACTGGTAAATATAAAAAGTAAATATAGTAAAATGTTTATATCTAAAAGGTAAAGATACATTCATTCCCCAAAGTTTAATCATATTATATATTAGCCACAAAACCATAATTTTTAAGATAATTAATATAGCACGAAATAAATTTAAGACTCAATTTTTGGTCTTTCAACTTCGCTCTCAAAATTTATCTTTTCGATCTCTTGCGACACTTCTTCAGTAGTTTTCCTTAAAAAATCAAGCCTATCGTCAGTCTCATCATAAAGTGGATGCATATAGGAAACTAGCTTGCCTGACTCGTGAATTTTTGTCATATAGCCCCTAAGGGAAATTGTTTCATATATCTCTATAAGTCTGTAAGCCTCTTTATTTTCGCTTATAAGTTGGTCTAGGCTCACCTCTTTCTTTGCATAAGGTGAATAGATAAGGGTCGAACTATTATGCTCATTTAAAAGACTTACATAAAGTGGTATAAGATTTGTTATTTCCTCATATCTATCAAAAAGCTTTTTAATTTTAGAAACCTTCCTATCATCAAAGGTATCCTCTCCATCCCTAGCAACTATTGGCAGACTATCTAGTTTGTAATCATCTAAGATTAGCTCACTATAGAGTTTAGCTTCCTCATTCCTTAATTTATTAAGATCTTTAATAAGTTGGTTAATTGTTATTTTCATCATGATTCCTTTCTAGCAAATCTATTTCTCTAAAATCTGTAATAAGGGCCTTAGGATAATTGTCTATACGACTGAAGCTGCTACTTGGAAAGTGGCAAGACCTACAAAACCAATCCCTTAAGGGAAAATATAAAAATAGGGACCCAAGCAAGTGAGGCACTATCATAGAATTTTTCAAATAAAATCCATAAAATCTTCTCTATAAGATTTTACCATTCTTAGAAAACTTAACTAGAAAATCCCCTAATCTTTTAAAGATTAGAGGATCTATGATAATATTAGGCCTTATTCAAAATTTTTTATATCCTGTAATTTACCCAAGCTATAATATCGCCTATTACTTCATCTTTAGCATATTCATTTAAAATCTCATGGTAAAGACCCTTGTAGATTTTAAGCTGACAGTCTTTAGAAGAATTATTTTCAAAAAAGTCAAAAGAGTCTTTAAAATTTACTAGGGCATCGTCCCTGCCGTGGAGGATTAGGACTGGATAAGAAAAGTCCTTTTCATTTTCCTTAAACCAGAGAAGTCCATCTCCAACAGCATAAAGGAGGCCTAATTGGTATTTCTTAAGATTGAGTGGGTCATTTGCATAATCTTCGACCACTTCTTTTACAGAGCATACTCCGTCAGTAAGTTCGTTTGGAATTTCTATGTGTGGGTCCTGGCCAGGTTCAACCATCTTTGTCATCTGATTATTATCGTGGGTAAGACCTCCTGAAGTGATGATTCCAGCAAGTTTCTTATCTTTATACTTAGCTCCATAAAGGCTGACCGCAAAGCCACCCATAGAGTGACCTAATAAAAACACTGGTTTGTCAGGATTTTCTTCTATAGCCCTGTCTACTACGATATTCACATCTTTTAACATATCCTCATAGTCTTCATAATATCCTCTTTCGCCCTCAGACTGGCCGTGGCCTCTGTGGTCAAACCTATAGGTTGTAAAACCAGCTTGGTGGAATTTTTCTGCCACATAATCATACCTACCAGAGTGTTCTGCAAGACCGTGAACTATTATCACAGCTGCCTTGGCGTTTTCTACTTCTTCTTTGTTGTAAAATAGTTTAGTACCATCAAATGATTCAATAAAATTTGTCATGATTCCTCCTTATGAAAACCTTTTTAATTTTCTTGCTTTACATAACTTCTATGTAAATCCACTCAATAGTACTCTTACCCAATAAAAAGAAAAAGCCTTCCGAATTCAAATAAATTTCAGAAGACTTATTGTAACTTATAAGTCGCTTAGATCAACTTTTCTATTAAATGAATATTCCTCACTAGGGAAAGTTCCGTTTACGCTTTCTTCGTGGTAGGTGTTTAGTCCTTTTAGCATCTCTTCTCTTACATTTGCAAAAATCTTAACAAATTTTGGTTTGAAGTCTGGGTACATTCCTAGCATATCTTGTAGAACTATTACCTGGCAGTCTACATCTTTTCCTGCACCTATTCCTAGAATTGGAACTTCTACGCTTTCAGCGATTTTTTTACCAACAACACTTGGCACACATTCTAGTACTATAGAAAAACATCCTGCTTCTTCTAGAGCTTTGGCATCTTCGATTAATTTTTTGGCAGATTCTGGTGTTGTTCCTTGTACCTTGAAGCCACCAAGCATTGTTGAAGATTGTGGAGTAAGACCAATATGGCCCATTACTGGCACTCCTGCTTTAATTATGGCTTTTATAGTATCTACGTAATCTGTGCCGCCCTCAAGTTTTACACAGTCACAACCAGTTTCCTTAAAAATTCTAACTGCATTTTTAACAGCTTCCTCTTTAGAAATTTCATATGAGCCAAATGGCATATCTACAGTAACAAAGGTATTTTTCGCCCCTCTTACAACTGCACTTCCGTGATGGATCATATCCTCAACTGTAACAGGAACTGTAGAATCATAGCCAAGCATGGTCATTCCTAGGGAGTCCCCAACTAGGATGATTTCAACATCACTTTCATCCACGATTGAAGCCATTGTATAATCATAAGCAGTTACATAAGCAAATTTTCTTTTTTCTTCCTTGTACTTTTTAAAGTCTAGTATAGACATTTTCTTTTTCATATTTTCCCCTCTTTTGCCTTTATAAGTAGGCTTACTGCCTCATTATAAGGACTTTTCTTATTTTTTGCCTTAGCTTTTTGTACTATAACTCTGTTTATCTTATCAATTTCACTTGGATTTCCCTTCAAAAGGTCCGCCCTCATCGAAGAAGTATTTCCACCAGTTTTCTCAGAAGTTATAAGAACTTTTTCAAAAATTTTTTCCTTATCAAAATTGAAACCTTCTAGGTTAAAGATTTCACAAGCCTCATACACAAGATTTTTTGCCATTTCTTTAGCGTAAATATTTTGATAAATGCAAGCATTCTCCTGATCTAGTAGTGCTGTAATTGCGTTGATACCAATATTTATAAAAAGTTTCTCGATCACAAGCCTATCAATATCGCAGCTTACTTCCAAGTCAAGTCCAGAATTTTTCAAAACCTTTTTTACGATTTCTACACTTTCCTCATTAAAATCATTTTTTCCCAAATAAGTCATGCCATTTCCTGCATGAAAAATCTTGCCAGGCTCTATTTGAGTTGCGCCGTGAGTAGTAGAACCTATTACAACATGACTTTTATCCTGAAATGTCTCCAAATCTTTATCATTTCCATAACCATTTTGCAGACTAACAAGAATAGTATCATCAGAAATAATAGGAGAAATACTTTCTAAAGCTTCCAAGTTTTTAATGGCCTTCACAAAGACAAAAATTATATCAGGACTTTTAAAATTACCACCTGCCATATAACAAGGAACTTTATATAAATTAGTCCTTCCATCATTTTCTTTAATTTCCAACCCATTTTTGTTGATTTTTTGAATCTTTTCCTCTTTGTGATCTATTAGAAAAACATCATTCTTTTCTGATAAGAAACTTGCAAACAAAGAGCCCATCGCGCCTGCGCCTAATATCGCAATCTTCAAAATCTCCTCCATCAAACTATAATCATTATCTATAAAAAACTAAATCTCAATGGATTTAACCAAAATTTTACAAACCTTTTCTCAAATATCAACCCCCTCAACTTAAATTAAATACAGCGTATTATGTACTTTGTTAATTTTTACCCTATCTCTATTAATTATAACGAGAATAACTTATTTTTCAACAAGAAAGTCTCCTTATTCCCCAAATAAAAAATCTAATAAAATAACATAAAAATTATTGTGAATTTTATATTTTGCCTTATAATACCCTTAGAGATAATCTCAGAAATATTTATGAGAAATTTAAACTTAATTTAATTTCAGAGGAGAAAAAATGAAAGTTATCAAAACAATCAGCGAATTAAAGGATACATTAAAACCATATCGAAAGGAAGGAAAGTCCATAGGACTTGTCCCAACCATGGGATTTCTACACAAAGGCCACGCAAGTCTTATAAAAAAAGCTGTAGAAGACAACGACATAGTAGTAGTCTCTGACTTTGTAAACCCAATCCAATTTGGACCAAATGAAGATTTGGAAAGCTATCCAAGAGACATAAATGCTGACAGTAAGCTATGCGAAGAAATAGGTGCAGATTTCATCTTTAATCCCGAACCAAGCGAAATGTACCACGACAAAAAAGCCTTTGTAGACATCGAAGGACTATCCGATAATTTATGTGGTGCAAAAAGACCAGGTCACTTTAGAGGCGTTTGCACAGTGTGCACAAAACTATTTAACATAGTTGGACCAGACAAAGCCTACTTCGGACAAAAAGATGCCCAGCAACTATCCATAATCAAAAAATTAGTCCTAGACCTAAATATACCAGTTGAAATCGTCCCTGTACCAATAGTTAGAGAAGATGATGGTCTAGCCATGTCATCAAGAAATACTTATCTATCAAAAGAAGAAAGAAACGCCGCCCTCTGCCTATCAAAAGCAATCTTTACAGGAGAAAAAATGGCAAAAGACGGAGCAAGCCTAGAAAAAGTACTAGAAAAAATGACAGAAATAATAAAAACAGAAAAATTAGCAAAAATAGACTATATAAGTGCTGTAGACCTAGAAACAATAGAAAACGTTGAAAACTTCAACCAAGACACCCTAGTAGCCATAGCAGTATACATCGGTAAAACAAGGTTGATTGATAACTTTATTTATAGAGTGTAAAAAACAAATAGAAAAAATAGCTGATAAAATGAGGAAAACTCAATTTATCAGCTATTTTACTGTGGATGAAATTATAAATTTTTATCTATTTAGATTTATTTTTTCTAAAACTAGTCTCTTTTTCAATAATCTTCGCCTCAAGAGCAATGTTAGTCTCAGCCTCTTCTTCATTTAAAATCTTAAGAAGGTTATCAATAGCGATTTCAACTTGGTCTGAAATTCTTTGATCAATTGAAGTAATGGCTTGATTTGTGTATTCTGTGGCTCTTACATTGTCAAAACCAATTATACCAACTTCCTCGGGTATTTTTATTCCGGAATTCGCTATTAATTTATAGGCGTTAACCGCAAGTCTATCAAGTTCAAACTGAATTGAGTCAAATTCTGGATTTCCCTTAAGAAATTCTACAAGTTTAGGAAGATCTGTATCAGGATCTTTTACCTTAAACTCAACAAAATCTGCATCTTCGTAATATTTATAAAGAGCCTCTACAAAACCTGATTTTTTCGCAATATAAGATCTAGACATAAAACCTGTATCAAGAGAAACATAAAGCGGTCTTTTATAATGATTATCCTTTAAAATCTTAACAGCCTGATCCATAGCTTCTATTTCGTCAATATACACATTAACAATCTTTTCGTTCTCGTCAGTTGTTTTGACATTTAAAAGCGCCATAGGAATAATTACCGACATATTTTTAAGCTTTTCATAAAACCTTTTCTCCTCATAGGTAGATCCAACACCGATAATAGCATCAACTTTACTTTCTACCAGGACATCAAGGTAGGACATTTTCTTTTCATAACTATTTGTAGTCACGCAAAGAAGAGTGGTATAACCCAGACTATCAAGCCTTCTTTCTAACTCATAGGCCGATTCACTCGCAAAATGCCCCCTAATATCAGGCACCATTATCCCAATCATCTGAGTAGACTTTTTCGCAAGACTTCTCGCTACCCTATTTGGCTTGTAACCAGACTCTTCAATAATCTCCTCGATAATTCTTCTCGCCTTATCACTAACATTTTTCGATTTGTTAATAACCCTAGAAACCGTCGCAGTAGAATACCCCGACTTCTCCGCTATATCATAAATATCCATAAAATTACCTCAAGATTTTCATATCATACAAACTATTAGTATACCTCTATATTTTATTATATCATAAGAAAACTATGAGCATAAATTTTTATGGTAATTAATTAGTATATTATTAATTTTTTAAATCATCCTAGTAAACAATCAAAAAAAGACTCTGAGGCATCTCCTTAGAGTCTTTTAAGGTACTATAAAATTATTTATTTTTCTTTGATCCTATAATATTAAATACTATAAGGGCAATTATTGTAAATACTGTTAGCATTGTAGCTAGGGCTGCGGCTACTCCGTAGTTTCCTCTTACAACTTCTGTGTAAATAGAAACTGTCATTGTCCTTGTTTTTAGGTTGGTTAGGATTATTGATGAAGATAGCTCTGATATCAGTGTTACATATGATAATATTGATCCTGCTACTACTCCTCTCATCATTAATGGAAGGGTAATTTGGGCGAAGGTTTTAAATTTACTTGCACCAAGTGAATATGAGGCTTCTTCTAGTGAGATAGGTAGAGATTGGAGGGTTGATGTGGCTGACCTTAATGTATAAGGTAATCTCCTTATTACAAAGGATACTATTACTATCCACATTGTTCCACCTAAAACCAAGAAATTTGAGCCCATTACTCCATTTCCAAAGCCTGTTAGTAGGGCTATACCTATAACTACTCCAGGAAGAATAAATGGTACCATGGTAAATACATCTATTGCTGCTGCAAGTTTGCCTTTTATTCTAACAACTATATAGGCTATTAACACCGATAAGATTATGATAATAACTAAGGCTAGTAGTGGTAGAAGAAGAGTATTTCTTATAGATGCTCCCATCCTTGCGAAAGCTGTATGGTAAGATTTTAATGAATATCCGTCAATAAAAATCTTTCCAGATGTATTCTTAAATGATGTTAGAATAAGATAAGCTTGAGGTAGGATTGATAATCCAACTACAAGATATACAAAGATGTGAATTAATACACCTTTTCCACCTGTTAGCTTAGTTTTTTGTACTGGATTTAAGAAATTTGAGGAATAAGCATTCTTCTCTGAAATTTTCTTTTGGATTACAAATATTATACTTGTTACAATTATAGCTATAATAGCTATAGCTGATGCAAAGCCTTGATTTTGTCCAACTTCTCCTACAAATTCGTTGTAGATTAATACCGGAAATGTTCTATAACCTTCCCCGATAAGCATTGGAGTACCAAAGTCAGACATACATCTCATGAATACTAAAAGTCCGCCTGCCAAAAGTGATGGAGTTACTAAAGGTAGGATTATTTTTCTAAACCTCTTAAATCCTGTTACTCCCAAGTTTTCACTTGCTTCCATAAGGGATGCGTCTAGATTTTCGAAAGCTGCCTTGGCATATAAAAATACCAACGAATATAATTGGAATGTAAATACTAAAAGTATTCCTGCAAAACCATATATATCGGGAATATTGATACCAATGCCAGAAAAGAAGTTTGTAATTATACCGTTTCTACCAAGTAACAAAATCCATGAGTAAGCACCGATAAATGGTGCTGACATTGAGGCTAAAATAATAATTATCTCTAAAGCTTTAGCTCCCTTTATTTTATAAAAACTCATAAAATATGCTATTGGTGTAGCTAATAAAATAGTAGTTGCTGTTGCTATTATAGACAATTTCAAACTATTTATAATAGTTGAAAAATAGTATTTGTTTGAAAAAAATTCGGTAAAATTTGCCAGACTTAAATTTCCTTCTTTGTTATAAAAAGATTGAATTAAAAGTCTAGTAATTGGATATAATAAAAATACAAATACTCCTAGAAGAATGACTATAGTAATTATTTTCCAAAATCCAAATTTATTAGCTTTTGATTTCATTGAGATTCACATCTCCTTTTTCATTAAATACATTTATCTTTCCGAGGTTGACTCTCAATTTAGAATTTGTATTTATCCTGCTTAATTCTTCGTACTTAGATTCTTCCATTATGTTTAAAATAGTCTTATCTTTTAACTCTACATTATAATGCATGGTAGAGCCTAAAAATACTTCATCGTTGATTTTTACTTCAATATCACCATTTGAATCTAATCTCAAATCCTCAGGTCTAATTGATAGTTTAACTCTTTGGCTAGGGATGTTTCCTAAATCATAGGCAAATTTTTCACCAGAGTCTATAACAATTTCTTTAAGATCTTTATTATAATTACCATTAATTACGTTATTTGTACCTATAAATGAAGCTACAAACATATTATTTGGTTTGTGATAAATTTTTCTAGGCATATCACACTGTTGTATCACTCCATCTTTCATAACCGCAATTCTATCACTTACTGCCATAGCTTCTTCTTGGTCATGAGTGACATAAACTGTTGTGATTCCTATCTCTTTTTGTATTCTTCTAATTTCTTCTCTTAACTCTACTCTTAGCTTAGCATCAAGGTTACTTAATGGTTCGTCCATTAATAATACATCCGGTTCTATTACTATAGCACGAGCTAAGGCTACCCTTTGTTGTTGTCCGCCTGATAGATTTTGTGGTTTTCTATCAGCATATTCTCTGATTTTCATTATGTCGAGAATTTTTTCAACTCTCTCGTCCATCTCATTTTTAGGTACTTTTCTTTCTTTTAGACCGAATTCTATATTTCCTCTTACAGTCATATTTGGGAAGACAGCATAGTTTTGAAATACCATTCCTATGTTTCTCTTGGATGGATCCATGTTATTTATGAGAGTATCATTAAAATAAAACTCTCCACCTTCTATTGAGTTAAAACCTGCTATCATCCTAAGTAGGGTTGTCTTTCCACATCCAGAAGGCCCTAGGAGGGTGAAAAATTCACCATCCTGGATTTCTAGATTGACAGATTTTATTACTGTCTTTTCACCGTATTTTTTTACGGCATCTTTAATTATTATTTTTGACATATTAATTTCCTGCTTCTACAAGAAGATTTGTAAATCTTTCAATAATTTT
>QWCE01007724.1_pt1 | contig 10251 bp, 7 predicted proteins | sample 1972531 | NCBI WGS metagenome assembly QWCE01 (sample SAMN09866716, study PRJNA288562) | Human gut metagenome isolate term4_stool, whole genome shotgun sequencing... | reverse complement strand
CAGATCAGGAGGATCACCAGACCGACCGGAAGGGTGGTAAAGAATTGCAGTCCCTCGTGACCCGACTCTATGAGTGAGTTATGTACGATAAGCGTAGGCGGTGTGCCGATCAGCGTCATCATCCCTGAGATACTGCAGGCAAAGGCCATCGGCATCAGCAACCGTCGTGCATCCACGCCCGACTGCGCCGCTATCGTCACCACGATCGGCATCAGTATGGCGACGGTGCCTGTGTTGCTGACGAAGAGTCCCACTATGATCGTCACGAGGATGACGAGGTAGAAGAGCCTCAGCTCGCTCTCCCCTGCCAGCGAGAGCACCTTGTTGCTAATCAGTCTGGCGAGACCGGTCTGCCAGCCCCTCCTCGGGAGTGATGACTCCTGTCAGTACCAGTGCCACCATGGAGCAGAGCGCCACCACATCCGACCGGATCCGCCCCCACACCAGCAGACCTGCCGTGACTATGAGAATGATAAGTACTTGGACCATCGCAAATCAATTTCTGTACGGTGGTGATTATTCTTGGTATTCCACAAAGATACTGAAAATGGAAGTCCCCTACCCCATCTATATTACACTGGTGTACAGCAGACAGAGAGAGGATCGACCGACATCGCAATGCCGATCGATCCTCAGTCTTAGTCAGTGGACAGTGAGGTACTTAGTCAGCCCTTCCGCTCATGAAGTCCCTTCGCCATACGCTTCATAGCCTCCTCGATGATCGAGCGAGGCTCGCCGACATTGAGACGCATGAAGTAGTCCCCACCGGTGCCAAACATCCGTCCGTCATTCATAAAGACCCCACACTTCCGGATCAGGAAGTCGACCAGCTCGTCCGGATCCTTAAATCCTGCATCGGTGAAGTCGAGGAAGATCAGGAACGAAGCCTCGGGGCGGATCATCTTCACGCCCGGCATCTCCCGCTTGAGGTAGTCCTGTACAAAGTCTACATTCTCGGCAATGTAGTCCATGCAGGCACGCGACCACTCGTCACCCTGCTCGTAGGCAGATGCGATGGCATCATAGGTCCAGCAGGAGGCTGCCTCGAGACCACACTGGAGCATGTAAGCAAAGGCCTTCTCCCGCAGCTCCTTATTAGGGATATAGTAGTGTGAGCCGATCACTCCGGGCATATTGAAGACCTTGGACGGAGCCATCAGCGACATCGTGATCTCGCGAGCCTCGTCGGAGATCGAGGGGAAGGGGTGATGCTGCACGCCTCTGTAGCTCAGGTCAGCATGGATCTCATCACTCATGATGAGCACACCATGCTCATGCGCCATGTGAGCCACACGCTTCAGCTCCTCATCGCTCCACACACGCCCACCGGGATTGTGTGGGTGACAGAAGAGCAGCATCTTGGACTGAGAGAGAGCTTCATCCAGTCGATCCCAGTCGATATAGAAGCGCTCGTCACGTACCAGCAGAGGCGCCTCCACCAGCTTACGGTTGCTCCCGCGGATAACGTTGGCAAAGGGGTAGTAGACCGGTGGAAGGATCGTGATCCCGTCACCCTCGTGTGAGAAGCACTGGATCAGCTTGTAGTACCCGGAGACCACACCGGGTGTGTATGAGATCTCCTCCTTGGCGGGGCGGAAGCCATATCGCTTCTCAAACCAGCTCTGGATAGCCTCGAAGTAGCGGTCCGGCGGGAAGGTATACCCCAGCACAGGGTGCTCAAGACGCTTACGGACTGCATCGCCCACAAAGGAGGGCGTAGCGAAGTCCATATCAGCGATCCAGAGAGGAAGGATATCCTCATACTCGCTCTCGAAGTGACCGTAGCCGTCATACTTCATACAGCTGGTCCCATGTCGGTCGATGACCTTGTCAAAGCGGTAATAAAAATCCCCTCCAGGAAGCGGCTCTACAACAGCAACTCTGCCACCTACCGCTCAAGTCGTCCGGGAGTCCAGCCCTCCTCACATCTATCCAGAAACATGATCGACGCAAATAGAAGACATTATTCCGCAAACGAACCCCGTCATATATTCGACCTGAGAAACCAACACTACACACTAATACTCAACATATTACGCAAATCACACCTACGCCCTTTCCGATAATCGTTAGTGCGTAAAAGAAAGAGTGTAACACTAATGTCGTCAAAATGCAGTATGTTTGCCACAACGAACCACTACCTTTGGCGCAGATCAAATGGACGCAGGGTCAGACAACTACTGCCCTACGCTAAACCATGACTTGCAGCAGAATCACAATTTACACTTAATTAAATAGATCATGAAGAGAACTAAGACACTGCTCTACACACTTGCAGTAGGTCTGCTGACAGTCAGCTGCACCTCTGACAAAGAAGAGCTAACAGACCCCCAAAGCGCGATACCTCTGGCAAATGTGTCTGCCAGATCAGAGGGTCCCGGGCTAATCACAGTTTCATGGACAATGGGAAGTAGCGGAGTAAGCAGCGACTGCATCGGAGTGATGGTCTCGTACTTCGACCCGATCCTGAATCACAAAGTACTGCTCGGTGGTAAGCCTGAGCAAGGATCGGTGGTTGCCTCCGGCCTTGCCGAGTGTGCCGGGACGATTGACTTCACCGTAACCTCCTACAGTAGTACCGGTGACGCCTCAGCATCTATGACCACCTCTGCCGTCAGCAGGCATATGGCAATGACTTACACCACTAAAGCGTGGAAGGATATCCCTCTAAGCGCCGATCAACTCAGCACAAATGCTCAGGAGGAGTCTGAGGGACCTATTGAGAACCTTACGAATGGTGATCTAACTGACTACTTCCACTCTGACTGGCATGGCTGGGTGGACGTAAACCAGCTCCACAACATCATCATCAACCTCAAGAGCGGTACCACGGCTCAGGATATGATCCTTGGTTACGCTCCCCGCCCCGGAAAGGAGGGTGAGTCTGTCAAGGATGCTAGAGTTTCCTTCAGCAAGGACGGGAATAACTGGTCTGCACCGATCTCAGTCACCTTCGATATGCCCAAGGAGAGTGGCGTGAGGGTCAATTGCGAGTACTTCAGCGTGCCTGCAGACACTCGCTATATCAGACTCGAGCCGACTTCCCGCTACGATGACACCGATCTCGTCAGCCTACTTGGTACAGGTGGCGGTGACAGATACTTCCATATGGCAGAGCTATGGCTCTCCCAAGTAACGGAGTACAATGAGCATGACCCCGAGATCGCCATCAAGGAGATCATAGAAAACAACAAGAAGGCGAACGCTACAAAGTAACATAGTGAGCATAATAGAATGAAACGCAATAGTATCATAAAGAGCGTGTCATACCTCATAGTGACCCTTCTCCTCTCCGGGTCACTCGGTATGTCCCTGGAGGCCAAGGCCCAGAAGAGTAGTGAGGTCACGGTAAGTGGTACCGTTATAGACGGGACCATCGATGAACCATTCATTGGCGTGACTATCCAAGCGATCGGCACAACACTTGGCACGACCACCGACCTCAATGGGCACTTCACCATCAAGGTTCCGGATCAGGTAACCCTTTCATTCTCCTTTATAGGGTACAAGCCCAAGCAGGTAAAGGTGAATGGCGCCACAAGTGATCTGAAGGTCGTGCTGCAGGAGGATACCCAGGCACTGGAAGAGCTTGTAGTCATTGGGTATGGAGCTTCCCGCAAGGAGGACCTCTCTACCTCGATCTCCACTATGAATATTGACGAGAGCCTGAAGTCACGCCCGGCAAATCTGGCTAATATGCTTCAGGGTCGTATGCCCGGTGTCACCATCCAGAACAATGGTGGTAACCCTATGAAAGGTGCTGAGCTCAATATCCGAGGCAAAGGGTCTCGCGGTGGGGATCAGGTACTCTATGTCGTGGATGGGGTACCGGGTGCACCCTTCAATATTGAGGATGTAGAGAACATTACTGTCCTGAAGGACGCTTCCTCAGCAGCCATCTATGGTGCCTCTGTAGGATCCGGCGGTGTAATCGTGGTAACCACTAAGAAGGCCAAGGAGGGCAACCTGCATGTGGATATCAACAGCTCCTATAGCTTTGACCAGATCACCAAGAAACCTCAGGTAACCACAGCAGGTCAGTACATCAAGGTGTGGAATAAGGTCGTAGAGAATGGCGATGCCGCTGCTCTGCCCGCAGTGGCTAACGTCAGCCTGTACCCCTATGGGATGATTGATCGCACCAATTGGATGGATGAGATCTTCCGTCTCGGCTCTATGAAGCATGTGGCCGCCTCGATCAGTGGTGGTAGCGAGAGACTCAGTGCCCTCTTCTCCGTATCGTATGATCGCCACGACGGCATCCTGAAGAATACGTGGTCAGATAGCTTTGGAGCACGACTCAATGCAGACTTCACAGTAAATAAGTGGCTGAAGCTCACTCAGAGTCTCCACTTCACTCATGATAATGGTCAGGGAGGTAATATCAATGACTATGGTCATGAGGGAATCCTCGCGGACGCAACCTTCTACCCTACGGCTGCCACCATCTATGAGATGGACGAGAATGGTAAGGAAATCCTCGATGCAAAGGGTAATAAGGTGTGGGGTGGTACCATCCCGGCTTACTACGCTAAGCAGGGAATATCAGGCTATGGTATGATCAACAATCCGGTAGCCTCCCTATTCCGACTCCACGAAAACCAGCCGGCATCAACCCTCTTCTCCACAACGTCACTGAATATCAAGCCTCTTTACGGACTAGATATCATCAGTCGTCTCTCTCTCGGTGAGGACTGGGGTCGCTACGAGGGTTTCACACCGGCTGTCAGAGAGGTCGGAAGCCGTGGCTCGCAGAACTCTCGCACTATCTACAACTCACTACACAACAGATGGATATGGGAGACCACTGCAACCTATGCACGGGTCTTTGGTGACGATCACCATATTAGTGCGATGGCAGGGTACACTATGCAGTACGACAACTGGCGCGACAACTGGGTAGAGGGGTCAGAGCTCCCTAGCGAGGATCTCAATAAGATCATCCTCTCCAATGCCACTAAGGTCCCTACAAAGCCCACCGAAGGTATCGTAGAGGAGTCTATGATCTCCGGCTTTGGTCGCTTTGCATACTCTTATGCCGACAGATACTTCTTCACCGCCTCCGTGCGTAATGATCTTTCCTCCAAGCTGGATCCATCCCACCGCTCTGCAGTCTTCCCTGCTGTCTCCGGCTCGTGGAAGATCTCCAGTGAGGACTTTATGAGGGATATGGATGTCATCAATCTCCTTAAGATCCGCGCTAGCTGGGGTCAGGTGGGAAGTGTGGCAACCGTCAATCCGTACGCCTACAACGTCTCTATGGCACAAGCACGCCAGACTGTATTTGGCATTGACAACCATACAGTAACCGGTTACTACCAGAAGGGCATCTCTAATACGGACCTCAGATGGGAGACCACGGAGTCATGGGGAGTGGGACTTGATATGGGGCTCTTTGATAGGCTCTCACTCACGGCAGACTACTTCCACAAGCTCACTAAGGACCTCATCGAGCGGGTACCGATCGTCTCCACGATGGGTGTCGAGGAGGAGCCTCTGGGTAACGTAGGTTCTGTTTTGAATAAGGGCTGGGAGTTTCAGCTTAATTACAATGATCGCTCAGGAGACTTCACCTGGGGCGGATTTGCCAACATGAGCATCATCAACTCTGAGGTACTCGATCTCGGTAGTCGTGACTACATCCAGGACAACCTGGTTGTCAATAGTATGTCACCCATCCGCTCTAAGGTGGGTCTGCCTTGGCAGTCCTTCTACCTGATGGAGGCTGACGGAATCTTCAAGAGCAATGAAGAGGTAGCAGCCTATACCCACAAGGATCCTGAGTCCGGCGCTGTATCTCCCATCCAGCCTAATGCCAAGGCAGGAGACATCAAGTTTGTGGACCAGAATAATGATGGAGTCATCAATACGGAGGACTATAAGTACTTCGGCTCCTATATGCCCAAGTTTACCTTCTCATTCGGAGCTAACTTCGGCTGGAATGGAATAGACCTCTCCTTAGACTTCCAGGGGATCCAAGGCAATCAGATCTACAACGCCTACAAGCAGATGACTCTCACGGGTCGCGGAGTAGAGGGCAATATGAACGCCCTCGTGATGAAGTCCTTTGACTTTGACCCCAACTCCGGTATCCCGAGGATAGGTGTGGCAAGGGATGACAATGGCAACTACTCGAGTGCCAACAGCTACTTCCTTGAGGACGGCAGCTATCTGAGGCTTAAGAATGTGACCCTCGGCTACACGCTTCCCAGGGTTTGGATGGAGGCTATATCTATGCCTCAGGCGACGGTACGCTTCTATCTCAATGGATCCAATCTCCTCACCTTTACCAAGTATAGTGGCATTGACCCCGAGGTAGGAAGATATGGAGTGGATGCCGGGCGCTATCCATTGTCTCGCACTTTTTCCTTGGGACTTAATGTCAGTCTCTGATAATAATGGATCGAATAAAAACGAATACGATTATGACACCCGATACAAAAAGCATACTCTCCGGGCTCTGCGCCGGACTTTTACTCATCGGCAGCGGATCGCTCATTACCTCGTGTGCCGATAGCGACTTCCTCAATCACGAGCCTTATGCCAACGGAGACACAAATAAGGACTTCTATAAGGATCCAAATAATCTCCGTCTCGCAGTAGATGCTCTCAATCGCTTCACGAGCGAGGAAGGGACGACGGGTCGTGGCTACATGTGGATGGAGAACGCATCTGACAACTGCATCACCGGTCGTAATCAAGCCGAAGCAGCTCAGATCAAGAACTTCACTATGGATGCCAGCAACGGACGTGACTGGAATGAGAACTGGGATCGTATGTATCAGGTGATCGGCTCAGCAAACGAGCTGATCAAGGCTGTAGACAATCTCCATGTGGAAGGAGAGCTAAGAGACTACGTCCTTGGCAACGCCTACTTCTATCGTGGAATGGCCTATCTCTGGCTGGCACCCTGGCACGGCGATGATGGTCCCAATGGAGGGATCCCCATCATCACAGACAAGACACCGGTATCAGAGATGGACTCTGATCGGCCAAAGAGTGTACTGGAGAATTATGACCTGATCATCTCTGATATGGATCAGGCTGCTGCACACCTACCTCTCTTCTCTCAGCAGTCCGATGACCAATACGGGCGTCCGTGGAAGGCTGCAGCATGGGGTCTTGCTGCCCGAGCAGCACTATATGCCGCCCAATTCGACGCGAAGTATTACGACAAAGTGATCGAGTACTGTGATCGGATCATCAACCTCTCAGGAGCCGATAAGCGTTCTTTGTATCCGGACTTCTCTACACTCTTTACTGCTAAGAATAACTTCTCGTCAGAGTACATTTTCTCATTCCTCGGATCAGCTACAGCAGCAGCCGGACCGAAGTGGCATGGCATGAGTTTCCAGAACGGAGGCTTTGGGAGGTTCAACACATGGGGATACTTTTGTCCCACAGCTGAGCTCTACGATGCCTACGAGGAGGGTGATGTGCGTCGACAAGCGTCTTTTGCAGGGCCTGGAGACAGAGTTGTATTTATGGATCTGGACTTTAAGCTAGGAGAGCCCAAGATCTCTAAGGATAAGCAAGGAAAGGAAATCAGAACCATTGATGAAAAACTCCTGCCGTCCACCCCTGCAAATATTCTGCTCACGAAGTGGATCAGCCCCTATAGGACAGCTGATAATGCAGGTAAGGAGTTCTTCCAGAATGGTAACTTTATGTGCACAACTCTCGGAATGGTAGTTCTGAGATATGCTGATATCCTGCTTATGAAAGCAGAAGCTCTGATCTGGACGAGGGGCGAGGGAAATGCTGAGGCGGTCTCTATCCTCAACCAGATCAGGACCCGTGCCGGGCTGTCAGCTAACTCTCAAGGGACTAAGTCGGAGCTCAAGCAGGAGCGTCGCTGTGAGCTGGCGTTTGAGTTCCTGACCCCGAGATGGCTTGATCTGATGCGCTGGGGTGACTTTGATCTCCTAGAGCAACCCCTGCACGGATTTGATCTCAATTACTATGGTATGACTTACGATCCTGCAACGGGTAAGGGTGAGAGGAAGCTGATCGAGGTATGGCCGGCTCGTAAGTTTAATCCTGCTGTGAATAAGGTCTTCCCGATCCCGCAGTCCGCCATTGACGGCTCTAAGCACCTGAAGCAAAATGTTGGCTACTAATCGAGCAGGACGGATCGCTCTAGCACTCCTTCTTGCCCTGTCTGCCCAATGGCTATCGTGGACAACAGATGCGCAGACGATCCGTGTTATGACCTACAATGTCAAGTCATTCGAGGGGGCTGTAGAGACTACTCTCGGTCACAAGTATGTGATGAAGCCATTCTTTGATGCCTTTGACAAAGTATCGCCCGACATCTGCGTGATTAACGAGCTTGAGGTCTACACGGATGCTCTTGGTGATCGTAACCCACTGGCGGAGCTGGCAGGGCATCTGGGAATGCACTACTACTTCTGTAAGTCTTACGACCGATCGGAGCTCAATAGAGGTGCAGGACTCTATGGGAATGGAATCCTTTCTCGCTATCCGATCATCCGGATGGACTGCCGAAGGCTGTCAATGCCTACGGGATCATCTGATCCTCGGAGTGTTTTCTGGGCTGATCTCCTACTGCCTTATGGGAAAGTGATCCGTGTAGTAGGTACCCACTTGGATCACATGGGAGGTCAGGTAGAGCAACTTTCTGAAATTCTCAAGAGAAGCGAGGTCTTTGAGGCAAATTGCCCCATAATTATGATGGGCGACTTCAATACTGACCCGGGGACAGTTAGTTACACGCTTGGTCTCTTTGGGAATAAGCTCGCTATCTCTGCAAATAACTGGGTAGACTACATTCTCACCACACCTGATATCAAGTGTGGATCCCCAATGGTTGATCCATTTAGTATCAATCACGAGGGTACCAGCTATGATATATCTGATCACGCCTCCGTGTATATGGACCTTACATTATGATAGGAGTTGGTAGAATGCTTGGACGTAGTAAGGCTGCCTTGATTGCTTGCTGCCTGCTGTTACTAAGCAGCTGTGGGGGACAAAAGCCCTCACCAAGTCCCCGGCCGGAGCCTAAAATTCCTGACACGAATGAGGAGACAAAAACTCCGGAGTGGAATAAGGATCGTACCATATCTCTCTTGGTTGTTACCAATAAGGATGGCGAAAATCTGGGGAGCTCTCTGTCAGACTACGAAGCTGTATGCAGAAAATTAGTCTCTCTACCAAGAGAAAAAGTATCTGTCTATATGCTTATGGGCGTTAGTCCATACAGCAAGGATGGAAGGGAGTTTTCCCCAAGTGCAGTGATATCAGAAGCAGTTAAGTGCTTCCCGATATTTAACCCAAGCTCCCTGAAGAGCGGAAATCTCCTCTTGGCAAAGGACTGGGCTACAAAGTTTGATGGGAAATCCCTCTCCGGAACTGGTTGCTTCTTGACGACCGCCGGGCTGAAGCTCATGGCAACCGGGGAAAAGCAACTCAGCTATGACGTAAACCTTGGTCTCGTCACACTGAAGGAGAGCGGAGACCCTGACGCTCTTAATAGGCGCCTCGCGGCGGAGACTAGTTTTCCCTCCTCTATCTTCCTACTTGGATCAGGAAGCAAATCTATGATTAGCCAGATCAATGAGATTAAGGGGTATGAGAAAACGATGGTAAATCTCTCCGACAATGGAGACGTGGCCCTCTTTATTATCGCCCCTAAGTCTTATCTGCTAAGGTCAAGTGAGAAGCTTTTTGACCTCCAAGAGGGAAAGGTCGTTGGTCTGTGTCTGCAGGTAGAAGCTGCTGTGGATCGATGAGTCCGAAGTCAGCCTAGCCTGTTTATTACACAGCCGCCTAGCGGAGAGTTAGATCAGCTCTCTACTAGGCGGCTGTATGGTATTTCTATATTTATCAATGAGAAATGCAATCATTTTTCCCCAGGTGAAGGGCGGCTTGACTCTTACCCTCCTTACGTTACTGCTGATCTCAGGACTGGTCGGCGGCTGTGGGAGAGAGCCGGAGACGAGACTGATCGACCTCGCGATCGTGGGGACGCATGATGCCGCAGCCTATAATGCATCACCCCAGCTTCGGTGCCAGGACCTGACGCTGGAGGAGCAGTTAGAGGTCGGAGTCCGTGCCTTTGACCTCCGGCTCGTCGACCGATATGATGGGTCCGGACTTCTGGATCTTTATCATGGCAAGGAGTCGCTTGGGCTCGAGTTCACCGAGGATGTTCTGCCTCTTTTTACTCAGTTTCTCACCGCCCATCCGGACGAATTCGTTATCTTGTCACTCCGGAAGGAAGATGAC
>QWCE01007790.1_pt1 | contig 10282 bp, 10 predicted proteins | sample 1972531 | NCBI WGS metagenome assembly QWCE01 (sample SAMN09866716, study PRJNA288562) | Human gut metagenome isolate term4_stool, whole genome shotgun sequencing... | reverse complement strand
GTGCCACGTTGAAGATACGGTCACGGTCCTTCACCGAAGAACCGCCGAACTTCTGTACGATCAACGCCATATCTTGTCACTCTCCTCTTTTTGTCCCTTGATCAAAAGGGGTACACCGGGTGGAAGCAGCAGGCAGAACCTTGCACTTCCCTATCCCATTTATCATTCCACCGTTGCGCCGGTGTTATCGGCATCCAAACGCAGCAATGTAAATGCTTCACATCCGTCCAGACCTTCCAGAAGCTCCAGACCCTTTTCCAGCTTGGAATAGAACTTTTCGGCCTCAGCCTTTTCGGCCACCGCCATCACGGTGCTGCCCGCACCGGAAACATAGACCGCCTTTGCACCGCACAGGCGCGCCATGTCGAACACTTCCTTAGAGCCCGGCATCAGCGGCATGCGGTAGGGCTGGTGCAGCTTATCCTCCGTGGCAATGGCCAGCAGGTCATGTCTGCCCTCACAGAAGGCGGCAGGCACCAGCGCTGCACGCGAAAGGTTGTATACCGCGTCCTTGTGGGAGACCTCTTTGGGCAGGGCCGCACGGGCGGCTTCCGTCAGCAGCTTGTAGTCCGGCACGATGGCGGCAAAGCACAGCGTTTCGTCCACATTGCGCTTGACCGAGTACACCTTGCCCTCCTCAAACACGCTGCTGGTCAGGCCGCCCAGCAGGGCCGGGGCCACGTTATCGGGGTGGCCCTCGATGGAGGTAGCCAGCGTGAGCAGCTCCTGGGTGTTGAGCACATCGCCCAGCATCCGGTTGGCACCCAGCAGGCCCGCGATGATACAGGCCGAAGAAGAGCCCAGACCCCGGGCCATGGGAATGGGGTTGGTCTGGGTGATCTTGAGGGGCGGGATCTGCTTGCCAACTTTTTCAAACAGGCCCTTTGCCGAGCGGTACACCAGATTGGATTCACCGCGCGGGATGCGGGTACCGTCCGCAGACGAGATATCCAGCACCTCGCTGTCTTCAAAGGTGACCGTATTATACAGCGTCACCGCCAGACCCAGCGCATCAAAGCCGGAGCCGATGTTCGCGCTGGTGGCCGGGACAGAAACCTTGATCTTCATAGCCGCTGCACCTTTCTTTTTCCGTTATCATTTTTCTTCCGGCAGACGCTTGAGCACCAGCTTCACGCTGCCGCCCACGGCCTCCACCTTGCGGGCCGCTTCGGACAGGGCTTTGTCGTCGGCACGCTCCACAAAGTAGGCGCAGCCCTCGTAGCGCTCATCCACCACCTTGCCGTAGCCGTAGATAGCTTCCACCACTGCGGGAGCAATGCCTGCCACACGCACATAATATGCGGCAGGAGCAGGATCGGTGAGCATGCCGTCCACCGGCTCAGCGGGCTGCCAGAACAGGCTGTCGTGCACCTTGGCACCATGCTTCAGGGCATCCACCACATCGGCCACAACGGCGCTGGCAGTGGGCAGCTTGCCGGCACCCTTGCCGTAGAACACCACGTCGCCCAGCATATCGCCCTTGACCAGCACGGCATTGAACACATCGTCCACGCTGGCCAGCTGGTTTGCCTTGGGCACCAGACAGGGCTCCACGCCCACCGCCACGCTGCCGTCCTTGCCGCGCTTCATCCATGCGATCAGCTTAATGACACAGCCCAGCTTTTCAGCTGCTGCCACATCAGCGGCGGTGATATCGCGGATGCCGCGGGTGGGAATGTTCTGGGGGTAGATCTGGTGGCCGCAGACCAGCGAGGACAGAATGGCGATCTTGCGGCAGGCATCGCGGCCATCCACATCGTCGCTGGGATCCTTGGTCTCCGCGTAGCCCAGTTCCTGCGCAATTTTCAGTGCATCGTCAAAACCCAGACCCTCGCGCACCATCTTGGTGAGCATGAAGTTGGTGGTGCCGTTCACGATGCCCTCCACCTCGGTGATGACGTTTGCGGCCAGACACTGGTGCATCGGCGTAATGATGGGGGTGCCGCCGCCCACAGAAGCCTCGAACAGGAAGGCACAGCCGTGCTCTTTGGCAAGGCCCAGCAGCTCGGCTCCGTAGGTGGCCACCATTTCCTTGTTGGAGGTGCACACGCTGCGGCCGCTCTCAAGGCAGGCCTTTACATACGGGTAGGCAAAACGGGTGCCGCCGATGGTCTCCACCACCACCCTGATCTCCGGGTCCTCCAGAATGACATCAAAGTTCTTGACGAACAGGTTTGCGGCCGGATGACCGGAAAAATCCTTCGGGTCCAGAATATACTTGACCTCTACCGGCTCACCTGCACGGCGGGAGACACTTGCAGCGTTGCGGCACAAAACCTCGTACACGCCGCTGCCCACCGTGCCAAAGCCCAGAATTGCAATTTTAGCCATTGTTGCTCTCCCTCGTTTTCCTGAGTTTTCCTGATTTGATATCTACTTTACAGATTGTATCCGCAGTGCACACCCACCACCATGCGCTGACGCGAAAGCTTTTCGGTCAGCTCTTCCGGAGTCATCTGCATGGTGTCGGTGCGGATGGTGACTGCCACCAGTGCTGCACCGTTTTCCGGCGTGGACTGGTTGATGGTCACAATGCTGGCACCTGCAGCGCTGATGCCTGCCAGCAGGCTCTGCAGCGCACCGGTCTCATCCCGCAGAGTGGCCATGACGGTGATCACTTCACGGCCATTCTCGGAGTCAAAGATGCAGTCCTTATACTTATAAAAAGCGCTGCGCGAAAGATCAACTGCACGGGTAGCAGCGGAAATGCTGCGTGCCTCCCCGCTGGCCAGAAGCTCTTTGGCGCGTACCACCTTGAGAAAAACCTCAGGCAGCACCTGCGCGTCCACCAGATAAAAGCGGCGTTCCAACTTGTTCACCTCACAAACACAAGTGTTCTTGTAGTGAATATAATAACATCCGGCCCCCTGCAATGCAAGGGGTCGGATGCGTTTTTGTCAGATTACCCAGTTTTGTTGTGTGAAGTGCGGTGTTTCCTTGCCGGATTCACCCCGGGGCCGTGTTGAAAGTACGCCTTTTGCGTTTTGTTCTCCCGCTGAATACAGATCACTCGGTATCCAGGTTACTTGTATCTGCCGGGATGACAGTCTGCTCCGGTGCTGCATCTGCTGCATCTGCTGCAGGCGCAGCGGGTGCTGCCGCATGGGAATAGTTGCAGGCGGCGGGCAGATCATCTGCACGGTAGTAGCCCACGGCCGTGCTGGGGCAGGAACCGCCGGCCAGCAGACCGCTCTGGGTGCAGTAGCGGCGCTCCACAACACCAGCGGAACTGGGGAATGCCTTATAAGGCAGGTTCGCCTGCACCTGTTCCATCAGTGCCTTCCACGCCATAACACAGGTACGGGTCTTTGCCTGCTGCTTGCCAAGGGTCTTGGTCATATCGTAGGGTGCGTCGTAGCCCCACCACACAGCGGTGACATAATACGGCGTGCCGCCCACGAACCACAGATCCTTTTCGTCGCTGGCCGTACCGGTCTTACCAAAGGATTCCATACCGTTGGAGTTGGGGTAGCGTCCGCCTGCGGTACCCACGCTGGAGTACAGCACGTTCTTCAGCAGGCGGTTCATCACGTAAGCGGTGTCCGGCGTCAGTGCCTGATAGCTGGTAGCATTGTTTTCCAGATAAATGTTGCCATCACGATCCAGCACCCGGGTGTACAGGTGCGGGGTGGTGTACTGGCCATCGTAGAAGACCTGGAATGCAGCCGCCAGAGCCGTGGGCGTAACGCCATGGGTCTGGCTGCCCATGACCATCTGGGCAAGGCCCACATCGTTCACCGGGTCCAGCGTATTCAGCTGCAGGGTGTTGTAAACAAAGTTGAAGATATTGCTTGCGCCCACCAGATCGCCCACGCGGATCGCGATGGTGTTCAGCGAACGGGCAAGGCCGTTCCACAGCGGGATATCGCTGTTGTCGCCATAATTGCCGCCGTAGTTCCGGGGCCAGCTGCGCCATGCGTTGGGGTAGGCACGCAGCTGCTTGTCCGACAGGCCCATCAGGCCGTTCTTGCGGCAGTAGTCCTCGTCACGAATCACCATGTCCTGCTTCTGGTACAGGGGCGAGTTGTTGAGCATGGTAGACCAGTTCACCAGACCATATTCAATGCCCAGCGCATACGCGCCAATGGGCTTGATGGTAGAACCCGTCTGGCGGGTGACGCTGTAAGCGCGGTTCAGCGAGAGGCTTCTGGTCTTTTCGCCCAGACCACCCACAATGGCGATCACATTGCCGTCATAGTCCAGCGTGACCATCGCCGCCTGTGTGCGGACGTTGCGATAATAGTAGACCGTGCCGTCATCGCCGGTGCGGGTCTTGGGGGTACCGTCGTCGTTCATCACCTGAACGTCGTCATCAGAAATGGAGGTCACCTCTTCCTCATGCCAGCCCGCCGGGAAATATGCGTCGTTGGCATTCAGCATCAGGTTCTCCATGGCAGACTGCACCTTGGTGTTCACCGTAGCCTCCACGGTAAAGCCGCCGGTGTACAGCAGCTTCTGGGCTTCGGATTCGGAGATGTTCTCCTTGGCCATGATATCCTGCACTAGCTCCGTGAACAGTGCATCGGTAAAGTAAGAGGTAACAGAAGAGTTCTTCTTGCTGTCCTCTTCCTCGGCCAGCACCAGCGGCTGGGCAGCTGCATTGCGGTACTCTTCCTCACTGATCACGCCCTGCTGCCACATGTTGTACATGAGGAAGTTGCGGCGGTTGATGAGGTTTTCGGGATTGGTATAGGGGTTGTAGTTGGTGGGGTTCTTGGTGATGGACGCAATGGATGCGCATTCCCACAGGGTCAGCTGGCTGACATCTTTATTGAAGTACTCGTTGGCCGCAGTCTGCACGCCCTGAATGGTACCGGTAAAGCTGATGGTGTTCAGGTACGCTTCCAGAATGGTCTCCTTGGAATAGCTGCGGCTCAGGCAGAGGGCACGATAGATCTCACGCAGCTTGCGCAGTGCGCCATCGATGCCGCTGGCGCTGTTGTCATCCGTCAGGTTTTTGATGAGCTGCTGTTCCAGCGTGGACGCACCCTGCTTGGAGCTGTAGATGGGCAGCAGATACTCATTGATCATTGCGCCGATGGTGCGCTTGAAGTTGACGCCGGGCTCGTTGTAGAAATCCTTATCCTCCGTGCAGATGAACGCATACTGTAGGTTGGCAGGGATCTGTTCCAGATCTGCCCACACGCGGTGGCTGTTGGAGGAGCGCAGGGTCGCGTACTCCACCTGTGCACCAGTATCCGGGTCGGTGGCCATCACCACGCTGGACTGGCTCAGTTCAATGTTATCCAGATCCAGCAAATCGCCGTCATTGGCCGTGGCCTGCACCACGTAATAGACGGCACCCACAGCCAGCAGGCTGCCTGCCATCACGCCCAGACAGAGCAGGGTGGCAATGGTCCGGCCAATGAACCGCAGGAGCGGATGCTTTTTCGTTTCACGGGATTCCTGCAGCTCCTCCGGTTCCCGTCCGGACCGGGGGGCAGGCCGAGGTTCCCGGCGGCTGTTGCTCGTATTCACCCTCCGGCCTCTGGGCGCAGCAGGGCGTCCGTTGTCGGAGCGGTTGATCTTCTTCATATTGGAAATAGGAATCGCCTCCTAACATTTCAGGCTGCATTTCAGCGCCGTGCGCTGGTACCTTCCATCCATGCGCACACAGCTGCACACAATACCATATTATAGCACGCACACAGAATGCGGGCAAGAACCAATCTTCGGCCATAACAGGTCTAATCGATTGTAGTATAACACATCCTGCCATGCAAAGTACAGCATTCCCGTGTGAAAATTGACTGTTCTCCCCTGTTTTTGGGCATACTTGTGCCAGAAGGGAGCGTGTTACCCCATGCGCAAATTGTGTATCTGCCTGTTTTATGGGCTGTGCGTATTTACCATTGTGTTCAGCCTGTTCTGGATGGCTCTGCCAAAGCTGCGCCTGCCGGTGCCCGATCCCGGCAGCGAAGCCCCGCCCTCCTCCACAGCAGATCTTGCCGCGCAGGCGCTGCCGGAGCTCGCTGCGCAGAGCTACCGTCTGTGCGACAAAGGCGGACAGGTGGCCGTGTACCGCTGCGGCACCGACGGTCAGCCGGAAGTGCTCGTTACCATCACCGGCATTTACACGAATCTCCTGCCGGAGAACGATGCTCTGCGCATCAAGCGCGGCGTGACGGTGTACAGCGAACGGGAATTGGACCTGCTGCTGGAAGATCTGGGAGAGTAAGTGCATTTTACCCATTTTTTATTCATATTTGTAACTCGTTTTTGTTGACATTCCGATATAAAAAACATATAATAGGGATGCAAGGTAAAGTTTTTTAACCCGTTTCAGCAGTTATAAAAGGAAGTGCGTCCTTATGTCAGAACAGATCACCCTCCATTACCAGTGCCGTCTTTGCGGCAAGCAGCTGGACCGCGGCATCCACCTCGGCCCGCCCAGCCCCGGTACCTGCAGCAAAGCTGCCAAGGTAGACGGCTTCCATGGGCCGCACCGCTGGGTCATTGTGTCTCTGCCCAAAAGTGCCTGAGCACTCCATTTCACTGTGATGCAAAAAGGACCTCCGGATGCTTCTCCGGAGGTCCTTTTCTCATTCAGGTTCAGGCTTCCATTTCTTCCAGCGGAACGAGGTAGGTCTTGCGGCACTCCTCGTATTCCAGCATGTAATCCTTGGTGGGATTGTGGTGCATGATGCTCTTGAGGGTATGGGAGTCGTAGTCCTCACTGGCATCCATGCCAATAAGACGCGCGGCAATATTCGAGCAGTGATCCGAGATGCGCTCTGCATTGTTCAGCACATCCAGGAACACAACGCCGGTGTCAATGGAGCACACGCCGTCCTTCAGGCGCAGGATGTGCTGGTCGCGCAGGCGCTCTGCCATCACATCGATCACCTCTTCCAGCGGTTCCACCTGAGCCGCCATGCGCATATCGTTGTTGTCAAAGGCATCGTTGGTCAGGGTCAGGATGCGCTCCAGTGCATTTTCCAGCAGCAGCAGCTCCTTGGTGGCACTCTCACTGAACGAAGCTTCCTTCTCTTCCAGCTCCTCTGCCTTTTCCATGATGTTCACCGCATAGTCGCCAATGCGCTCGAACTCGGTAACAAAGTTCAGCAGCTCCGTTACGGTGTGGCTCTCGTCGTCGCCCAGCTCCTGATCGGTCATTTTGATCAGGTAGTTGGAGATCGCCACCTCCATCCGGTCGATCAGGTTCTCACGCACACGGATAGCGCTGACCGTATCCTCGTCCATTTTCAGCAGCAGCGGTGCGGCCAGATTCACATTGCGGGCAGCACGGCGGGACATCTTGACCACAGCGCTCTTGGCCTGCTGCAGGGCAACCGCAGGGCTCTTGAACAGGCGCTCGTCCAGCACCGGCATGCTCAGCTCCTGTGCTTCCTCGGCACTGTCCGGCACAGTGAGCATGGCCAGCTTGGACAGCACACCGCTGCAGGGCAGGAACAGCAGCATGGCGCACACGCTGGAAAGGGTGTGGATGTTTGCGATGGTGCTCTTGTTCATCACGTCGTTCCACATGGGGATGCCAACGGTGAACTGCACCGCATACACCAGTGCCAGCAGGATCACGCTGCCGATGATGTTGAAGTACAGGTGGATCAGTGCAGCGCGCTTACCGTCCTTGGAAGAGCCGCCGATGGTCAGCAGCGGCGTAAACGCGGTGCCGATGTGGGCACCCAGAATGATGGGGATGGCCGAGCTGAAGGTGACAAGGCCGGTGCTGGACAACGCCTGCAGGATACCCACCGATGCAGAGGAGGACTGGATGACCACCGTGACCACCACGCCCACCAGAATGCCCAGAATGGGATTCGTCATGGTAACGAACAGGTTCTGGAACACGGCGCTCTCACGCAGGGGAGCCACACCGGTGTCCATCAGGCTCATGCCGGTAAACAGGATGCCGAAGCCCAGCATAATCTGGCCGATGTTCTTCTTTTTGGCGCTGCGCAGGAACACATAAAAAATGCAGCCAATAAACGCCACCACCGGTGCAAAGGTCTTGGGCTGAATCAGGGTCAGCCAGAGGCTGTCGCCGGAGATGTCCGCCATGCGGATCAGCTGACCGGTAACAGTCGTACCAATGTTTGCACCCATGATGACGCCTACGGACTGCGTAAGGGTCATGATGCCGGAGTTGACCAGACCGACACAGACCAGACCAGCGCCCATAATGGACATGCCGTACAGAAACAGCGCAATTCCACCCAACAGAGAGGTAATGTGTGTGATATCCATAACGATACTCCTAAAAAATGATCTTCCTTTTGATCCTTGTCCATCTGCCCTGCCCGCACACCGGGCCTGCTTTACCCGGCAGATGCCGCGGTCAGCCGCTCTGCTGCACAGAACGGCGCACAATGACCGCGCTTAGATTTATTATATCATTTTTTATCCTGTCACAACAAGGTTTATTTTACAAGAAAATCACTTTTTCTACACATTTTTCCGTCTCTTAATAGTTTCGCTCTTTCTTTTTTCAATTATTTTACATTGATTTTACATTAAAGCCGTAAACGACTGTAGTCGTTCCATACACAGAAGTTGTTTTTTGCAGGATGCGCATGCCGAATGGCCCGAGCTTTCCGGCCCGGCAAGGCGGTTTTCCGTATCACGAGGGAACACAGCTTCTTACTCTGCCAGTTCCTCCATGGCCTCCCGCACGGTATCTGCCGAGAACAGGAACGCTCCGCTGCCGCTGTATACTTCCACATGGCTTCCTACATAACGCATTTCAAAATCCTTCATAGGGGTTCCCTCCCGTATCCGTTTTTTGCAGATTTTTTGAACCTTTTTGGTTCCATGGCTGTATTATCGCACAGTTCGGGTCCTATAAACCGGATTTCAAAATCCTTTTCAGAACAAAGACCGCCCTGTTCCTTCAGCCGAACAGGGCGGTCTCCTACATATTATAATATAGCGTGACGCAGCTTTCCTTTCTCAATGGACTGCCGCATATTCCAGAATGTGTTTTTCCTCGTGCTGCTCAGCGCGGGTCTTATCGTAGCAGTACCGGATGATGGCCTGCCGCCGCACGATGCCGATGAAGATGCCCCGGTCATCCACCACCGGCACAAAGTTCTGGTTCATGGCCGCTTCGATCAGCTGATCCATGCTGGTGGTCACGGTGACGGCCTTGTAGTCCCGTTTGTGGGGAAAAGCGGAAATGGGCACATCCTCAGCCGCTTCCAGATCCAGCCCGTGGTATTTTTTCAGACCCCAGAGGATATCGCCCTCGGTCAGAGTGCCCACATATTTGCCCTGACGGTTGAGCACCGGAATGGAGGCGTAGCGGTTATTCTCCCACTTTTCCAGTGTCTGCCGAAGGGTGAAATCGTCGTAAACGTACATCAGATCCTGCTTGGGGGAAAGGAAGAACAGAATATTCATGACAACAGCTCCTAAACATTGATCCATGCGCCGTGCGCAAAAAATAACGCAGTCCATCCGCACAAGCGGGAACCCTGCGCCGCAGTCCCTATCCTTGATTCTATTTTAGCACTTTTTCATAGTCAGATAAAGCATCTCCTTCCATCTTTTATAATTTTTTAACAGATTGTTTGCTTTCTTTCGTCATACTTTCGTGTTTGATAAAAAGCGGCTCACGTTCAGCATCTTAGCATCGGCCTCCTGCGAAACGGCCCGAACTCTGCAAAAGCCGCAAAAAACTGTGCAAAAAGTGGATATCCCAGCAATTAGAACTGTACAACCGTCCCCGGAAGTTGTATAATAAGGTGGGTGTTTCTCGGTGCAGCATGTGCAGATGCCTGCTGTACCCCAGACCTTGAATGTGTTTTACGAAAACGAACATAAAGGAGCAGAGCGACTATGATCACTTCCCGTTTCCCTCTGGGGGATGTCAGCTTTACGTCCGGGTACTTTGCTACTCTGGTAGGTGAAGCAGCCAAACAGTGTTACGGCGTTGCCGCAATGGCACCCCGTGATATGACCGATGCCGTCAAGAGCATGGTGCACGGTTCCGATTACCCGGAAAAGGGTGTCCGTGTCACGCAGGAGGATGGCCGTCTGGTGATCGAACTGCACATTGCCGTGAGCTACGGCCTGAATATCTCCACAGCCGCCCGCAGCATCTCCCACCGTGTCAAGGACGAGGTGGAGCATTCTACCGGCCTGAAGGTGGCACGCGTTGTGGTCTCCGTAGACGATGTGATCGCCTGATTTTTTGTCTGACCATCCCAGGGTGTATCTGAAAGCGCCGGGCTTTTCCGGCAAGTACAAGGAGTAAAAAAGAATGATTTCTGGTAAGATTTTGCGTGACGCCATTATCTCTGGCGCCAACAACATCAACAAT
>QWCE01012159.1_pt1 | contig 10283 bp, 7 predicted proteins | sample 1972531 | NCBI WGS metagenome assembly QWCE01 (sample SAMN09866716, study PRJNA288562) | Human gut metagenome isolate term4_stool, whole genome shotgun sequencing... | reverse complement strand
TAATATGAAATCAACCTTTTTATTTCTGGTTACTACAACCATGATGACTTGTACCGCCTTGGGACAACCTTCCAACGACAAAAAGAACGTATTACCCGACTGGGCGTTCGGAGGCTTCGAACGACCACAGGGAGTCAATCCGGTGATATCTCCTGTAGAGGACACGAAATTCTATTGTCCGATGACAAAGGATTACGTTGCATGGGAATCCAATGACACTTTCAATCCGGCTGCTACCCTGCATGACGGCAAGATTGTCGTGCTGTATCGGGCAGAAGATAAATCCGGTGTCGGTATCGGTCACCGTACCTCACGTCTCGGATACGCCACTTCGAGCGACGGCATTCACTTCAAGCGGGAAAAGACCCCGGTATTTTATCCGGATAACGATACTCAAAAGAAACTGGAATGGCCGGGCGGATGCGAAGACCCGCGTATCGCCGTCACAGCAGAAGGACTGTATGTGATGACCTATACGCAATGGAACCGCCACATTCCGCGTCTGGCAATAGCCACTTCCCGCAATCTGAAAGACTGGACAAAGCACGGTCCCGCTTTTGCCAAAGCGTATGACGGCAAGTTCTTCAATTTAGGATGCAAGTCCGGCTCCATTCTGACCGAAGTTGTCAATGGGAAACAGGTGATCAAGAAAATCGACGGAAAATACTTCATGTATTGGGGAGAGGAACATGTGTTTGCCGCCACTTCCGAAGATTTAGTCAACTGGACTCCATACGTAAATACGGACGGCTCGCTGAGAAAACTGTTTTCACCCCGTGACGGACACTTCGACAGCCAGCTGACGGAATGCGGTCCTCCAGCTATTTATACTCCAAAGGGAATCGTACTTCTGTATAATGGTAAAAACAGTGCAAGCAGAGGCGACAAACGCTATACCGCCAATGTTTACGCTGCCGGACAAGCCCTCTTCGACGCCAATGACCCGACCCGTTTCATCACCCGTCTCGACGAACCGTTCTTCCGCCCGATGGATAGTTTCGAAAAGAGCGGGCAGTATGTAGACGGAACGGTGTTCATCGAAGGGATGGTTTATTATAAGGATAAATGGTATCTGTATTATGGTTGCGCAGATTCCAAGGTGGGTATGGCTATCTACAATCCGAAGAAACCTGCTGCCGCAGATCCGCTGCCCTAAACAAACTGTTTCTTTCTACCCGACATAAATAAAACTGCAAGGATTACACAATTCTGAATGAACAGAGGTTGTGCTGATCCTTGCAGTTCTTATATTTATCAAGATTGATGCACAAAAAACATATTTCACTGCCAAAAAAGTAAACATTTGCGCCAACCATGCGAATTAGCCCTATCTGAAGGACCTTTTCCTCCACATTATTACTAATTTTATCACTATAGAAATAACACACAACAAATCAATAGTTATGAAAATAGTACAAACCTTTTGGCATGGAAATAATTCATTGTTAGACAATAGTTTTGGATGGATGAATCCACAATACCATTTAATGTCATGGGCATTAAGTTGTCTTTCTTTAAAAGACAACTATCAAAATATCGTTTTATATACCGATTCCCATGGATATGAAATCTTTGCCGAACAATTGAAACTACCGTATACAGATATCATCATTCAATACGACAATCTAACTTGCCCTGAACCTCATTGGGCATATCCCAAGTTATTAACCTATTCACTCCAAAAAGAACCCTTCATACATGTAGACGGAGATGTATATTTGCCTAATAAACTAGACAACACCATAGAGATGAGTGAATTGATTGCTCAGAACAAAGAAATAGGAAGCAGTTATTATAAAAGTATGATGAATCATATTCTACAAAAAGATTTATTAATGCCATCCTTCCTAAAAAAAGAATTAGAAAAAGACTCTATCATGTCATATAATGCAGGAATTATCGGAGGAAATGACTTGGAGTTTATAGCTGAATACTGCCGGACTGCATTTAACTTTATCGAATCAAACCATTTAAATGATATAAACAGCAAAGATATTCACATAAATAACAATATCCTCTTTGAACAAATATTGTTTTATGCCCAGTCAAACAGTTATAACAAACCTGTGGCAACAGTCCTTGATCACAGCGTTCGTGACAATGGATACATTTATGATGATTTCTGTAATTTTTATCTATACGACAAAGCCAAACTATTACATATCATCGGCGGACATAAAAAGAACCAACGGATTTGTGATTTACTTAGCAAAACTCTATTAAATAAATATCCTGACTATTACAATAGAGTAGTAGAATTGTTCGCGAATAATCATAAGCGAATGCAAAACAAGGCTAAAAATACTACCTTCCCCGATTTGAGTGTACAAATGTGTATTGCATCCTATCAAGATTATCTTCATTCTTTGTCCAAAAAATGGGAAAAGCTATCTTATACCGATCTGTATGATTGGGAGAAATGCTCATCTTCCTATTTCATGTTTCTAAATGCCGGAAAAGAGGAACAAGCCATATTTACTATTAATAGAAATCCCTACCTATCCATTTACGAAATTCCGGAACCCTGGCCGACAGAAGCAAAAAAACTGCTTAAAGAACGTATAAACAAAGAGTGCCATTCAGACCACTTTGATATAGTATGCATTCCATGTCTGCTATATGAGGGTTTTAAAGAAGTGCTTATTAACGATTTATGTTATAATATTCTGATTCTCATAGAAGAAGAGAAGACATTTGAATGTCTGTTCAACGAATTGCTACCTTGTTTTTCATCTGAAATCAGCAAAGATAAAGAACAAACTTACAAATTAATTCTGACGGAAGTAGAATATCTTCTTTATCATGGGGTGATATGTATCAATTGATTTCAACTTAAACAAGTGTATAAACTTATCTATGCATCCAAAAGAAACGACTTTATTTATAAACACTAAAATTATCATGTATTATGGAAAAGAAAAGTAAAGCGGAGAAATTAAAATTAAGAGGGATCAACCAAACCATATTGATCTCCAGTTACAATTCAGGGGCAGGTACAGGTCCCAATGATTGCATGACAGAAGAAGTTTATCAACAGCTTAATGCCCAAGGAGCCTTAGATACCACCGTCTATGTATGTGGCATTGGATGGATGACACCGGACGTAACTATCTACGGTAGCGGATCAGGTTTCGGTTCCGGTAGTGGTTCCGGCAGCGGTAGTGGTTCTGGCGAGTATTGGGGAAGCGGACACTGGGGAAGTGGAGATTGGGGAAGTGGTAGCGGGTGGACTGGTGGTGGAACTAGTGGTGGAGGAACTAGCGGTGGAGGAACTAGCGGTGATGGTCCGAAACCTGGAGGTGGAGACAAACCCGTTCCCAAAGATCCAATAGAATTAATGGACAAAAGTAGGTTTGTTGGTTGGAGAGAAGGAGCTAATTGCTTAAGTCTTTGCAAAGAAACACTAAAAAAATATGGATTATCCAATTACGGAAGTAGCTTAAATGTTTTTAAGCTAGTTGATTCTGCAAATGGATTATTAACAAACTGGGGAAATGATCCAGCTCAAAACTACAAAAATGCAATTGAATGTATCGATAAACATCTCAATGCAAAACGAGTTATCATAGTAGGAGTTGATTATGATCTCGATTTAAATCCAAACATCGACGGTACAGACCATTTTATTGTAGTTACAGGAAGAGGATATGATACTTCACGACAACAGTATTACTATACATTTATGGATAATGCAACTTCCAACTCTGATGATGGATGTAGCAACATTAATCGCCTTTACTACAAAACTGAAAATTTAAAGCTAGAGGGAAGCACAAAGGTTGCTAACAGATATTATACTGTAACTCAAGTAAGACCCAACGACGGTGGGAAATATGATACAACATCTTTATAATATAAAAATGTATAACCTAGAACGAAACGATAGAGTCCACTTTTACCGTGGACTCTATCATCATCTATAAATAATAATCAACCATGAAAAAAGTAGCAATTTTAATTATATTAATAATGGCAAGCGGACTATCTATGTATGGCCAAAACAGCTACAAAGTCACTTCTTTAGTGAAGCTATCGGATATAAAAGAAAAGAACTTGCAACGTGTATTCTATGTTTTTTCAAAAAATGAGTTCCTAAAGCTACCCATCAATTATGATATTTCATTCTTTGTTTACCAAGACAACAACAGTATCTCTCGTGATGATTTTGAACATACGAGAGCAGTAACTCAAGGTACATCTTATAGAATAAGCAATTCTCCATTCTATGCTAATCTTGACAAAAGAGACAAGAGACCTCCCATTGAAACAGTTCTTTCTCTCATTGAAGATACTAATGGAAAATATATCATGGGAATAGTCAGAACCATTTGTGAATGGCCTGGAACATGCAGCAAAGCTAGAACCATGGAAGCACAAATCAATAAAGATTTTACGGTGAATGTTCAACAGTTGAACTTTCCTGAAAATAATTACATCATTCAGTTCGATAGTATAAAAAGAAATTTTATACACCTAGATAACCTGAAAGGGCAACGTATAGATACTAAATATCAGATAATGCCGGATGGAAAGTTTAAAAAACTGGAAGAGGCATATTATCAACCGCAAATCTACACTCCGGACATGTTGAAGAGCAATGAAACCCTCATTCGATATAGAAGAGAAAATATTAAAGAAAAGAAAATATTTCAACAATAAAGACTATGAAAAACAGTTTAAGAATCCCACGAATTATCCACCAAACATGGAAAACAAAAGATGTACCTTCTCCTCTTGACCAACTGCCACAAACATGGAAAGAATATCTCCCGAATTGGGAATATATCCTATGGACAGATGAAATGAACAGGGCATATCCTTGTAACATACAAAGAGCAGACGCTATACGCTATCTTCTCTTGAAAGTTTATGGAGGATTGTACGTAGACATGGATTTCGAGTGCCTCGAAAATATTGAGTTCTTACTAGAAGGATCGGATTTTATCGTAGGTAAGGAACCCGACTGGCATGCTAAACGCTTTGGTTTTGAATATATCATTTGCAACGCTTTCATGGCGTCAACACCCGATAATGATTTTATCAACTTTGTATGCCAAAGGTTAATCAATCATTCCGGAGGGAAAGTTGTTAATAACGGATTTGATATACTGGATTCCACAGGCCCTTTCTTGCTAACGCATGCATTCAACGCATTTCCACATAAAGAAGACATACGTATCCTCGAATCAAAGACAATATATCCTATCGGACAATGGGAGGTAGAGAAAATAAAAAACAACCAGATTCCTAAAGAAATGGAAGAGCGTATCAATCAGGCTCATGCCATACACTATTTCTTTGGTACCTGGTTTGGTAAGTAACCTTTAAAAATAAAATAAATAATGATCCCAAAGAATATACACCTTATCTTTCTACGCAAAGATGAACCGTTCCCCGAACTATTCGAGAAATGCAAACAAGAAATACAAGTCAATCATCCGGACTGGAATATCCGCCTATATAATAAGGATGATGCACAGGATATATTAAATCAAGATTTACCTGAATACATCGAAGCCTATAATGCATTCTATCACAATGTACAAAAAGCAGACTTCTTAAGATTAGCCCTTGTATACCTCTATGGAGGATTCTATATGGATTTAGATATGTTAAGTTTAAAGCCACTTGATGAGTTGAGAAAGTATAATTTGGTTTTAGGAGAAGAGAAAATTGTCTGCCAGGCAGAGCAAGAAGCCTTGAATTTAAGATATCGACTTCGAATAGCCAACTATATGTTCGGTGGAATCCCTAAACATCCTTTTTTACACAGAATAATGGATGAAATGGCAGAAAGAGCCACAATAATCTTAAAATCGCAACAGGAGATTTTAGACATAACAGGTCCCGGCCTACTAACAGACACATATTGGGATAACTATGGAATGTATACAGACATCACATTATTAAGAAATACAGATAAAAGGTGCAGGCAACCTTATCACAATGAAATCTCATGCCACTTTGGAGATTATGCAGCTCATCTGCATGCCGGGACATGGAGAACGGGAATTTGAGTTTATATAACCAAGTTATGCAAGAAAAGCTATTTTATCAACAAACACTAAAAGAATCATTGTAAATTTCTTTTCTACATCAACTGCAATAAACGTAATGACCGGGAAACAAATGGAGAGCATATCATGGGAGTTATTACCGCAACATCTAAAAAACATGATAAGATAAAATGGTCAGAGAGTATTGATACTGGTTTGTCATTGCCGACACCTGCTGTACTTTCATTGTTCACAAACATATATTATAGAATGATAATCAGCTACTTATCTTATACCCTAATTATCCATAGAGTACTCTGAACAGACAAAATATATTTGCCTACATATTGGCACTACAAAGGACAGCTAATCATTCGAAATCCGCTATATTTGGACACGTTTTGAATGACAAAAAGCTTCTTGAGCAATCATTCTTTATGACTGACAAGATGCAGCCCGAACCGGACAAGAATACTTTCTAGATGTAAAGTGGTGCCAAAAAGGTAAATATCCGTGCCATTTCCATAAAGAAGTACTATTCTAAACCCTAATAGAATTAATTCCATTAGTTTTGTATAAATTTGTAAACTACTAAACTTGTTAAAAATAAACCATGATGAACAAAAAAGTAATTGCCGTAGCCCTCGCCCTTGCCTTAGCAGGAGGAAGCTATGCACAAGATGACACCGCGAAGAAAAAGGTGAAAGCCTATATGGTGTCGGACGCCCACCTCGACACCCAGTGGAACTGGGACATCCAGACAACAATCAACGAATATGTCTGGAATACCATTAGTCAGAACTTATTTCTGCTAAAGAAATATCCCGAATACGTTTTCAACTTTGAAGGGGGAGTGAAGTATGCGTGGATGAAGGAATACTATCCCGAACAGTATGAAGAGATGAAGAAATTCATCGAGGAAGGCCGCTGGCATATCGCCGGAAGTAGCTGGGAAGCAAGTGATGTGTTGGTTCCTTCCGTCGAAGCCTCCATCCGTAACATCATGCTCGGACAGACGTACTACCGGCAAGAGTTCGGAAAAGAAGGAACGGATATCTTCCTGCCGGACTGCTTCGGATTCGGATGGACGCTTCCCACCATTGCCGCACACTGCGGACTGATCGGCTTCTCTTCACAGAAACTGGACTGGCGTAATCATCCCTTCTACGGAAAGAGCAAGCATCCGTTTACCATCGGACTCTGGAAGGGCATTGACGGCAAACAAGTAATGCTAGCCCACGGATATGACTACGGACGCAAATGGAACAACGAAGATCTCTCGAAGAATAAAGATCTGGAAAAATTAGCCCAACGTACTCCGCTCAATACGGTCTACCGCTATTATGGAACAGGGGACATCGGTGGTTCTCCTACTCTGGGTTCGGTACGTTCTGTAGAACAGGGAATCAAAGGTGATGGTCCGGTAGAGGTGATCAGTGCTACCAGCGATCAGTTGTTCAAAGATTATCTGCCGTTCAACAATCACCCGGAACTGCCGGTATTTGACGGAGAGTTATTGATGGATGTTCACGGAACAGGTTGCTATACTTCGCAGGCAGCCATGAAGCTGTACAACCGGCAAAACGAACAGTTGGGCGATGCAGCAGAAAGAGCGGCGGTCGCTGCCGAATGGTTGGGTACTGCCAGCTATCCGCAACACACGCTGACGGAGGCATGGAAACGTTTCATCTTCCATCAATTCCATGATGACCTGACGGGAACGAGTATCCCCCGTGCCTATGAGTTCTCATGGAACGATGAACTGATCTCTCTAAAACAATTCTCACAAGTACTGACTTCTTCCGTCAACGCCATTGCCGGACAGATGGATACACGCGTGAAAGGAACGCCTGTCGTTCTTTATAATGCAAACGCTTTCCCGGTATCGGACTTGACAGAGATCATCCTCGAACAGCCTAAAACCCCGAAAGGCTTCACTGTATACAATGCACAAGGCAAGAAAGTCGCTTCGCAAATGATCGGTTACGAGAACGGACGTGCTCACATCCTGGTTGCAGCGTCACTGCCCGCAAACAGTTATGCAGTGTACGATGTCCGCACCGGAGGATCTGAAAAAACGATCTCTCCTTCAGCCGCCTCAGCCATCGAAAACTCCGTCTACAAAATCACACTGGATAAAAACGGAGATATCATCTCACTGACCGACAAGCGCAACAACAAAGAACTCGTAAAAGATGGAAAAGCGATTCGCCTGGCACTCTTCACCGAAAACAAGTCGTACGCATGGCCTGCATGGGAAATCCTGAAAGAGACCATCGACCGTGAACCTGTCTCCATCACAGACGGCGCAAAGATCACTTTAGTGGAAAACGGCGCACTCCGTAAAGCACTCTGCATTGAGAAGAAGTATGGCAAATCGCTCTTCAAGCAATACATCCGCCTCTACGAAGGCAGCCGTGCCGACCGCATAGATTTCTATAACGAAATAGACTGGCAGTCAACAAACACGCTGCTGAAAGCAGAGTTTCCTCTGAATATAGAAAATGAAAAGGCTACTTACGATCTGGGAATCGGCAGCGTGGAAAGAGGCAATAATGTACAGACCGCTTACGAAGTATATGCGCAGCAATGGGCAGACCTGACCGATAAGAACAACAGCTACGGTGTATCGATCCTAAATGACAGTAAATATGGCTGGGATAAACCGGATAACAACACGATCCGTCTGACTCTTCTCCATACACCGGAAACAAAAGGAAATTACGCTTATCAGGATCACCAGGACTTCGGCTTCCATACATTTACTTATAGCCTCACAGGACATAACGGAGCACTTGACAAACCCGCCACCGCCATCAAAGCTGAAATTCTGAATCAGCCGATCAAAGCCTTCAGCAGTCCGAAACATGCCGGAACACTAGGTAAAGAATTTGCTTTTGTACGTTCAAGCAACGATCAAGTCGTTATCAAAGCGCTGAAAAAAGCGGAAGTATCCGATGAATATGTAGTACGTGTATATGAAACAGGAGGCGCAGCTCCGCAACAGGCAGCCATCACCTTCGCCGGTGAAATAGAGAAGGCAGTACTTGCAGACGGTACGGAAAAAGAGATCGGCAGTGCTGACTTCAACAAGAACCAGCTGAATGTATCCATCGCTCCCTACAGCATACAGACATTTAAAGTGAAGCTGAAGAAAAAAGCTGATCTTCAAGCTCCGGCATGCGCTTATCTTCCTTTGGACTATGATCGCAGATGTTTCAGTTGGAATGCTTTCCGCAAAGAAGGGAACTTCGAATCGGGCAACAGCTATGCAGCAGAACTTCTCCCCGACTCCATCCTGAAAGCTGACGGCATTCCTTTCCGCCTGGGAGAGAAAGAAATTGCCAATGGTTTGACTTGCAAAGGCAATATACTTCAGTTGCCAACCGGACATTCTTACAACCGTATCTATTTCCTGGCAGCCTCTGCCGGTGAAGATGCAGTTGCTACCTTCAGCACCGGTAACAACTCACAGGAAATCACCGTACCTTCCTATACCGGTTTTATCGGTCAGTGGGAGCATCTGGGACATACGGAAGGCTTCCTGAAAGATGCAGAAATCGCTTATGTCGGCACTCACCGTCATGCTTCTGACAAAGATGAGGCTTATGAGTTTACGTATATGTTCAAGTTTGGCATGGATATTCCTAAAGGAGCGACTACGGTTACTTTGCCGGATCATGCAGATATCGTATTATTTGCCGCAACGCTGGTTAATGAGAAGTATCCGGCAGTAACTCCGGCCTCGGAATTGTTCCGCACAGCCTTGAAAGCAGACAATGGAGAAGAAGCGACGACTAAAACAAACCTGTTGAAACAAACCAAACTAATCAAATGTTCCGGTGAAACCAACGAAAAAGAAGTTGCAAGATATGCCGTAGACGGTGATGTGAAGACGAAATGGTGTGATACAAGCACGGCTCCCAACTACATTGACTTCGACTTCGGAAAGGAACAGACGATCCGTGGATGGAAGTTGGTAAATGCCGGAAATGAAGGCAGCGTCTTTATCACTCATACCTGCTTCTTACAAGGCAGAAACAGTCCGGACGAAGAATGGAAAACGATTGATGAACTGAGTGATAACAAGAAAAACACGGTAGTTCGCCAGTTTAAGCCGACTTCGGTACGTTACGTCAGACTGCTGGTTACACAATCTACACAAAACAACAGTCTGAAGGCTGCAAGAATCTACGAGTTGGAGGTTTATTGATAAACCGAAAATAAAACAGAAGTAATATCTCACAAACAAAAAGAAGGCGTATCAAAAGTCAAAAGTAACTAAAC
>QWCE01006253.1_pt1 | contig 10291 bp, 6 predicted proteins | sample 1972531 | NCBI WGS metagenome assembly QWCE01 (sample SAMN09866716, study PRJNA288562) | Human gut metagenome isolate term4_stool, whole genome shotgun sequencing... | reverse complement strand
CCTGCCCGGCGGCTACCAGATGGAGCTGAACGAGGACGCCTCCAACGTCAGTCAGGGACAGAAGCAGCTGCTTACCATCGCCCGCACCATTCTGGCAGACAACCGCATCCTGATTTTGGACGAGGCCACCAGCAGCGTGGATACTCGCACTGAGCAGCGCATCCAGACCGCCATGGACCGCCTGATGGAGGGGCGCACCAGCTTTGTCATCGCCCACCGCCTTTCCACCATCCGCGATGCCGACCTCATCCTTGTGATGCGGGACGGCGACATTGTGGAGCAGGGCACCCACGACCAGCTGATCGAGGCCGGCGGCTTCTACGCCGACCTGTACAACAGCCAGTTCGAGGATGTGGTGGATTAAAGCACCTGTCATCACAATATAATTGCAAAAAGAGCACCTGTCGCCTTTTTAGGGCAATAGGTGCTCTTTGTTTTACCCTCTCAGTCATCGCTGCGCGATGCCAGCTCCCCCCGAGAGGGGGGAGCTTTTCTACATCTGTCGGTGCCTGAGAGGGTTTTCGTCTTTTCTTTATGATTCCTCCACCGGTTCCAGCTTCAGGCCGAACAGCTTTTCCGAGAGGGACGGCAGCTGTTGCTGCAAGGCGCGGACATAGGCCATCACCACCGAGTCCGGCTCCGCTTTCGTAACAATACCAAACCGCATTCCCTTGTTCCAATCCAGAATAAACACCTGTGAAGGATCCGGTCTGCGGTAGTACACTGCCGGGGTCAGCATCAGGCTGGGCAGTTCATACTGTACACTTTTTACGCTGCGAATGATTTCTGCCTGTCGTCTCGCAGCCTCGTGCAGCAATGCGGTCTCATACAGTGACTGCTCTGGTGTTTCTGCAAACATCCACCGATACTGCACCGCCTGTTCCAGCGTAATATATCCACGGGGCACCTCCGGCGGCGTATGAAATGGGACGCCGATCTCTGGCATATACACTACCGGATAAAAGTGCAAGCCTCGCGCCGCGATCTCTGCACACTCGATCTGTAATGAAAGATCGATCTCATCATTCAGCAACGCCCTCCAGACATCCTTTATGCTGGCACAGCGGTGCATTATAGGAGAAAAGCGGTTGCTCAACTCCCCTGTAGCGGCAAACAGGTCAAAGCCTAGCATTTGCAGCGGCATATTCTGATGTCCGATCAGTAGATGCCGTTTGGGTGGATTTGCATTCAGCTTTACTGCCTGCGCATGATGCACCGCCTCATCGTACAATTCCAGCAGCTGCTTTGCCTTGGGGTAAAAATCCCATCCCGCCGGGGTCAGCACCACACGGCGCGGCACATGCTGGAACAGTTCAAACTGCAATTGCCCTTCCAGCGTGCGGATCTGCTGCGAAAGTGCCGACTGTGAAAGATACAGCGCCTCTGCCGCCGCAGAAAAGCTGTTCATCTCCACGATCTTTACAAAGCCCGCCATCGCGCTCTGGTTCATTCTTTCCTTCCTCCCAAATACATTAGGTTTTCCTTAATTATAATATGATAAACTTGAATTGTAAACAGCATTTTTCTACGCTACAATTGTTAAGGATTCAGCAAAGTGGCCTTCACCTTGCTGCACAACAAGAAGGAAAACAAGAAGAGAAAAAAGAAAGAGAGCGTACCTATGAACAAGATCTCCCGTAAGGGCTTTATCAAGATCGCCGCTGCTGCCGCCATGAGCGGTGTGACCGCCGGTGCTTTGGCTGCCTGCAATGCCGCCTCCGGCTCTGCTTCCGCTTCCACTTCCGGTGCTGCCGGCCAGTACACCCCCGGCACCTACGAGGGCACTGCCGAGGGCATCTCCTCCACCGTCAAGGTCACCATGACCTTCTCTGACAGCGCTGTCACCGACGTGGTGGTGGACACCTCCGGCGAGACCGCTTCCTACGGCGCTGCCGCTGCCGATGAGCTGCGCGAGCAGCTGATGGCTGCCGGTTCTGCCGAGATCGACGGTGTTTCCGGCTCCACCGTCACCTCTAACGCCGTGATGAAGGCCGCCAAGAGCTGCTACGCACAGGCAAAGGGCGAGGCCGTGGTCTCCAGCGTGCAGCTGCCCACCGGCGATGAGAACGACTGGCTGGGCAAAGAGCCTGACATCGACGAGGCTTCCATCACCGAGACATGGGATACCGATATCGTCATTGTGGGCGCTGGCAACGGTGGTATGTGCGCAGCCGCTTATGCTGCACAGAACGGACTGGACTTCCGCATCATCGAGCAGAATTCTGCCGTTATGGATACCCGCCACTGGTACGGCACCATCGACAGCAGCGAAGCAAAGAAAAAGGGCATCGCTCCTGTTGACCGCGCCGAGCTGCTGAGCGAGATCTCCCGCTCCATGGGCGGTCGCTGCGACCAGCGCGTAGTTAAGACTTGGATCAATGAGTCTGCCGCCATGCACGATTTTGTTTCCGGCATTCTGGAAAGCGAGCCCTACAACTATGTATGTAACCTGACCTCCGGCGATGAAGCCAAATGGCCGGATGATACGCAGGTGAGCCAGAGCAAGCTGATGTTCCCTGTGCAGCAAGTCGACTACAGCAGCGCCGAAAAGCCCCGCAACGTGGTATTTCAGGAGTATATCGAGAGCAAGGGCTACAGCATCGACTTTAACACCGGCCTTGCCAAGCTGGAAAAGGATGCCGACGGCCGCATCACCGGCGTTATCGCCCAGAGCACTGCCGACGACCACTTCATCCGCATCAACGCAGCCAAGGGCGTACTGCTGGCCTGTGGCGGCTATGCAGGCAATCCCTACATGATGGAGCAGCTGGACCCGCTGGGCACCAGCGTGACCACCGCCTGCTCCTATACCCCTGCTGACAAGGGCTATGGTATCCGCGCCGCTATCTGGGCAGGTGCACATCTGGATGCAGAGCCTGCTCCCGTGCTGTTCGACCGCGGTCTGGTGGCACCCGGTGTGGATGCCGGTTATGCGGACAACGGCTCTGCCTTTGGCGGCAAGGCCTTCCCCGGCACTGTGGGTCAGTACAACCCCGGCAGCCAGCCCTTCCTGAAGGTCAACCGCCATGGCGAGCGTTTTATGAACGAAAGTCAGGAATACGACAATGCCTCCCATGCTTCTTTCCAGCAGCCGGGGCACGTTTATGCCATGATCCACGACGCAAACTTCCGCAGCGACGTAGATCGCTTCCACACCATCGGTTGCTCTGCACTGACCCGTTACATCCCCGGCATGATGGAAGCTCAGCTGGAGCAGTACGAGGGTGAGGGCCTGATCATGAAGGCGGACACCATTGAAGAGCTTGCCGACAAGATGGGCTTTACCGGTGCTGACAAGGACAACTTTGTAGCCACCGTTGCCCGCTACAATGAGCTGTACGACAAACAGAACGACGAGGACTTCGGCAAGCCTGCAAGCCGCCTGAGCGCCATCCGCACCGCGCCCTTCTACGGCTGCTGGCTGGGTGCCTCTCTGCTGTGCAGTATGCAGGGTATTTCCATCACTGAAAACTGCCAGGCGAAGGATAGCAACAACGAGCCCATTCCCGGCCTGTACATTACCGGCGATATGTCCGGTAGCTTCTTCCAGAACAACTACCCCTGCGTCATGGGCGGCACCGCTTGTGGCCGCACCCTGACCTTTGCCATCAAATCCGTCAAGCAGATGGCTGGTCTTGAGAACGCCTGATAAAGCGCAGTTCTCCGGCATACTCTAGGCGTTTCTTCTTTTTCATGTGAAGAGGGGCGGTCCCATTTGGGGCTGCCCCTCTTTGTGTTTTTACCCCGCACGCCCCCTACACAAATGGCCGCGATTGTGCTATGATAAGCGTGGAACCGGGCAGTTCATTCCCGCCCGGTCACAAGATCGAGGTGTTTGTACAAATGTCGGATATTCTGGATACCTTACGGCAGGAAGGGGTAGACCCCGCCCTGCTTGCGGCGGTGCAGGAATACCGCGCCGCTCATCCGCTCAGCGAGGCGCTGCGCCCGCGCATCCCCGCCCCTGCCTTTACCTACTACGGCAAAGAGGTGTGGGAGCAGGCGCTGGCGGCCATCCTCTGCGGCGAAAACCTGCTGCTGGCCGGCGGCAAGGCCACCGGCAAAAACGTGCTGGCCGAAAACCTTGCCGCCGCCTTTGGCCGCCCCGCATGGGACATCTCTTTTCATGTAAACATGGATGCCGCCTCCCTCATCGGCATGGATACCTTTGCGGGCGGGCAGGTAGTGTTCCGTCCCGGGCCGGTGTACCGCTGCGCACAGTGCGGCGGCTTCGGCGTGCTGGACGAGATCAACATGGCCAAAAACGAGGCGCTGGCGGTGCTGCACGCGGTGCTGGACTTCCGCCGCGCCATCGATGTGCCCGGGTACGACCGCATCCCGCTGGCCGAGGAGACCCGCTTTATCGCCACCATGAACTACGGCTACGCGGGTACCCGGGAGCTGAACGAGGCGCTTACCTCCCGCTTTGCAGTGGTGCAGATGCCTACCATCACGCAGGATAATCTGGAAAAGCTGCTGCGGGCGCAGTTCCCGGATCTTACCGCAAAATATGTGCACCAGTTTGCACTGCTGTTTCTGGACCTGCAGAAAAAATGCGACAGTGCAGAAATTTCTACCAAAGCGCTGGATCTGCGCGGTATGCTGGACGCGCTGCGGCTGATCCGCAGGGGCATCCCGGCCGGGGCGGCGCTGGATATGGGCATCACCAACAAGGCCTTTGACTCCTACGAGCAGGGGCTGATCCGGGACGTGATCGCCGCGCGCATCCCGGCCAAGCTGGATGCCGGAAAGCTGTTTGCCTGATGGACGCCCAAAGCTACACCGCGCAGGAGCGGCGTGCGGCCAATCAGGTCTGGGCCGCTGCCGGAGCCTACGGCTTTGAGCCGCTGTTTCTGGCCCGCAACACGGACGGCACCATTGATTTTTACATGAACTGCATCGTAGGGCTGGTGCATAAATACTACGGTGACGCGCTGATCCGGGACATTTTTTCCGCTTGGGAGGGCGATGTGCGCCAGCCCATGCTGGACGATATGGCGTGGCTGTACTTAGAAAACGCGGCCTACCGGCTGGAGCTGCCCCGCCGCCCGGTGCTGGAGGCGCTGCGGTTTGCCCACGCGGACTACTTTTTTGCCATCCAGTACAAGCTTTCGCGGCAGGAGTGGATGGCGAAAAACCAGCTGGTGTACACCATGCAGGCTGCGCGCTGGCGCAAAGTTCTGGGACGCACTGCCCCGGTCATGACCCCTTACGAGAGCAGCCTTGCTGCCGCGCTGGAACCGGAGACCGTACCGGAACCAGCACAGCTCAAAAACGACCTGCTGGCGCTGTTTGCAAAATTCGCCCTGTTTGACGGCAAGGTACGCCAGAAACCCGCGCTGCACCTGCGGCTACAGGGCTTCTGGGCAAAGCTTGCCACCAAAGCCATGCCCACCCAGATGATCAAAACCGACCGGGTGACAGTGGAGCATTCCGGCGCGGTGGATGCCACAGGCAGCGGGCTGGCGGTGAACAAGCGCCGGGCAAACATCACCCTGAAGCAACGCGCCGCACAGGATCGTGCCTACATCGAAAGCTGCTTCGGGCGCTGCTTCTACCCGCCGGAGCAGCTGCGCAAGGCCGAGCAGGAGCTGTGCACCGGAGTGCATCTGGGCTGTCACTTGTGGTTCAGCGCCGGTGTACCCAGCCCGGCGCAGGCACCCACCCCGGAAGCTCGGCAGCTGGCACAGCAGGCCGAATTGCAGGCCGAACGCAACCGCGCCTACTATGCAAAAAATCAGGAGCTGCACCGCAGCGTGGTGCTGCGCCTTACTGAGCAGATCCGCAACTGTATTCTGGTGCATCAGCAGCCCGACCAGCGGGTGGCACGCAGCGGCAACCTGTGCGCCGGGCGGGTGTGGCGCGCCCCTTACCTGAACGATAGCCGGGTGTTTTTGTGCCCGGAGGAGGAAAACTGCCCTGCCTTTACGGTAGATCTGCTGCTGGACGCCTCTGCCTCCCGCCTGCACTGTCAGGAGGTGATTGCGGCGCAGGGCGTCATATTGGCCGAAAGCTTGGCCAACTGCGGCATTCCGGTGCGAGTAAGCGCCTTTAGCAGCCTGCGGGGCTACACGGTACTGCGGGTGCTGAAAGGCTTTGCGGACAAGAACCGGCAGAACATCTTCCGGTACTTCGCCTCAGGCTGGAACCGGGACGGTCTGGCGCTGCGAGCTGCGGGCGATCTGATTCAGTACGCCCCCGGCCCCGCCCCGCGCCACCTGATGATCCTGCTGACCGATGCCAGCCCCAACGACAGCCGCCGCATCCCGCCCACAGCAGAGAACCCTCTGGGCTGCGCCTACGAGGACGCCGCCGGTGTGGCTGATACCGCCGCGCAGGTGCGCACCTTGCAGCGGCAGGGCGTGCGGGTGTCTGCCGTTTTTATGGGCGAGGACAGCAGCGCCGGTGCCGCCGCGCAGATCTACGGCAAAAATATGGCGCGCATCCGCGGCATGGATCAGCTTGCCCGCGCAGCCGGACGGCTGATCCAGAACGAGATCCGGGAGCTTGGCGATTGAAGAAATATAAAATGACCCCTGTGGGAGCAACTCCTGCCTTAGCCGGCATCTCCCGCAGGGGTCATTTTTCACAACCGCTTATCATAAAGCACAACCATGCTTTGAACTTCCGTTTGCTCTACGCCATAAGTTTTTGCAAAATTTTGTCGTTTCGAAGAAACTTGCAGTTGTTTTTTCCTCAAAAGTATGCTATACTACGTTCAGAGAAGTTTTATACAACCTGTCGGTCTGATCACCCAGCTGGCGCTTTTACAACGTTTCGCTGTTTGCTTTTTAGGAAGGAGATCAATCATGGACGCTTCCCGTTATTTTGACGCCATGCACAACGCCATGTCCACCCTGCACGCCGGTGCACAGCTGCTGCTCACCATCCGTTTGCAGGACACCTGCGGCAACGATGCCTATCTTGAAGTAAAACAGCTGCCCGGGGAGCAGAGCGCCCTTGTGTGCTACTCCACCATGGGGCGGCGCTGCCTGAATTTTCAGCTGTTCCGCAAGGGCTGGCAGCTGTGCCACAATGCCGATGGGCAGCTGACCGGACGTTTTCCGTCCAGTGCCGACAGTCTGCTCAGCCAGACCGACTTCCGCGCCTACTGCCGGGAGGATCGGCTGGATGCCGCCCGCACCCAGCGCCTTGTGGAGGAACTGGGGCAGCGCGCCGGCACGAACTATGTTGGTATCATCCCGCAGAATGCCCGCACCGGCGCACAGATCACAGTCGAAAGCCACCTCGGCCGCGGCGCACGCTGGAGTTACTGGAGTCAGGACGTTTCCCCCTGCCTGCCGCTGGCCGCAATTTTGTACTGGCTGGCTGATTTTCTGGCCGGAAACGAGCGCCGTGCCTTGCAGTCTGACCCGCAGGCCGCCGCACTGGCTGCGCAGTGGCTGGCAAAGGACACCGCTGTGTTCTTCTGCCCCTCCCCTGCCCTGACGGTATCCTCTGCGGCCAGCCACACTGCCCCGGCTGCACGGCGCACCCGCCCCGCGCCGGTGCCTGCCGCACGCAGCAAGAGCTGGCAGAGCGTTCTTGCTGCCATGGCTGCCGTGTAAGCAAGACATCGTTATTTCAGTATGGTTTACATAAAAAAGACGAGTGCATCGGCAAAACCGTGCACTCGCCTTTTTTCTTATTGTCGAACAGCAAAAAAGCACCCCGCCAGCCGTTTCCGGTCAGCGGGGTGCTTAGTGCTTAAAGGTTACGGTTCAGCTTACGCTGCACGGCACACAGAGGAGATCACTCCTCGATGTAGCCGTACTGGAAGTACCAGTAGCCGTAGGGGCTGTGCCAGGTGCCCTTCAGAGAGGAGCTCTGCAGCCAGTAGTCGTTGTAGTAAGCGATGGGCAGGCAGCCGGTATCCTCCATGAGGATGTCCTCAGCCTTGTGCAGCTGTGCAAAGTGCTCGGAGACATCAGCCACGCGGGAAGCCTCGATAGCAGCATCGAACTCGGGGTTGGAGTACTTGCCATCATTGTTGCCGTTGCCGGAGCAGAACAGATCCAGCATGTTGGAGGGATCATTGTAGTCCATGACCCAGCCGTTACGGGCAACATCGTACTCGCCTGCACGACGAGCGGCGGTGAAGGAAGACCACTCCATCTTGCTGATGGTCAGGGTGATGCCCAGATCGCCCCAAGCCTGCTGCAGGTACTCTGCCAGAGGCACATGGTAGCCGGCATCGTTGCAGCTGTACTCGATGGTGGGGTAGCCCTCGCCGTTAGGATAGCCAGCCTCAGCCAGCAGCTTCTTAGCCTCGGCCAGGTTTGCCTCGTAGTCGGCAGAGATGTAGGGAGCATTGCCGTTGTCGTGGAAGTAACCGTTCTCGTCCACGATGCCAGGGCCAACGATGCTGTCGGCGGTGGAGTAGGTGCCCTGCATGATGGTGTTGGCAACATAGTCGCGGTCGATAGCCAGGCTCAGAGCCTTACGGACCTTGGCATCCTTGAAGGCATCACGCTTCAGGTTCAGGCTGACGTAATAGGTGCCCAGAATGGTGTCAACGTAGAAGTCGCCGCCGTCCTCTGCCTTGGTCAGGCTGGGGATCTCATCGGTGGGCACGTCCTTGATCAGGACAGCCTCGCCGCTGTTGTAGGCAGCGAAGGAAGCGGAAGAGTCCTCCAGCAGCAGCAGGGTGATGCTGTCGGAAACGATCTTGGAGTTATCCCAGCCGCCGACATAGTTGGGGTTCTTGGTCAGGACGATACGCTCGGAGGGGGTCCACTCAGTGATCATATAAGGGCCGTTGCACACATAGGTGTCGGGAGAGGTGCACCATGCATCGCCATTGGCCTCAACGGTAGCCTTCTGCACGGGGCTCATAGCAGCAAAGGCAGCGATCTTATCAAAGTAAGAGCAGGGATAGCCCAGAACAATGGTCAGGGTCTTGCCGTCATCGCTTGCCTTCACGTTCAGAGCATCGAGATTGGGCTCCACGGTGGGGTTGCCGTCTGCATCGGGGAAGCCGGCAGCTTCTTCAAAGCCGTCGATCATGCCCAGGCAGGTCTCTGCGTAGGGGGCAGCGGTATCGGGGTCAGCCATACGCTTGAAGCTGTACTCGAAGTCCTTGGCGTTCAGCTCGCTGCCGTCGCTCCACTTCAGGCCGTCACGCATGGTGAAGGTCCAGGTCAGACCGTCCTCGCTGGTGGTCCAGCTCTCAGCCTGACCGGGAACAGTCTCGTTGTTCTCGTTGATGATCAGCAGGGTCTCGAAGACGGTGATGATGGTGTTGCCGCCATCCACAGCGCTGTTCAGAGCGGGGTCCAGAGTCTCGGGGTTAGAACCATACTGGACGGTGAAGCCAGCGGTGTTGATGCTGCCGGTGGAAGAACCAGCAGAAGAAGCATTACCGGAGGCTGCGGTAGAACCGGACTTGCTGCCGCCACAGGCTGCCAGACCCAAAGCAGCGGCACCCACGCCTGCAACCTTGAGGAAATTACGACGAGAAATGCGTTTCATAATAATATCCTTCCCTTATATCAAATTTTGAGTGTGCCAGGTTCCCCCAGCCTCTATATTCGATCCGGTGCAAATAATTTGTACACCGGAGGAACACGAATGATTATAATGCGTTCTCATGCCGGTTACAAGTCTAAAACTTGGACTGTAACCATTTTGTGACAACATTTCAGTGATAAGTTGAATTGTTTTCATCTTTCACTGTGGTGAAGTGTTCTCACTTCACGCGGTCAAGGTGATGGCAGGCTGCCCAGTGGCCGGTGGAGACCTCCTTGAACTCGGGCACCTCGTTGGCGCACTGCTCATCCGCATAGGGGCAGCGGGTGCGGAAACGGCAGCCAGACGGCGGGTTCAGGGGGCTGGGCACATCGCCCTGCAGCACAATGCGCTTGGACTGGCGGGCCGTAATGGGGTCTGCCACCGGAATAGCGGAGATCAGGCTGCGGGTGTAGGGGTGGATGCTGTGAGTGATCAGCTCGTAGCTGTCGGCCAGCTCCACCATCTTGCCCAGATACATGACGCCGATGCGGTTGGAGATGTGCTTGACAACGCTCAGGTCATGGGCGATGAACAGGTAGGTCAGACCCATCTCCTGCTGCAGATCCTCGAACATATTGACGACCTGTGCCTGAATGGAAACGTCCAGTGCGGAAACAGGCTCGTCGCAAACGATGAACTCGGGGTTCACAGCCAGTGCACGGGCAATGCCCACGCGCTGACGCTGACCGCCGGAGAACTCGTGGCAGTAGCGGTTTGCGTGCTCGCTGTTCAGGCCAACGCGCTCCAGCAGAGCGATGATCTTATCGTGGCGGTCCTTTTC